>Ga0315298_1001496_pt1 | contig 42462 bp, 37 predicted proteins | sample WHS_1_MG_FD_203077 | JGI IMG/M metagenome (GOLD analysis project Ga0315298, IMG submission 203077) | Extremophilic microbial mat communities from Washburn Hot Springs, YNP, Wyoming, USA - WHS_1_MG | ecosystem: Environmental > Aquatic > Thermal springs > Hot (42-90C) | place: USA: Wyoming... | reverse complement strand
TTGGTAGGACTGATTTCACTTTTGGGTTATCCCCGGGTTTTCCCTGAACTTTCCCGGACTGGTGCCGGGATTTTTTCTTTTTTGATTATCTTTTTTTTGCTTTTATTTTTCCCGGCAGTCTATTGGCGAATTATTAATTTTTGTTTCCGGTTGTTAAGACAGCCGACGGTAAAACCAGATTTAAACTCTGGTCCTGCGCTAAAAATGCTGGGTAGAGTTTTGTTGCAAAACTTTTTATATTTTTTAGGGACAGCTTTGATCACTTCTGGGATAGTTGAAATACCAAAGTCCGTTTTTTTTGTTTTGGTGGGGATATTGTGCATAGCTAACTTAACCGGGTTTTTAGCTTTTTTTACTCCGGCGGGAATTGGGGTGCGGGAGGGGATAATTTTGGTAATGCTTACTCCGATTATGGGTTCAGGGATAGCAGGGGTGGTGGCAATAGTGGTTCGCTTGATTCAGACGATAGTTGATGTTATTCTTTTTATTAGTGCTTTGTTTTTTTATCGTGGACCAAAAAATCCGGGAGATTAAATTCCGCAATATTGCGGGAAAGATTATTATTACCCTCTGAGTAAGGGTAAATAAATGACTACTTCTGTTCCCTGATTTTCTTCACTGGTAACGGTGATTTTCCCCTGGTGACTTTCAATAATCCGCTGGCTTATGGATAAACCCAAACCAGTGCCCTGATCTTTAGTAGTGAAAAAAGGGTCAAATATTTTTTTTTGAATTTCTTTAGGGATACCGCAACCTTGATCTTTGATCCGGATTTTTGCCCATTTCCCATTGCTCGCTTTTTTAAATGGCTTGAGATAATCCTCTGATTTTACTTCCACCTCAATAACTCCACCCCGGGGTTGGGATTGGGCAGCGTTTTTTAAAATATTCCACAACACCTGCTTCAGATTTCCAGGATTACCAGCAATATAAATGCCGGGAGTGATTAATTGGTTTATTTTAATATGTTCCCCTTCCGGACTATGAAGAAATAAAATAATAATTTCTTCAATTAGCCAAGAAAGGTCAATTTTTTTCTTTTCCCCCGGTTCTGGCTGGGCAAAGAGGAGAAAATCAGTTATTAAGTTATTGAGTCGGTTGGTTTCTTCCAGGACAATTTCCATAAGCTTTCGGCTTTCCGGATTGAGTTCAAGCTCATTTTTTAGCACCTGAATTGAACCACTTAATGAGGTAAGCGGATTGCGAATTTCGTGCGCAATACCGGCTGCTAATTGACCTACTGCTGCGAGGCGATCCATCCTTTTTACTTGTTCTTCCATTTCTCGATAAGTGGTTAGGTCCTGAAAGGTGAAAATTCTGCCAATTGTATTCCCCCATTTATCTTGCAAAAAAGAATAAGAAATACCCAAAAAAACCTTTTTCCCATCCGGCCGGGAAAAAGTAATTTCGAATCGTTCGCCGGGATAACCTTCGATCAACTTTTGTTGGTAATAATTATTTTCGGTGATAAATACAGGAAAAAGTTCCTGAATTTTTTTCCCCCGAATTTTAGATTCATTTAAACCGAGGATGTTCTGGGCGGCTTTATTTGACCAAACTATTTCTCCATTTTTATTTACCGTTAAAATTCCGCTTCCGATACTCTGAACAATATTCTCGTGAAGGGCTTCTAAGTTTTTAAGATCAATATCTTTTTCTTTAAGCTCGTTTTTCGATTTTCGTAATTGTTCTGCCAGAAAGCTGGTTAAAAGCGCAGTAGCATAAAACCCCGTAATATTTATCGAAATATTATAAAGGATCTGGCTGGGAGAGTAGACTACCTTGGGAAAAGTTTGGCCAAACGAAAAAGGGATGATACTGTAATATTCAAAACCGATAAGGGCAGCGTAAAAAAAGCTACTAAAGGAAGCGATAATTAATCCGCCTCGGCGGTAAAGAAGGATGCTGGCATTAATAATAGAAAGGATATAAAGAAAAGAAAAGATACTTTCAATCCCTCCGGTGACATAAATGATGGCAGTGACATAGGCTAAATCAAAAAAAATTTGGAGATAGGAAAAAACGATTAAATTTTTGACCCGGCTAAGCAGGAATAGGTATATCAGAGTGACTAAATAAGTGCTTATAATTATTCCATAAAGAGAGAATAGATAAGGCTGAAAATAGGCGGATTTTTCTTTGAAATTTATTAAAATAGTGGCGCCGAGAAGAAAGGTAATAATAATTACCCGCGAAAACATCAGCCATTTGAGCTTAAGGAGTAATTCTTCTCGGATTTCGGGTGAATCAGCGGGAATGGGGGATAACACTGACATTAATTCTTTGCCTCAGAATTGGGAGATTTAGCAGTAAGGAAATTTACGAAAAACCAATCAGGAGCATTCTGCCCTTGAAAGATTGATCTCGTAGAGTGGATTTTAACTTGATAACCAGCCTCAGTTAAAATTTTTTGGTATTCATCCACCCTCTGTTTTTCGCTGGAGAATCCCCGAGAGATAATATCCCTGGTCCGGTAGGGGAAAAGAGCCAAATCCATCTGATGATTTTTGGCAAAATAGACGAGATCCTTTTCTCCTGATCCTTTGGGCTTTCCCTTTTTTTTATCATGGCAATAAGCGGCAGTAGCTAATAGGGTAGCTCCCTTCAAATAAGGAGCATTCTGGCGGAGAAATAAGAACAAATCTTTTTCTTCCCAGATTAATTCAATCCCTATTTTTTCGCTAATAACTTTTCCGATAGCAGTTTTCCGTGAATCCCTATCTACACATATACTATCAACATTAAAAAGTTTTTTAAGGGTAATACTGGGTATTCCTATCCCCGCACAAACTTCTACTGATTTTTGGGGATTAAGCTCGCGGAAAGCTACTTGGGCAAAGAAAACCGTCTCCTGGAGGTGAATACGAGCTGCTCGTAGCTTGGCGGTTCGGGAAAACAGATTTCCTTGGCCACCGGGAAAAGGAGAGTGTTCCACCAGCAGATTTAAAACAGTGGGATAAAACTCCCCGAATAGGTTTTCAGGAGTGAATAAATCCATTGATAGATCAAGAGGAAAGTTGGTTTGGAGAACCATTACTTATTCCAATTCCTTAGCTATCTTTTCCCCTTCTTTTTCATTGACTAAATACAAAATTACTCCACCGGCAATAAAAAGTAAACCTATGGACAAAATAGAATAGCGAGGGTTTTTGCTTAACCAACTTACCCCGCCAATCAAAAGTGGTCCAATAATTGCCGCAAATTTACCTAACATATTATAAAATCCGAAAAATTCAGCGGACTTACTCTGAGGTATAATTTTAGCATAAAATGAACGGCTTAAGGATTGTATCCCTCCCTGAACTAAACCGACAATTACTGCTAAGATATAAAATTCCTGCTCCCCCTGGATAAGTGCTCCCCAAATAGTTACGCTGAGATAGACCCCGATGCTGATAAATATTCCGGTCTTAGCGCCTAATTTTTCTCCTATCTTTCCAAAAATTAGGGCCGCGGGAAACCCTACAAATTGGGTAATCAATAATGCCAGGATTAGGCTCTGGGAAGATAATCCGATCGACATTCCGTAATCTACTGCCATAAGGATCACAGTATCAACTCCATCAATATAGAACCAATAACTCAGCAGAAAGAGAAAAATCACCTGGAGTTTTTTAACCTCCTGAAAGGTATGATAAAACTGTCGCCATCCGGATTGGACTAAATTCCAGGAGCCGAATTGGTTTTTAGTTTTTGGTTCTTTGACAAAAAGGAAGAGTGGAAGGGAAAATATTCCCCACCAGAAGGCAACAAATATGAAGGAGAGGCGGATAGCTGCCTCGGAATCACTAAGATTAAATATTTCCGGAAAGCGAACCATAAGAACAGTTAAAGCAAAAAGCAGTCCGCCGCCTAAATAACCAAGGGAATAACCAACTGCAGAAACTAAGTCAAGTTTTTCTCGGGGAGATACATTTACAATTAAAGAATCATAAAAAATATTGCCACCATAAAATCCAATAATAGTAATTGAATAAAGAAAAGCAGCTAACTTCCAATTTCCCGGAGCAACCGCAGAAAGAAAGGCAGTCGTAATAATGCCGATAACGGCAAAAAAGAAAAGGAACTTTTTCTTTAGCCCTCCGCGGTCCGCAATTGCCCCCAAAAAAGGAGCTATAACTGCAATGGTTAAACTGGCCAAAGAATTAGTCGTGCCAAGATGAAAAGTAGTTAGGGAAGGATCAACTCCTTTGCTCCAGTAATCTCTAAAAAAAACCGGAAAAAAGCATGCCATTATTACCGTAGCAAACCCAGAATTTGCCCAGTCATATAATGCCCAGGAGATAATTTTTTTGCGCTTAAGTTCCAATATAGTTTTAAGTTATATAGGTTAATGTTTACGGGTTAAGAAAAAATACTTTTTTTGTCCGTTTCGCCTTTAAATCTTATCTTTAGATTTTTTAGCTTTCGATGGAGGTATTTCCTTTCGATCCCAATTGCCTCTGCAGTCCGGGAGATATTTTCTCCGAATTGAGCTAATTTGTGAGCTAAATATTGTTGCTCAAATTTTTCTTTTGCTTCTTTTAAATCAAGATTAAAAAGGTCAGTAAGATCAGTTGGTGGTGAGGTGGCTCCTTTCAGACTACGGGTGACATCTTCCCGAGTAATTACGCTCTCTCTGGTCATAATTACCAGCCGTTCAATTATATTGCGGAGTTCCCGCACATTACCGGGCCAGGAGTAGTTTACTAATATCTCCATTGCTTCCGGGGTAATTTTTTTTTCTTCAAGGTTTTGTTCTTTAGCAAAACGCTGGAGGAACTCATTAGCCAGGATAGGAATATCTTCTTTTCGTTCCCGGAGAGGAGGAACATGTAAGGGAATAACATTGATTCGAAAATAAAGGTCTTCGCGAAAATTACCTTTGTTTATTTCGTCGAGCAAGTTTTTATTGGTAGCCGCGATTATCCTTACATCTACTTCAATTGTTTTTGAACCACCGACCCGCTCAAATTTTCTTTCTTCAAGGATACGTAAAATTTTCGCTTGAGTTTTTAAACTCATATCTCCGATTTCGTCTAAAAAAAGAGTCCCTTCATTGGCCAGATCGAATTTCCCCAATTTTCGAGATGATGCGCCAGTAAAAGCTCCCTTTTCGTAGCCGAACAGTTCACTTTCAATCAGCTCTTCCGGAATAGCGGCACAATTTACTTCTATTAATGGTTTATTTGCCCGTCGACTTTTCTGGTGAACAAGCCGAGCAACCACTTCCTTTCCACTTCCATTTTCTCCCGTAATCAGGATCGAGGCATTGGTGGGCGCTGCCCGCTCAATATCGCTTCTTAATTGCTCAATTAAAGGGCTAACTCCGTCTAATCTGATAGGAGAGAAAACTTTTTGCCGGAGAAGCCAGTTTTCTTGGTTAAGTTTTAGAAACTCAAAAGCGTGTTTTACGGTGAGCACTACTTTTTCCAGCGAAAGGGGCTTTTCAATAAAATCAAAAGCACCATATTTAAGAGCTTTAACCGCAGTTTCGATTGTCCCGTAGGCAGAAATAATAATTACATAAATATCAGGAAATTTTTCTTTGATTTTTTGCAAAATTTCTAAACCATCTACTTCAGGCATCACAATATCGAGAAAGACCAGATCCGGAGGTTCTTCTTCTATTTTCTTAAGTGCGCTAAGTCCATCGCTGGCAACTGAAACCTCATATCCTTCGTCTCGAAGAATACCTTTTAGAGATTCGCGGATGCTGGGCTCATCATCAACAATTAGAATATTTTTTTTCATCTTCTATCCCCTTTTCCTTTTTTTAAACCTTAGCTGGTAATTCAATTCGAAAAATAGTTCCTTTGGGGTAATTATCTTTTACTTGAATTCTTCCCTGGTGTTCGGAAATAATTGATTCAACAATCGCTAATCCCAAACCGGTCCCGGATTTTTTCGTGGAAAAATAGGGCTCAAAAAGCCGGGCTCGTTTTTCCGGTGGAATTCCACAGCCATTGTCCGCGACTTCAAAACCGGCGACTTTTGCTTTCCGGTCATAAAAAGTGCGGATATTAATTTCTCCTTGAATTTCAATTGCTTCTACGGCATTTTCAATAATGTTAATAAGCGCTCGTTTTATTTGATCCGGATCAAAATTCATAAGCGGAGGAGATTCGCTTTCATCAAAGTTAAAGGTAATGTGTTTATGTGCCTCGCGAAAAATAGGTAAAACCTCCTGAATAATTTGCGGTAAATAATTGGGAGAAGGTTTGGCAGCGGGCATGCGGGCAAAGTGGGAGAATTCATTTACCATATTTTTCAGTAACTCAACCTGTGTGATGATGGTATTGGTGCACTCATCAAAGATTTCTCCATCCTCTAAAAACTTGTCCTTATAGCGGCGCCGAAGCCGCTGGGCAGAAAGCTGGATCGGGGTTAAAGGATTTTTTATCTCGTGGGCAATCCTTCGGGCTACCTCCCGCCAGGCAGCGATTCTTTGCCCTTTTTGAAGTTCAGTTACATCCTCGACCACGATTACTAAACCTAAATAATCTCCTTTTTCATCTTTAAGTGGGGTGATAAAAGTGGAAAGGTCAAGGGTTTTATTGGGCAAGATCAGTTTAATTTCTTTTTCAAAGGTGATGTTACTGGAAAAGTCTACTTCATCGAGGAGCGCTTCTACCTGAAGGAGGTATTTCGGAGGAAGAATTTCCTTATAATTTTTATTAATAAAACTATCTACTTTCTCCAATCCCAGAATTTTTCCGACTGAATTATTAATGGTGGTGATTTTCCCTTCTGGATCAATCGAAATAACTCCCGCAGCAACATTCTTTAGCACAATTTCCATATAATTTCGCCGCTTATCCAATTCGAGGTTCATATCTTGCAAATTTTTATTTATTTGCTCTAACTGGGCTCTCCCATTTTTTAGGTCCTGGATCATCTGGTTAAATGAATCTACTAAAAAACCAATCTCATCGTCCGCCTTACTTATTTCAATCCGAACCTCTAAGTTTCCTTTTGCCACTTTTAAAGTCCCTTCCGCCAGTTCTTTTATTGGTCCAGTCAAATTTTTTGCCAGATGAAATCCGAACATAATTGCCGCAAAAAATAATAGCAAAGTTATATTGGCTAAAAGGAGAATATAAGTAGGTTTAATCGGAGGTTGGGATAAACGAAGGTGTTGATAATCACTAAACCGGTTGGAAATCCCTTGCATTTTTCTTACCAGTTTTTTCGGCAGGTAGTAACTTACTACAACAAAACCTTTTATTTGTTCTTGGGTAGAAAATATCGGGACAACTCCCCGAATTAGTTCCCCTCCTTCCTGAAGAGATTGAATTTTTACATATTCTTCTTTATTTTTATATAGTTCAAATGGAATTTTAAAGTTAATTCTATTTTTAACCTTCTCCTTTAGCAATGGATTAAAAGCAATTGCCAGGCTTTTTTGTTCTGGGGAAGATGGAGATAATATTTCAATCGCTCCTAAATTATATTCTTCTACCCGGTGTTCAATAAATTTTTGCAATTGCTGGGCATTATCAGGATGAAGAAGGTTTTTTTTTGCAATTGTTTTGCTCAAATTGCGGGCAAAAAATATAGAGTTATCCTTTAAATTTTGGTAATAATTCTTAGCAATTTCTAATGATTCTTCAAGTGAACTTTCTACTTGGAAGCTAAATAAATTATCAATCGTGGAGGTAATTAAATTAGCGGAAACCCAGAAAAGGAGCAGGGTAGGGATAATGGTTAAAGCAATAAATGCCACTACTAATTTGGTCCGGAGGCGGGTTCCAAGGATTCCGCGCCGCCGTTCAAAAAATAGTTTCACTATATTCCGAATGACTAAAAAAATCAGTAAAACGAGAAGGATGATATTGAGGTTGAGGATAAAATGAACCAGGATGTTACTGGAAATTGGAAGTTTTCCTTGGGTTCGGGAGATGTAAGACTCCAAGAAGGTAAGTCCGATAATCAAAAAGGCGGTAATAACGATAATATACCGTTCGCGTATCCGGCGCCGTTTTTCTTCCGGATCAAGATTGGTCTGGGGACTAAGAAAAAGTATATGCGCAAAAAGAAATTTAAGCTTGTCTTTATAGTTCATCAGCTAATAGCGGAATTTTTCAATTTTTTCATTGGATTCAAAATATTTCTCGTTTACAAAAAACAGCAAATACCGGATATAAGGAGGAGGTTTTTCCCCGCAGGCATCAGCTTTTATCGAAAAGTAATAAGTTCGATTTCTTTCTAATTGCCAGAGGGGATAAATGGAAAGGATTTCTACCTCACTAAGAATCTTTTTTGCTTCGGATAAGGTAGGTAAGGTTGCTTTCAATATATGATTTTCTCCGTTGTTTTTATTGCTAAAAATGAGGTATTCATTTTTCAGGTTATCATATTTTAGTGTTTTGGAAATGGTAATCTGGGCAAGAACTTTATCATTTTTCCACGACCTTTGCTGGGCAAGGGTGATATAGTAATTGAATTTAATTGGAATACCGCTTTGAATCGTTTTTTCCATTTTCCGGGTAAACCCCCGAATTAAGCTGAATCGAAGGTTAAGATAGTTAGAAGAAGTAGAAATCCGAATGTTTTGGATTTCAGGTGACTCTGCCCAACCGGGAAAGGCAAAAAAAAAGGCAAAAAAGAAAAAGAATAATCCGGCTAAATAGTGTTTTGCCGATATAACTTTCGCCATTTTAATTTAATAAATAAGTTAGAAAAAAGAAAAATGCAAACCTTGCCATTTAGTTATGGTAAAAATGGCCTATTTGACTAACATATAGAAATTTTAATAAAAAGGCAAGCAATAGGGGATTTAATTTAAGAAGAATATTCAGGGAGAAAGGGAGAATAATGAGCTTTTTGAAAGATAAAGCTTTTATGATGAGAGATGATTTTGGTTAATTCCCATTTTTCTGGTTCACTCAACAACTTTTTCAAAAATCGGTGATTGAGAATATGCCCGGATTTATAAGCTTTAATATAACCAATGATAGGATGACCCAGTAAGGTTAGGTCCCCCAAAAGGTCAAGAATCTTATGCCGGACAAATTCATCCAGGAATCTGAGGCCGTCTTTGTTTAGTACCCCATTTTTATCTACTACCACCGCGTTGCTCAACGATCCTCCTTTGGCAAAACCATTAGACCATAAAGTTTCAATGTCTTCCCGTAAACAGAAGGTTCGAGCGGGAGAGATTTCCTTTACGAACCCTTTATAACTAAACTTCCAGGTTAAGGATTGTTTTTTGATAATCGGATGGTCAAAGTCAATAGTGCAATCAATAATCAGTCGATCGGCCGGATGGGCTTCAAGATATTTATCTTCGCATTTAAATATTATGGGTTCTTTTATTAAAACAAATTTTTTAGGAACATTTTGATACTTAACCCGAACAGTTTTAAGCAAATTGACAAATGGCTGAGCACTTCCATCTAATATGGGAATCTCCGGAGCATCCAGTTCAATAATTACATTGTCAATTCCTAATCCGGTTAAAGCCGCTAAAAGATGTTCAACCGTGTTTACCCCTGTTCCATTGTTTCCCACTGTGGTTGCCAGTTTACCATCAGTGACATTGGCAATGATTGCCCGGGTGGGCAGAGAATCCGGCTGGTCAACCCGGTGGAAAACAATACCGGTATTGGGAGGAGCAGGTTTAAGAGTAAGGTTTACCTTTTTCCCGATATGTAATCCAATCCCACTTAAACTTATTTCGTGTTTTATAGTTCGTTGATAAGGCATAAAATTACTTCTTAATTTTTTTTTAAGTTAAGAAAGCAATTATTGTGCCGGGATAGAAGAATCTATGAAAAAATGGATAACAAATTGAATTTATTAACCTTATTTAAATAAAAACCGCCGCTGATTTGTTGGTTGTTCGACTAAAAACAAATCAAAACGGGGAAAAAAAGAGACAGTGTCGCCAAAAAGACCCAACCTAATCACCATTAAAGAATTCCCGGGGGTCAGTAATTTCTCCACATAATGCGCTTGCTGCGGCAGTAGCCGGGGAGGCAAGGAAGATTTTTCCTTCTGGATTTCCCATTCGTCCTTTAAAATTCCGGTTTTGGGTGGAAAGACAGGCTTCATTATCTCCTAACACTCCTAAGTGGACCCCTACGCAAGGACCACAGCCGGGATTCATAACTACTCCTCCGGCTTCCACAATTGTCTCAATATACCCAGCTTTCAGCGCTTGAAGGTAGACCTGACGGGAAGCGGGAGATACGAGGAGACGAACCTGGGGATGACATTTCTTGCCGCGGAGAATTCGAGCTACAATAGCTAAATCCGAAAGGTTTCCGTTAGTGCAAGTCCCGATAAAAACTTGCTGAATTTTTTCTCCTTTTATCTGGGAGACAGGGTAAACATTGTCCACTGTATGGGGAAGTGCTACCATTGGTTCTAAGCGAGAGACTTCAATTGGGATGATTCTTTCGTATACTGCGTCCTTATCATTTTCGATTTTTTGGAAATCGGATTTTCGTCCCTGGAGAAACAGAAACTCTTCGGTGCACTCATCCGCGGGAAAAATCCCGCATTTTGCTCCCGCTTCCACTGCCATATTAGCAATAGTGATTCTTTCCTCTACTTTTAATTGAGGAACAGTATCACCGCAAAATTCGAGTGCCTTATAATTAGCTCCTTCCGCCCCAATCTTGCCAATAAGGGCAAGAATTATATCTTTTGCAAAAACTCCAGCTGAAAGTTTTCCCGTAAGCAGAATCTGGTAAGTTTCTGGTACCCGCAGCCAAGTTTTGCCAGTAGCAATGGCGATAGCTACATCAGTTGATCCCATTCCAGTAGCAAAAGCACCTAATGCCCCTCCGGTACAGGTGTGAGAGTCGGCACCTACCAAAACATCTCCTGGACGGGTAAACCTTTCGGTCATTATTTGGTGGCAAACTCCTTCGCCCACTTCAGCTATCTGGGCTCCACTTTGGGCAGCGAAATTGCGTAAGAATAGATGGTCATTGGAAAGTTCGCGCCGGGGGCTGGGAGCAGCGTGATCCAGAAAAATAACGGTTCGCTGGGGATTGGTAACCTGGGTTTTCCCTAATTTTGCTAACTGCCGAATGGTCAAAGGGCCAGTACCATCTTGCATCAGGCAAAGATCAACCTTAACTACTACGATTTCTCCTGGCTTTACTGGTTTACCGGCATGGGCTTCTAAGATTTTTTCTACCAAGGTTTTACCTGCCATTACTCTTCTTCTTCCTCCAATTTAACCAGGTCTTCAAATCGAATATCTACTCCCAAAATACCAACGATGTTTTCCTCAAAATCCCGGATAGGAGCCGATACAGTTAGGATCAGCTTTCCGGTAATTGCGGAGGAGCGAATATCAGTTACATGAGTCTTTCCATCCTGAAGTGGGCCAATAAACCAATCACGATTGGAAAAATCCTCATTTAAGCCGAATTGGGCATACTTAGCTCGATCTACCACTTGAGTAATATTTTTAGTAATTTTTTTCCCTTCAATGTTGGTAATATAGGCAAACTGGATAAAAGGGTTCTCCGCTACTAATTGTTCTAAGATCGGCTCCTGTTGAGCAGGATCCATAGAGCGAATTTGAGGTAAATCGATTAAATCTTCAATCAAATGAGCAGCCATTTCATAAGCCCGGCTTTTAAGTTTGTCGTACTCAGAAATAAATAGTTCAGGAAGATACTTCCGCGCCAATTCTTCCATTTCTTTACGAGAGATCGCAGTAATTCTTCCTTTTTCGTACTGGTTCATTACCCACTTATAGATTTTTGTCACGCCCGGATGGGTTTTATCCACCTGCTTATCCGAGCCTCGTATCCGGAGTTCCGAATTAATCCAGTAGGTAATACCCGCTAAACCTGATTTATCCGTGATTTGTACTCGGGGCGGCCGGTTTAAAATTTTTTCAGTATTAAAAATGTTATATATTTTGCCATCTTTTAAGAGTCCATCAACATGGATACCGGCACTGGTAGAGTTAAATTCTGAGCCGACAAAGGGGTAATTAGGAGGAATGTGAATCTCCAGTTCTTTTTCTAAATAGGTAGCGATTTCACTAATGACCCGGGTATCGATTCCGTCAGTGGAGCCATGTAAGGAGATATACTCAATTATTAGACCTTCAATCGGAGGATTACCCGTCCGTTCACCAAAGCCAATGATTGTCCCATTAGCATAATAACATCCGTAGAGCCAGGCAGTAGTGGCATTAATAAGCACTTTATGGAAATCGTTGTGACCATGCCATTCCAAATATTTACCTGGTACTCCGGCATCATCGATCAAAGCCCGGACTAATTTGGGAACGCTCCGGGGAAGAGCGGCTTCAGGATAAGTTACTCCGTAACCAAGAGTATCGCAAAGTCGAATTTTAACCGGAAGCTTGCTTTTTTCGCTCAATTTCATTAATTCAATGGCAAATGGCACTACGAATCCATAAATATCAGCCCGGGTTACATCTTCAAAATGGCAGCGGGGAATAATTTCCTGATCAAGGGCAGCATTGACAATTGCAAGATATTTTTCTAATGCCTGTTTCCGGGAGAGTTTGAGTTTTAAAAAAATGTGATAATCAGAGACTGAAGTTAGAATACCGGTTTCCTTCAATCCCATTTCCTTTACTAACCTCAAGTCTTCCGGATGGGCTCGGATCCAGCCAGTAATTTCGGGATAGTCAAACCCTTTTTCCTGACATTTATGGACTGCTTCCTTGTCGCGCTCACTGTAAAGGAAAAATTCAGTCTGGCGGATAATACCATTAGGACCACCGAGACGATGGAGAAATTCAAAAAGGTCAACAATATGCTTTACCTGAAAAGGCGGACGAGCCTGCTGACCATCCCGAAAAGTAGTATCAGTTATATACATCTTTTTTGCTGGTTGCATTGGGATAATTTTATTATCAAATTCAATGCGGCAGACTTCATCATAAGGGAAGATGTCTTCATAGAGCACCGGCTCTTCTACTTCAACTAACTGGTAGTTTTGATATTTTTTCCCCTTAAAACGACGAAATTCAGGATTAAGTAAGGGCATAAAAATTCCCTCCTTTAAATATTTTTCTTCGGCTCTAATTTTAAGCCTAATTCTTTAAGCTGCTCCCGGCTGACCGGAGAAGGTGCTCCGGTGAGCAGACAAGTTGCTTTTTGCGTTTTGGGAAAAGCAATCACCTCCCGGATTGATTCTTCACCGGCCAAAAGCATCACCAACCGATCCAGACCCAGGGCGATCCCTCCATGAGGGGGAGCACCAAAAGATAGGGCTTCAAGTAAAAAACCAAATTTTTCCTGGGCTTCCTCGGGAGTTATCTTTAATGTTTCAAACATTATGGTCTGAATATCCCGGCGATGAATCCGAATGCTTCCTCCCCCAATCTCAATCCCATTGAGCACCAGGTCATAAGCCCGTGCCCGCACCTCCTCTGGATTGGTCTTTATTTTATCAAGGTCTTTTTCTACCGGTGAAGTAAAGGGGTGATGGAGAGCTTCATACCGTTTTTCTTCTTCATTATATTCTAACCAGGGAAAATCAGTAATCCAGACAAAAGCCCATTGGGATTTATCAATCAAATTAAGTTCTTTTCCTAAATGTAAGCGGAGATAGCCAATTGCTGCATCGGCAATTTTTGCCTGATCCGCCACAAAACAGAGGAGATCACCGGCCTGGGGAGCAAAGACTTTATTAATCTCTTTTTGCTCTTGCTCAGTAAAAAACTTGAGAATCGGCGATTCCCAGCCTTCGGAAGTAACTTTAAACCAGGCTAATCCTTTCGCACCATACACTTTGACTATTTCGGTTAAATTATCTAACTGTTTCCGCGAGAAGCTTCCTCCCTGAGGAACTTTTAACCCTTTTACTTTCCCGCCTTGGGCAATAGCTTGAGAAAAAACCTTAAAATTAGAATTCCTTACAATTTCGGTAATCTCCTCACAAGTCAGGGGTAAACGGAGATCTGGCTTATCTACCCCGTATTTTTGCATTGCTTCTCGATAAGAAAGCCGGGGGAAAGGCACATTTAGTTTGATTCCCCGGACTTCAGAAAAGACCTCTACCAGCATTTCTTCTACTACTTGGAAAATATCTTCCTCCTGAATAAAGGACATTTCTAGGTCAATCTGAGTAAATTCAGGCTGGCGATCCGCCCTTAAATCTTCATCGCGAAAGCAACGGACAATCTGATAATACCGGTCAAAGCCTGCTACCATCAAAAGTTGTTTAAATAATTGGGGAGACTGAGGCAAAGCATAAAAACAGCCAAAATTTACCCGACTGGGCACTAAATAATCTCGTGCCCCTTCGGGAGTACTTTTGGTTAAAAATGGGGTCTCCACTTCGATAAAACCTTGATTATATAAATAGTCGCGGACTACCTTCATTACCTGATTACGGAGAATAAGGTTTTGCTGGAGTTTGGGCCGTCTTAAATCCAGATACCGGTAGCGTAGCCGAATACTTTCGCTGATTTCCTTAATCGAGGTAGTAAGGTCAAAAGGCGGAGTTTCAGAAGTATTAAGTATCTGGAGCTCTTTTGCCCGAATTTCCACCTCCCCGGTATTTAATTCTGGATTTACCGTCCCTTCGGGACGAAGGCAGACCTCTCCCAGTAGGGCAAGGACATATTCATTCCTTACCTTTTCTGCCTGAGAAAATATTTCCGGATTACTTTTCTGATCAATCACCACTTGCACGATTCCGCTTCGGTCGCGTAAGTCGATAAAAATTACTCCCCCATGGTCACGCTGCCGGTTTACCCAGCCCATAACTACCACTTCTTGATTAATCAGCGAGGTGTTTATCTCGCCGCAATAATGAGTTCTTTTCCACTTGCCTAATTGAGTCATAATTAAGTATCTTTCATTTAATCAGGTAAAACCAATCCGGGTTAAGCATTAAAACAGAAATTGAATTTTAAAGCAATAATTTTTTATTTTTCCCATTAGTAACCTAAAAAATTGGGATGCGGTTCTTTTAATCCTAAAAATAATTAAAAAATTTAAACTGGTTAAATAAAAAATTGACAAAAAACGCTTGACATACCCAAAATGAATGGTTATACAAAAAAATTCCCGCTTATTTTAATCAATCCCTCTACGGAGGGAAAGAACGAAAGGAGGTGGAAACGCTGGAAATGAGCAAAATTAGATAATTCCTTATATTAAAAATTAATCGAAAATAATTAAAAAGAAATATTGATGAAAAGGAGCAATTAACATAATTGAAAAGGAGGAAGCAGAAATGGATAAGCGAAATAACTTAGGTGGATTAAGTATAGTTTTGGGAATATTACTTGCTTTAAGCTTTTTTTCTATGGCAATTGCGGCTGAATCGGGAAGCAATACACCGATTTTATTAGCGGGCCAGAGTGCAACTGTCCCCTTAGGAGAAAAAGGGGAAGCAGGGGTAAGTGATGCTCCTTATAAACTTACTTTTAAACTGGCAGCAGTTGCTTTACACCGGGAAGACAATAAGAGCAAGAGGTTGCTTCCGTGGTGGGGGGGGGTAGACGAGATTGTTAATGCCAGTGACTTGGACTTAGGTTGGGCACCGGGAATGGATACCAGCGTGATGATTCAGAACAAAAGCCTGGGATTAGAGCTCCGCTACCTCGGTCTTCACCAGTGGTCTGAAAGTAAAAGCGGAGAAGAAGATTATTGGTGGGGGTATGAGTGGGCAAAAGGTAAATTTTTATCCCGGCTCCACAGTGCGGAGCTTAACCTTCACTGGTGGCCCTGCCCCACTGACCGCTACCATCTTTTAATCGGTTTCCGCTGGTTACGGTTAATGGATACCCTAAGGTACCAACTTTATGAGTATGATGATTATTGGGGAGAATATTACTGTAAGGGAAACTTTTATAGCCGGAACCAGTTCTGGGGGGGGCAGATTGGAGCTGAAGGTATGCTCTACGGTAAACGCGACCAGGGGTTCAGCATTGATGGCGTGGTAAAAGCAGGAGTATTTGCCAATAAGATTAAAAACCGGGATGCGTGGTATGAGTATTTATGGTGGGGAGGCTATGACTCTGACTCTGATAGATGGGATCGGACCAAGACCTCGTTTATCGGCGAGCTGGGGATTAACGCCAATTACGCCTTCACCAAGAATATTTCAGCTACAGCAGGGTATGAATTCTTGTATTTAGGTAAAGTAGCCGTTCCCGTAAACAACTGGGGGAGCACCCAGAGTATAATGTTCCACGGCGGTCGTCTGGGATTGAATATTCTTTTTTAACCTTTTATATTAGGTTTAAATTGAAAAAAGAAGAGCGCTTTCCTTACTCCAGTAGTAGGGAAGGCGCTTTTCTTTTTTATTTGGGCTTGACCCGCATGGGAGGATATGGTATGGGGATAAAATCAGGAGAAAAACAATGGTGAAAATGACTCCTCAGATTTTAAAAGGAACCCGGGATTTTCTTCCCCCTCAATTTATCTACCGGAAAAAGGTGATGAAAATTATTGCCCGAACTTTTGAGCAGTTTGGGTTTGCTCCGATGGAAACTCCGGCGCTTGAATATGCGGATACTCTGGAAGGTAAATACGGAGAAGAAGGTGACCGTTTGATTTACAAGTTTGAAGACCGGGGAGGGAGAAAAGTAGCCCTCCGTTATGACCTTACTGTTCCGTTAGCGCGGGTAGTGGCGATGTATCCTTTAGAAAAACCTTTCCGGCGGTATCAGATTGCTCCGGTATGGCGAGCAGATAAGCCCCAGAAAGGACGGTATCGGGAATTCTGGCAGTGTGATGCGGATATTGTCGGAACGCCGGAGGTGTGGGCAGATGCGGAAGTAATTGCGGTTACTTATTTTGCGCTTTGTAACTTAGGATTTAATGAGTTTACTATTCGGATTAATAATCGTAAGCTTCTTAATGGATTAGCCCTTTATGGCGGGATTCCGGAAAAAGATATGGCCAGTTTTTTTCGGGTTATCGACAAAGCGGAAAAGGTAGGTTGGGAAGGGGTTAAAAATGAGCTAATAAACAAAAATTTTTCTCCCGAAACGATTGAAAAAACTATTACTTTAATGGAAGGAGAAGATAGTCGGGGAGAAGAGGGACTTAGAAAACTAAAACAAATCCTCTCCGGAATACCAAGCGGAGAGGCAGGGATTAAAGAAATTGAAGTTATTCAGAGTTGCTTAGCCAAACTAAAAGTAGATACTGGGTTAGTCTTATTTGACCCTTCTTTAGCCCGGGGTTTGGATTACTATACTGGTCCCATTTTCGAGACGGTAATCGAAACCCCCCGGATTGGAAGCATTAGTGGGGGAGGGCGGTTTGATGGTTTAATCGGGCTGTTCAGCGGCAAAGAAGTCCCGGCTACCGGAACTTCTTTGGGTTTGGAGCGAATTATTACCGCAATGGAAGAACTCCGTATGTTCCCGGCTGATTCTACGATAGCTCCGGTTTTAGTTACGGTGTTTGATCAGAATTTAGTAGAAGAATCGCTGGAGATTGCTTCGGAGCTTCGCACTGCCGGGATAAATGTCGAGGTTTATTTAAATCGGGATAAACTTAAAAAACAGCTTGACTATGCGAACAAAAAAGGTATTCGTCTGGTAATCATTATTGGTTCGGAGGAGAAAGAAAGGGGAGAAGTAGTAGTGCGGGATATGGAGCAAAAAAATCAGTTAACCGTTTTCCGCTCGGAATTGGTTAAAACCATCCACTCGAAGTTATCCCAGCAGGGGTGAAGAAGCAGATTGTTTTTCTCCTTCTTGTAATTTCTGGATGGCAAGTTCGATTCGCTTGATAGTTTCTTCTTTTCCCAAAAGGTAAGCGATTTCGATAAATCCTCCCGGAGTAGAGAGCTTCCCGGTAATTGCAATCCTTAAAGGCCAAAGGAGCTCGCCGGTTTTAATTTTTAGTTGCTGGATTAAGGCGAAAACTGCCTGCTGAATCTGGTCTTCAGTCCAGTTAGCAAGCGCAGTTAAGATGGGAAGGGTAGATTTAAGCAGAGGCAATGCTTTCTGGCAGGTGCTTTTCATTTTTTTATGGTTATAAAGCTCAAGCGGATAATCAGGAATGACTTCGATAAAGTCTATTTGGTTAGGAATGTCAGTCAGTTTTTCCACCCGGGGCTGGAGCAACTGGCAAAGTTTTCTTAAGTCTATTGTCTTCCGAGTTATTACGGAGGTGATATAAGGGAGGGCGCGTTGATAAAACTCCTCGAGCGATAGCCGGCGGATATGCTCTCCGCTTAGCCAGCTAAGCTTGTTTTCGTCGAAGATCGCCGGAGCTTTATTGATTTTGGCAATATCAAACGCCTCGATTAATTCCGGGAGGGTAAATATCTCCCGGTTGTCTCCGGGGCTCCAACCAAGCAGGGCGATGTAGTTAATGATTGCTTCTTTTAAATAACCTTTTTTAATAAAATCATCATAAGATGCATCTCCCAACCGCTTGCTCAGCTTTTGTCCGGGCGCTTTCATCACCGGCGGGACATGGATCAGATAAGGGATTTCCCAGCCAAAAGCTTTATATAATTGATTATATTTAGGAGTAGAAATAAGAAACTCACTTCCCCGGATGATATGGGTAATTTCCATTAGATGGTCATCAATGACATTAGCAAAATTATAAGTAGGAAGGCCATCGGCTTTAATGAGAACCTGATCATCCAGCTGGGCAAATTCCACTTTGATGGTCCCGAAGACCAGGTCCTCGAAGCTCTCTTCTCCGGAAGTGGGCATCTTCTGGCGGATGACAAACGGTTTCCCATTGGCTAAATTTTTTTCTACTTCTTCGGGAGAAAGATTTCGACAATAACCATCATATTTCGGGTCTAATTTGGCTAAGCGGCACTGTTCCCGGATTTTATCTAACCGTTCTTTATCACAAAAGCAGTAATAAGCATTACCCCGATTAATTAATTTTTGGGCATATTCTTGGTAAATCCTTTTTCGCTGGCTCTGGATATATGGACCATAATCTCCCCCTACATCTGGGCCTTCATCATAATGTAATCCGGTTTCCTTTAAAATCCGGCAGATGGTTTCTACCGCTCCCTCCACATAGCGGGACTGGTCAGTATCTTCGATTCTCAAAATAAAAGTCCCACCGAATTTCTTTGCCAGCAAATAAGAATAAAGAGCAGTTCTTAAATTACCAACATGCATAAAACCGGTAGGGCTGGGGGCAAAGCGAGTTCTTACTTTTTTGAATTCCATAGCTAATCCGATTTTTCCTGGTTTTGGAATTTTTGTTCAATTTTTGCCCAGGTGTCCCGTAAGGCAATAGTCCGGTTAAAAACTAAATTTTCAGGAGTGGAATCCTTAGAATCCACACAAAAATAACCTAAGCGCTCAAATTGGTATATACTCCCTGGCCGAGCACCAACTAAACTCGGTTCTACCTTAGCTGAGGTTAATATTTCTAATGAGTTAGGATTAAGAAAATTGCAGAAGTCTTCCCCTTCCTTGGTGTCCTCGGGATTAGGTTTGATAAACAGACGGTCATAAAGTCGGACTTCAGCATTAATTGCGTGGGGAGCTGATACCCAATGAATGGTTCCTTTAACTTTCCGATTGGCTTGGGGAAGGCCACTTTTAGTTTCAGGATCATAGGTGCAGTGGAGTTCGATTATTTCTCCAGTTTTTTCGTCTTTTATCACCTTTTCGCATTTGATAATGTAGGCGTACCGAAGGCGAACCTCCTGTCCGGGTGATAAGCGGAAGAACTTTTTTGGGGGGATTTCCCGGAAATCATCTTGTTCAATATAAATTACTCGGGAAAAAGGGACCTTCCGGCTGCCCATACTAAAATCTTCCGGGTTATTTATTGCTTCTATTTCTTCCACTTTGTCTTCCGGGTAATTAGTAATAACTACCCGAAGCGGGTGCAACACTGCCATTACTCGGGGAGCACGGCGATTTAAGTCTTCCCGGAGGCAATGCTCTAACAGAGCAATATCAACTACACTGTTACTTTTGGAGACTCCAATTCGCTCGCAAAAATTCCGGATTGCTTCCGGAGTGTAGCCTCTTCGCCTGAGCCCAGCCAGGGTAGGCATTCGAGGGTCATCCCACCCGGATACATATTTCCCCTCAACCAGCTGAAAAAGCTTACGCTTGCTTAAAACGGTATAGGTAAGATTGAGTCGGGCAAATTCGATCTGCCGGGGATGATGAATATTAAGTGCATCTAAAAACCAATCATAAAGCGGCCGGTGATCTTCAAACTCTAAGGTGCAGATCGAATGGGTAATCCCTTCAATCGAATCGCACTGGCCATGGGCAAAGTCATAGGTAGGATAAATGCACCACTTATTACCGGTGCGATGATGGGGAGCATGAATTATCCGGTACATTACTGGATCGCGCAGGTTAAGGTTAGGAGAAGCCATATCGATTTTTGCCCGCAACACATGGCTTCCTTCGGGAAATTCTCCTGCTCGCATTCGCTCAAACAATTCCAAGTTCTCTTCCACTGAGCGATTACGGTAAGGACTATCTTTCCCGGGCTGGGTAAGGGTTCCCCGGTACTGCCGGATTTCCTCCGGGCTCAAACTATCAACATAAGCTTTTCCTTCTTTTATAAGCTGGACTGCCCATTGGTAAAGTTGGTCGAAATAATCAGAAGCGTAAAAAATCCGGTCTCCCCAGTCAAATCCTAACCAACGAACATCTTCAATAATCGCTTTTACATATTCCTCTTCTTCTTTAACCGGATTAGTATCATCAAACCGGAGATTGCAAAGCCCATTATATTCTTTTGCCAATCCAAAGTTAATGCAAATAGATTTGGCGTGACCAATGTGGAGATAACCATTCGGTTCCGGCGGGAAACGGGTATGAACCCGACCCTGGTTTTTATTGGCTTTTAAGTCTTCTTCAATAATAGCTTTAATAAAATTCGAGGAAGAAGCCGAATCCAATTTAGAATTATCCGAAATTTCCATTTTATAACCCTTCTGCTGCCAGATTTTCAATCAGCTCCCGTTGTTTTTTGGTAAGATTTTTTGGGGTTTCTACTAATATTTTTACATAAAGATCACCCTTTCCTCCTCCTTTTAGTTTAGGCATACCATATCCTTTGAGCCGGATTTTGGTATTACCTTGAGTTCCGGGGGGAATTTTTATGGTTTTATTTCCTTCCAAGGTAGGAACTTCAATGGAGGTTCCTAAGACTGCTTGAGAAAATTTTATTTTCTTTTCGACATAGAGGTCATCCCCCTCTCGCTGGAAAACTGGGTCAGGTAATACCTCAACATTTAGGTACAGGTCGCCAGCAACGCCACCGTAAGGGCTCGGTGCTCCTTTCCCGGCTAAACGGAGTTTTTTCCCAGTGCTTATTCCCGGAGGGGTTTTGACGGTTATTTCCTTTATCTGACCATTTACCTGGTAACGGACAATTTTTTTACTGCCTGATGCTGCTTCGCGCAAGGTAAGTTTTAAAGGCACCTCCAGGTCATTTCCTTTAATCTGATCGGTCGGGGAAGAACGCCCTTCTCCAAAATCCCCAAAAATTGTTTCAAAATTAATACCTCCAGTGCCGGGTGAATACCCGGTTTTAGTTTGGGTATAATATTGTTTCCCGGTCCGGCCAAAAATAGTAGAAAAAAAGTCACTATTCCCAAAACCCAGGTCTTTAAGTAAATCTCCCAGATCAAAGCCACGAAAGATATCTTCCTGAGTATATCGTTGATGAAATCCAGCTGCTCCGAATTGGTCGTATTGTGCCCGTTTATTTTTATCACTTAAGACCGCATAAGCCTCGCTGATTTCTTTAAATTTCTCTTCTGCCTCTTTACTTTTATTTCGATCCGGATGGTACTGGAGGGCAAGCTTTCGGTAAGCTTTTTTTATCTCCTCCTCCGTGGCATCTCTCTTAACCCCTAAAATTTCGTAATAATCTTTTTTTGTTGCCATTGGGTTCCATTGACCTCTTTTACCGGTTATAAGAATTTCGGATAAGGGAATTTAAGTATTCTTCAGGATTCTGAAGGGCTTCTTTATGAATAACAAAGTTGTTTACTCCGGTTTTTTCTTTGATTAATTTAAGCCCATATTCATAATTTTTGCAAATAGTTTGACAAATTTCCCACGGGTCTTTATTTTCCTTAATAACTTTTTCAATTATACCATTTAAAAGATCCTCAGCAAAATTAATTTCTAATCCATGAATTTCGGTAAATTTTCTTTCGAAATTCTTTACCTGCTGACGGATATTAATTGCTTCTTGATAAGCGGCACTTACTGAGATGCCTTGTTCCATCACCCAGTAAGTAATCACTTCAATAATTTTTTCATCTAAAAGCACTCCGTAGCGATTAAGAAATTCGTTTTTCCGGGCTAAAATTGATTCTTTTAGCCTTTGGGCTTCTTGGTGAGCCACTTTTCGAAATCTCTCCTCTCGTTCTGGGTTTTCCGGGTCCTGCAAGATTTTTTCTAACTCTGCTTCTGGAGAATCGACCATTTCGGGAGTAACTACTAAACGTTTGATATTGGTGGAAGGGAGTTTTCGTTCAAACGGAAGGAGGACCTTTTCAATTGCACTTACTAATCCTCGGGCACCAGTCCTTTCCTGATAAGCATTTTGGGCAATTTTGTAGAGTGCTTCATCTTCAAATTTAATATCAATCCCGTAAGCTTTAAAATCCTTCTTTTTCCCTAAGATAATCGGACTATTGATATTTCGTAAAATCTCGTAAAGATCCTCCACTTCGAGCTTTTCCAGAACCACTACTACCGGAAGACGACCAATAAACTCAGATTCAAAGCCATAATTGATAAAATCCTCGGCTTTGACCAGCGGCAACAGAGAGCCCTCTTCGTCCTTTTTCGATCTAATCTCCGCTCCAAACCCAATTCCCTGGCGATTTAACCGTTTTTTTATAATCTCTTCCAGTCCATTAAATGCTCCGCTCATAATAAAAAGGATGTTTTTAGTGTTTATCTTTTGTTTTTGTTTTTCTCCGGTGCGGCGATAATGTTCCAGGGCTTCCATCTGGGAGATGATGTCGTGAGGAACTCGCAGTTCAACCTCAGTTTCTTCCATTGGTTTAAGTAATGCCCGCTGGACTCCAGTTCGAGATACATCTGGGCCAATAAAATTCTGGCTGCCGGCAATTTTGTCCACTTCATCTAAGTAAATTATTCCGTATTGGGCTAATTCAATATCGCCATTAGCCTCAGCTACTAAGTCCCGAACCAGGTCTTCGACATCTCCTCCTACATAACCGGTTTCGCTGAACTTGGTAGCATCCCCTTTAACAAAAGGAACACCAATTTTTTTCGCAATTAATTTAATCATATAGGTTTTACCAACTCCAGTAGGTCCAATCATAATGATATTATTTTTTATGTTTCCCACCGGATGGTCATCCCAGAATCGTTTGGAGCTTTCCAGAGCACGAATCCGGTTAAAATGAGTGCAAATCTTGGTAGCCAGAATCTGCTTAGCTTTTTTTTGTTTAATGATATATTCATCCAGATAAGCTTCTAATTCTTCCGGTTTAATATTAAAGTTAATTTTTGCTGTTCCGGCCCTTTGCTCTTTTCCCGCTCCATTTTTAGCTTTTTGTGATTCCGGTTCAGGTAAAAAACTCGAGGTTACTCCAAACCGGAAGTGCTTGCCATATTTTTTATTAAGATAATCATTTATCTCTTTTTCTAATTCTTTCGGGCTGGGGAATTTCTCATTTCTTTCCTTCATTTTTGAACCTCACCGGAAAATAGGTTATAGTAATTAACCAAATTTAGTGCAAGTTTATTTTTTATTGAAAAATAACCATAAATACTCAGATGTCAAATTATTTGGCATAGATTTACGGTAAGAAAATTTTTATCTTCTGGAGTAAATTAATGAGAAAGAAGGTTATATTCTTTGTTGGTATCGCCATATTTATTTTTCTTATTTTTTGGTGGGGAAAACAATTTTATAAAAAACCTCTGAAAAAAGCTATCCCGGTATTAGAGGAAGTGGAAGGGAAATACTTACCAATTTTCACGGATGACCTTGACGGTAAAGGGCTAAAAAACGCAATTCGGGTCCAAATAAATAAATTAAGAAAGACCGACTTAGAGCAAAAGGTAAAGTTCGGGGATATGATGATTCCGCGAAAAAGAATCTTACGAACCTTAGAAGAATTTCTCCGATTGTTAGAGGAAAAAGGAACCCGTTCCCTTAATTCTGAGATTCCTAAAAGATTCGTAATTTTTCAGGCAGTCGGGGTTAACCAGAAAAAAGAGGTGATTTTTACTGGTTATTATCAGCCAGTGCTTGAAGCTCGCACGCATCGGGATAAGGAGTTTAAATACCCAATTTATCGTCTCCCTCCTGACCTTCAGGTAATTGATTTAGGGGAAATCAATCCGAAACTTAAAGGGGAAAAAATTGCTCTCCGAATCGAAGGAAATCGGATCAAACCTTATTTTGACCGAAAAGCAATTGATCAGTCTCTGGTATTAAGCGGAAAAGGTTTAGAACTACTTTTTTTAAAGGATTTTTTGGATTGTTATTTACTCCATGTCCAGGGTTCAGGGGTGCTGAGAGTGGAAAATGGTAAGGAGATTAAAGTAAGGTATGCGGGAAGCAACTGTTTCCCTTATGTTTCTCTCCGAGAGCTCTTAGTGGACCGGGGTTTATTAAAGCCTGAGCAGACTTCGTTTTCTGCAATTCGGGCTTATTTTCATAAGCATCCGGAAAAGATGAAAGAATATTTATTACAGAATCCTCGCTACATCTTTTTTGAAAAATATACGGGAGAAGTTGTTGGCTCGGAGGGAGTAGAACTTACTCCGGAAAGGTCAATAGCTACTGACAAAAGCATTTTTCCGGGTGGAGGTTTGGCCCTGATAATCACTCGAAAACCTTTAATCGATTCTCAAGGGAAAGTAATTCGCTGGGAACCGATGGTGCGGTTTATGGTGGATCAGGATGCTGGCGCCGCAATTAAAGGACCAGGACGGGTTGATATTTTTTGGGGGACAGGGAAACGGGCGGGTGAAATTGCTGGCAGTATAAAAGAAAAAGGGAAATTATATTACTTATTAATCAAAGGGGATTAAATCGCTAATCCAGAATTACTCCTTGGGGAACTACTACCACCCCGGATTCAGTGACGGTAAATTTTTTTCGATCCTCCTCGAGGTTGTAGCCAATGGTGTAACGAGCCGGGATTTGCACTTCTTCATCAATGATGGCGTTGCGAATCCGGGCATATTCACCAATCGTTACCCCCCGCATAATAATGGAGTTTTCCACCTGGGCATTTTTTTCTACCCGAACTAACGGAGAAAGGATCGAACGGTTGATTTTCCCCCCGAGAATTAAACAACCATTAGATACAAGGGAATTTATAATTACCCCTCGACCTAATTCCTTATTTTTGCCGGATAAAACGATTTTTGCTGGTGGTGCCTGTTCCTGATAAGTGCGTACTGGCCAATCTAAATCATAAAGATTAAATTCTGGATTTTCTTTAAGTAGTTCCATATTCGCTTCATAATAAGAATCTAAGCTCCCCACATCTCGCCAGTAAGAACTTTCTTTTCCTCCATTGTTTCGGAAATGATAGGCAAAAACCCTCCGTTTTTTAATCATTCGGGGAATAATGTTTTTCCCAAAATCATGTTCACTATCCCGCTTAGCATCATCAATAACTTCTCTTACCAGACATTCAGTTTTAAATACATAAACCCCCATCGAAACTAATGACTTAGAATGATCCCAGGGTACCGAACAAGGAGAAGCTGGTTTTTCCTGAAATCCGACAATTCGGAACTCCTCATTAATTTCCAGTACCCCCATCTGCCGGGCTTTTTCTCGTTGGATTTCTACACAAGCCACCGTAAGTTCTCCTTGTTGAAGTCGGTGAAATTCAAGCATCTTTCGGTAGTCCATTTTATAGATGTGGTCTCCCGAAAGGATAAGTACCAATTGGGGTCGCTCTCGTTCTAAAATGTTAATATTCTGATAGATGGAGTCTGCAGTTCCCCGGTACCACCAATCGACATTCATCTTTTGCGGGGGAATGTTGTCAATAAATTCATCCAATTCCCGGTTAAAAATGTTCCAGGAAAGGCGAATATGCCGATCTAAGGAGGCATTACTATACTGGGTGAGTAAATAAATTCTTCTGATTCCAGAATGGAGGCAATTGGAAAGGGTGAAATCGATTATTTTATAAATTCCTCCAAAGGTAACTGCTGGCTTAGCTTTTTCTTTGGTCAGAGGGTACAACCGTTCTCCCCGTCCTCCAGCCATAATCAAGGTGAGTAGTTTTTCCATCGTCTCCTCCCGAAAAGATTTTTAATCAGGATTATTCGCAGGCTTTATTCAGCTGTTGTTTGATTTTTGCTTTAAGTTCCTGAAGATTGGAGGATTTAACTACATAATCATCCGCCACCCAGCTTAAGAAACTATCTTTAAAGTGGGGATACGCAGAATTGATAATTATCGGAATCTTACTTTTTTTCCCAACCATTTTTTGCATCGCTTCGATGCCATTCATCCCCGGCATCTTGATATCTAAAATAACCAGATCAATTGGTTCCTTATCCACAATTTCCAAAGCTTCTAAAGCATTAGCCGCAAGAAAGACTTCATACCCTTCTTCTATTAATTCTTGTTGGTAAAGAAGTCTAATTGCTTCCTCATCATCCACTACTAATATTTTTTTGCCTTTTTCTTCCATTGCTTTCCCGGAAAGAGGATTAAAAAGATATTTGGAGAAATAGTTTGAAAATTGGTATAATATTTTTTAAATAAAAAGTCCAGAATTTTTTATTAGCGTTTTGGGTAAAAAATGGAAAGCTTTTCCCGCCGCGATTTTATTAAATGGGCACTAACTTCCGCGTGCTTTTATTCCTGCACTTTTTGGAAAGATAATTTTCCATTTCTCCGTTTTTCACCCGGGGCAATTCGGGAGTTAAAAGCAGAGGAAGAAAATTTAAAGGAGGTGATGTTTTATCGCCAGCTTGATTCGCTAAAAATTGAATGTGGAATTTGCCCACGAAGATGTCAAGTAGCCGAAGGGAAACGAGGATATTGCCGCAATAAGGAAAATCGAGGAGGTAAGTATTATACTTTGGTTTATAACCGGGTTTGCGCTGCTCATATTGATCCAATTGAGAAAAAACCCCTTTTCCATTATCTACCGGGAACAATGGCTTTTTCGGTTGCTGCCGCAGGATGTAACTTATCCTGTAAGTTTTGTCAGAATTGGGAAATTTCTCAGGCAAGACCGGAAGATATACCTCACCATCCCTTAACTCCCCAGCAAGCAATAGCCATTTGTAACCAGGAAAATGTTCCTACCATTGCTTTTACCTATTCTGAACCAACAGTTTTTTATACTTATATGTATGATGTAGCGAAAGCTGCTCGCCAGGCAAAAATAGGAAGCGTTATGATTTCTAATGGATTTATGAATGAGATTCCCTTGCGCGAGCTTTGTAAACAGTTAACTGCAGTTAAAATCGATTTTAAGTCTTTTAATCCGTCTTTTTACCGGGAAATTTGTGGTGCGGATTTGTCCCCGGTTTTAGCTACCTTACAAAGATTAAAGGAGATCGGGATCTGGTTTGAAATCGTAGTGTTGATTATTCCCACTTTAAATGACTCTCCTGAAGAATTAAAAAATATGTGTAATTGGATAAAAACAAATTTAGGACCGGAAGTTCCAATTCACTTTACCCGATTTCACCCGATGTATAAAATTCAGAACCTACCACCCACGCCAATAAAAACCTTAGAACAGGCAAGAGCAATAGCACTGGCGGCCGGGCTACATTTTCCTTATGTCGGTAATGTTCCAGGTCACGAAGGAGAAAATACTTATTGTCCTTATTGTCAGAAGGTTATTATCCGGAGGATGGGATTTGCCATCTTAGAGAACGCAGTAGAGAACGGCCGATGTAAATTTTGCCACTATCCAATTCCTGGCGTCTGGAATAAAGAAGCGATAAGGTTTTAATTTTTATTTGACTCGGTTTATTTTTTGGGATAATATATAAATAAATCTTTATATATTTATGTTTTAATTAAAGGTGGGTTATGAGAAAATTTGTTAATATTTTTAAAGCATTAGCTGATGAAACGCGTTTCCGGGTTCTTAAATTACTACAACAACGGGAACTCTGCGTCTGCGAATTGATGCAGGTATTGGGTATGTCGCAGCCCCGGATTTCACGACATTTAAGTGTATTAAAGAATGCCGGGCTGGTTAATGAACGGCGACAAGGCAGGTGGATTCATTACTCATTAAAAAAAGAATGGATAGAGAAAGAGATTAAACTTCTTTTTAAGGCAATGTTAGCCCTGGGTAATGACGAGGCAGTGATTAAAGCTGATCAAGAAAGGTTAAAACGGGCATTTCGTTTGAGTGAATTAAAACCGGCGGGTGATAACTGTGCCGAGCAATTATTAGAAAAAATTTTTTAAGCGATAATAACAGTAGTTGTTGGCAGAGGAAGGAGGTTATGAGTGGATTGGAAGGCAGAATGGAAACCGCTAACCATAATAGTTATTGGCTTTTTAATTTGTTTTTATTTACCGGTAGGGAATTCGCGGTTTAATCAAGCACTTCTGGAGGCATTATATTTAGTTAAGTGGTATACCCGGGAACATGTCATCCTTTGCCTGATTCCTGCTTTTTTATTGCCGGAGCAATCAGTGTTTTTATAAGTCAGGCTTCAGTGCTTAAATACCTGGGAGTAAAGGCAAATAAAACTCTGGCATACGGCGTAGCTTCAGTTTCAGGAACAGTACTGGCAGTATGCTCCTGTACAGTTTTACCCCTTTTTGCCGGAATATATCAACGGGGAGCAGGATTAGGACCGGCTACCGCTTTCCTTTATTCCGGTCCGGCGATTAATGTCCTGGCAATAATTCTTACTGCCAGGGTATTGGGAATTGAACTGGGAATTGCCCGGGGGTTAGGAGCTATTATTTTTAGTGTGGTAATTGGGCTTATTATGCAAACGGTTTTCCGTAAAGAGGAAACCGAAAAAACAAATCAGATCAATATCCCAGAAACCGCCGCTTCCCGGCCTTTATGGAAAAACGCGATTTACTTTGCCCTCCTTGTCGGTATTTTGGTCTTTGCTAACTGGGGAAATCCCTTAGACCCAGCCGGTTTTTGGGCTACAGTTTATTCGCTGAGATGGAAGATTACCGGAATTTTAGCAATTGGGCTGGGAATTTTACTTTCCCTCTGGTTTAATTTAAAAATCAGAAAAATGATTTCCGTCGCCATCCTGGTGGGAGTAATAGCCATTTTATTCCCTCACCACCCAATAATACCTTTTGTGGTCGGAATAGTAGGACTTTCAGCAATAATAAGCACCGATAAGAGTGAATTAGGGGAATGGTTTTTTTCCTCCTGGGGGTTTGCCAAACAAATCTTGCCCCTTTTGCTAATCGGAGTATTGATTGCCGGGATGTTACTTGGTCGACCGGGGGTGGAAGGACTTATACCTTCATCGTGGGTTAGTAAATTGGTAGGGGGCAATTCACTTGAAGCAAACCTTTTTGCTTCAGTGGTAGGAGCTTTTATGTATTTTGCTACCCTTACTGAGGTGCCGATTGTTCAAGGTCTTCTTGGCAGTGGAATGGGAAAAGGTCCGGCCTTAGCTTTGCTTCTAGCCGGTCCCGCCTTATCTCTTCCTAATATGCTGGTTCTCCGGAGCATTATGGGGACAAAGAAAACTTTTATTTATGTTACTTTGGTTTGTGTTATGGCGACAATAACCGGAATGATTTACGGAAAATTTTTTGGATAGGAGGTGGCCAATGAAAAAAAATACAAGTGTTAGGTCCAGGATGCGCAAAGTGCAAAAAATTAGCGGAACATGCTGAGCAGGCAGCAAAAGAATTAGGAATTGATTATAAACTGGAAAAGATAACCGACCTTACTCAGATTATGAATTTTGGGGTAGTAATGACCCCCGGTCTGGTGGTGGATGGAGTGGTGAAGACTTCCGGTAAAGTCCCTTCGGTGGAAGAAATTAAAAAACTTCTTTCTTAAAGGAGAAATTTTTTATGTTAGAAATTACTCGTAAGACTTTAACTTTAGAACCACAAGAAGTGCTGGAATTGGAGCGAATTATCACGGATGAGGATAAAAGTGAGGCTTTCCTTTTTTTAAAGAAAAAAATTTATCAACGGCTTTTAACCTCTCAGGAGAATCGGCTCAAGTCACACCTGGATGGTTGCCAGGATCCAGCGGTGAGTTTTGCCAATAGAAAATAAAAAGTTAGGAGGTATAAATATTATGAAAATACAAATTGCGGGGCATTAATCGTAGATGGGACGGTTCTTTTGTCGGGCAGAATTACTACGGTTGCTGCAGATTACTTAACATAGGAGGAACTGACAATGACAGATGGTAAAATAAAAAAACTTTCGTTATTAGATCGGTTTTTAACTTTGTGGATTTTTATTGGAATAGGAGTGGGAATATTTTTAGGGTATTTTTTCCCGGCGTTAACGAAATTTATTGCCGGGCTTCAGGTTGGTACTACTTCCATCCCGATTGCAATCGGGCTTATATTAATGATGTATCCTCCTTTGGCTAAAGTAAAATATGAAGAAATGGGGAGGGTATTTCAATATAAAAGACTTCTTGCCTTTTCTTTAATCCAGAACTGGATTGTTGGTCCGATAGTAATGTTTGTTCTGGCAATTATATTTCTTCATAACTATCCAGAGTATATGATCGGCGTAATTTTAGTAGGACTTGCCCGTTGCATTGCGATGGTGATTGTGTGGAATGAACTTGCGGAAGGTGATCGTGAGCTGGCAGTAGGATTGGTAGCCTTTAATGCGATTTTTCAGGTTTTATTTTATGCTGTTTATATTTATTTTTTCATCACCATTTTGCTTAACTTTTTCGGACTGGTAAAAGGATTAAATGTCAGTGTTTCCATTGTTGAGGCGGCTAAGACTGTTTTTATTTACCTGGGAATACCATTTATCGCCGGAGTTATCACCCGGTTTTCTATTTTGCGGACAAAAGGGAAAGAGTGGTTTGAAAATGTATTTGCGCCTAAAATAAGCCCGATTACCTTAATTGCGTTACTCTTTACCATTGTAGTTATGTTTTCGCTCAAGGGCGAATATATTATCGAACTACCCCTGGATGTTGTTCGGGTAGCAATACCTCTTACGGTCTACTTCTTTTTTATGTGGTTTATCACATTTTTTATTGCTAAAAAATGGGGGGGTGGCTATGAACAGGTTACTGCTATGGCGTTTACTGCGGCCAGCAATGACTTTGAGTTGGCTATTGCGGTAGCAGTAGCTATATTTGGGATTGCCTCCAATCAGGCGTTTGCTACGGTTATTGGTCCGCTTCTTGAAGTCCCGATATTAATAAGTTTAGTAAATGTGGCGCTCAAGTTTCGCGCAAAATACTGGGACCGAAAGGCGGGTTAAAAACTAATAACTTCTAAGGAAAAGGAGGGAGAGATGATGGAGTTTTCCGAAAGCTTAAAAAATTTTACCCGAGAACAAGCAATTAAAGGGATGCTGGAGCTCTTGCCTCATGTTTCGGAGGAGACATTTTTAAAATTAACTTATCTGGCGGAAAAAATTGTTACTGAAGACACCAGGCCAGTGGTAAGAACGGTAAGAAAACATCTGCAAACGGAAGGCGATCCAGTAAAACTTATTTTTCATCGGGTGATGACCGAGGTTTCACCGCCAGTGCTAAAAAAACTGGCGAAAACTTTTTTCATTGATGCCCTTATGGAAAGTGAAAGGATCCGGGATAAATTTGAAAAAGAAAATGGATTTCGTCCTCCCTTTACTATGATTATTGACCCTACCTCCCGATGTAATCTTAATTGCCTGGGATGTTATGCCGGGAAATATAAAAAAGGGCCCGAGCTTCCTTTTGAGGTAATTGACCGGGTGCTTTCCGAAGCAAAAGATATGGGAATAAGATTTATTGCGATGACCGGTGGGGAGCCATTTTTTTATCGGGACATTCTTAAGGTCTGGGAGAAGCATAATGATCTTCAGTTTATGGTTTATACCAACGGAACATTGATTGATGAACAAATGGCAATAAAGTTACATGAATTGGGTAATGTATCGCCGGTAATCAGTTTAGAGGGTTTTGAAGATGAAACTGACTACCGAAGAGGAAAAGGAACTTTTCAAAAAATTCTTAACTGCTTTACTTATCTCAAAAAACAAGGAATTCTTACTGGTGCCTCGTGTATGGTAACGAGCAAAAATATTGAGACCATAACCAGCGATGAGTTTATTGATTTTCTCATTGCCAATGGAGTGTTTTATATCTGGTATTTTCTTTTTGTTCCAGTAGGAAAAGATCCTGATGTTAGTCTTATGCCTACTCCGGAACAGAGAGAATATCTGCGGAAGCGGGATGAAGCAATTCGAAAGACCAGGCCGATTTTTATCGGTGATTTTTGGAACGATGCCCCCGCAGTGGGGGGTTGTATTGCGGCGGGGAGAAATTACCTCCACATAATCAGCAGCGGAGATGTTCAACCCTGCGTTTTTGTCCATTATGCGGTAGATAATATAAAAGAAAAATCACTTAAAGAAGTTTTAAGCAGTGGTTTTTTCCGAGCAATCCGGGCACGACAGCCTTATTCTCATAATTATCTTACTCCCTGTATGATTATTGACCATCCCGAAGTCTATCGGGAAGTAATTCGCGCTTGCAAACCTTCTCCTACCCATGAGGGTGCTGAAGCTATTCTTACTACCCTGAAAGAACAGATTGACGAATATAGCCGGAAAGTAAGGATTATTGAAGGTGAGATTTGGGAGAAAGAATATGCCTGCCATAATTAAGCGTATTTTCTATTACGCGAGTAAAATATGCCCACACCCCGATCTTTAGAAATTGATAACGAAAAGGTTTATATCACAGTAGTTGATGCGATCCGGGAGGAGGTTTATTGTCAGAAAAGAAAAGGGGTAGTGGTAGGGTTAAGTGGTGGTATTGATTCCACCCTAACGGCAAAGTTGGCGGTTGATGCCTTAGGGAAGGAGGCAGTTAAAGGTTTACTTCTCTTTGAAAGGGATTCGCTCCGGACTCACGAAAATGATGCCATTTTTGTGGCCCACTGGCTCGGGATTGATTACCAGAAGAAAGATACCACCTCGGTTTTGCGAGCAATTGGAGTTTATAAGTTATTTCCGCCCGTGTTTTGGGTGCCATCCCATTATCAGGAAAAATATGCCAGAAAGAAATTAGAAAAAATGAAAATTAGATTTGGAAGGTCTCCCCTTTTAGAAATTTTGATTGGAGATGGAGATGAGGAGCTAAGGAAGTCTATTGCTTATGTGAGAGTAAAGAATCGGATCAGGATGGCGGTACTTTATTTCTTTGCCGAGTTAAATAATTTGTTAGTTTTAGGGACTATTAATAAAACCGAATGGCTTACCGGCCTATTTGTTCCTTATGGCGATGGGGCCGCGGATTTTATGCCGTTGAAACATCTCTATAAAACTCAAATAATAAAGTTAGCAAAGTTTTCAAACCTCCCGGAAAGGATTATTAATAAACCACCTTCCCCGGATTTAGCTCCGGGGATTACGGATGAAGATATTTTAGGAATTCCTTACGAAAAATTAGACCTTATTCTTTGTCTTTTAGAGGAAAACACCCCAGTAGCTGAAATTGCCAGCAGAGTTGGAATGGAAGAACGCGAAATCGTTTTGGTTCAGGAATGGGTGAAATATTCGGAAAAATTACGCAAGATGATTTAATGAGGGATAAGAACATGCCGGATTTAGTGATAAAATTAACCGATGAGGAGATAATGCGGATTACTCGAATTAGTCTGGATGACGATAAGGAAGAAGCTTTGATTTTTATCAAAGATACACTGGAGAAAAAAATTAAGGACCTTACCCGGCCGCATTGTGTACCCGTATTTGAGGTTACTTATAACCCCCGACAAAAAGACAAATTTAGCCGGTGACTGAAAATGGATGATAAGATAAAGGTAAAGGTGGGTAAGCACGGCGAGTTACAACTACCGGAGAAGCACCGGCAACTTTGGGGATTGGAAGCGGGGAAAGAATTTCAAATAAAAGAAACGCCCCACGGTTTGATGCTTTGGCCCTTAGACCCTCCCTTAACCAAGGTATATATTGAACCCACTACGAATTGTAATTTAACCTGCCGAACTTGTGTGCGGAATTATTGGAGCGAGCCAATGGGTTCGATGGAAATAGCAAGTTATCGGAAGTTGATTGATGGTTTAAAAAAAATTGGCTCGTTGCAAACAATGGCTTTTTGGGGATTTGGCGAACCATTGCTTCATCCCGATATAGTGGAGATGGTGGAGCTGGCTAAAAAACTTGGGGTGCGAGTCGAGATTATTACTAATGGAATTTTGTTAAACGGAGAAATGGCGGAGAACCTGGTGGCAGCGGGTCTGGATACATTAGTAGTCTCCATTGATGGATGTTCCCCTGAATCTTATTCGAATATAAGGACTGGTTCAGACTTAGCGACAGTTATCGCTAATGTTAAGGGAATAATTGCTACTGCTCGCAGTAAGGGCCTTGAACATCCGGAGATTGGGATTGAATTTGTAGTTATGCGTAACAATCTATCTGAGTTAAAAAAACTCCGCGATTTTGCCCGCTCATTGGGCGCTTCCTTTATAGTGGTAAGTAATCTTCTCCCCTATACCGAGGAGTTAAAAGACCAAATTCTTTATTGGCGTTCGGGTGGGAGTTTATATCCAGTAACCCGATCTACCTGGTTTCCAGAAATCACTTTGCCGCGGATAGATATTCGCAGTGATGATTCTCAGCCCTTGTTTAATTTGATCCAGCAAATGGGAAACATTGATTTTCTTAACTGCCGGGATAGGACCGGTGAAGCATATTGCCGGTTTGTAAGGGAGGGAACAATGGCAGTTAGTTGGGATGGTGAGGTGAGTCCCTGTGTGGCTTTAATGCATTCTTATAAATGTTATGTGCTGGGAAGGGAAAAGAATATTAGACGGTATACCCTGGGTAATATTGCTCAGCAGAAGGTTGACAAAATTTGGAATAGCAAAGAATTTCAGCAATTTCGAAAAAAGGTGATTGAATTCGATTTTTCTCCCTGCACCAGTTGCGGAGGTTGCGATTTCTCCGAAAGCAATGAAGAGGACTGCTTTGGGAATACCTTTCCGGTTTGCGGAGATTGCTTATGGGCGCAGGGGGTAATTCTTTGCCCCTGAGATTATCGTAAATTTTTTAGCCTGCAAATGGCCGGAGAAACAAAAATGAACCTGAACACGGCAAAAGAAGTTTTAGGTAAGGAATTTGCTTTTACTGCCGATTTTGTAAATGAGATAATTCGAAACTTGAACTTACCCAAAAATGCCCGGATTTTAGATATAGGGACCGGAATGGGTAATATGGCCATAATGCTTGCCTTAAATGGATATAAGGTGCTTACCGGTGAGCCAGAAACTGATGATTCTATCTATGCTAAACAGGATTGGCGAAAAAATGCGGACAAAGTGGGGGTGGGCCATTTAATCGAATTTAAAAATTTTCGAGCGGAAAACCTACCTTTTGGGGATGGCTTTTGTGATGCGATCTTTATGTTAGGTTCTTTGCACCATATCGATGAACAGCATCGAGCCCAGGTTTTACAAGAATGTATTCGCGTCCTGAAAATAGAAGGGGTGCTCTGTGTTTTCGAACCAAATCAAAGGGGCGTAGAAATAATAAGACAAAAAAATCCCTCCCATCCTGACGGCGCTGAACCTGCTAACTATGCCCCGGCACTTAACTTAAAATTAACGAAAAGGAACGGCGAATTTTTTGATGCTTTTATCTTTCAAAAAATTTAAAAGGAGAGATTATTATGGAAATCATTATAATCGGTACTGAACCACCTTGCCCCCGCTGTAAAGAAACTTATGGGCGAGTAAAAAAAGTGGTAAAAGAAAAAGTTTCTCCACTGCCGGTAGTTAGAAAAATAGGTTATTTATCAACTGAGGCCCAACAATTGGGTAAAGTAGGAAGTGCTCACGAAATAGCAGAGTGGTCGGGAATTCCGATAGACTGGGATAAGGTAAAGGAATTAGCCAGTGGTGGCTGGACTCCGGAATTAGACCAGCTTCTTATGCCATTGAAAGAAGTGGCAGTAAAAAATGGCTGGATAATGACTCCCGCAGTGGTAATTGATGGAAAGGTAGTGCACTTTGGCAGTGTTCCGGGAATGGATGAGTTAGAAAGGATGTTAGTTCTTTGTTAAAATGTTTAACCAAAGCAGAAGGAGGCATAACAAATGAAAAGCAAAGAAATTTTGGAAGGCGCATTTAATTTCCACGGGCATATTTGTTGGGCCAGTACTGCAGGTGTCCGGGCTGGTTTAGCTGCACTTGAGGCATTAGGGGTAAAGCGCACCGGTGTATCGGACGAATTACATTGTATCGTTGAGATCGGTGATAATCACGGTGCCCAGTGTTTTGCTGATGGGGTTCAGTTTGCTACTGGTTGCACTTTAGGAAAAGGTAACATTGAAAAGTCGGGCTGGGGGAAATTAGCGCTTACTTTGATTGATAAGAAGAGAGAGAAATCAGTAAGGGTTTCTTATTGGCCTGGCCGTCATAAGATGGTTGCTGAGTCTGCCTTTATGAAAAAGCGCGGTATGGGGATTCCGCCTTCAGAGATTCCTAAAGAAGAGGCGTGGGAAATGGCAAACTTTATCTGGGAAGCTCCGGAAAAAGAAGTCCTTAAAATTGAGCCAGTAAAGGCATATACTGGTCGAGAATTTTTTAGTGAAATTATGGGGCTTCGTCCCTGTGATAGTTGTGGTGAATTGGTTTCAGTTGCCTATTTACGGGTAGTAGGTGATAAACATATGTGCATTCCCTGCTCCGGGTATGCCCTATAGCGTTTATTTACATTATGGATTAGCAACAGGATCTGGCGTAAGAGACTATGCACCAGATCCCCAATCAAGGAAAGGAGAATAGCGAAATGATTGAAGCAAAGGACTATTATGAAGTTGGACTGGCGTTTCATGGCCACAAATGCCCTGCCATGCCGATGGGATTACGGGTAGGTGCCGCCGCCATGGATAAACTGGGTGTAGGGCGCAGCCCTGACGGACAGCTGGTTGCTCTTGTGGAATTGGGCGATGACCACTGCGCCACCTGTTTTGCTGATGGTGTGCAAGTCATCACGGGCTGCACCTTAGGCAAAGGCAACATACGCAAGTTGAACTACGGGAAATGGGGGCTCACTCTGATTGACAAAAAAGCGGGGCGGGCGGTGCGTGTTACGCCCCGGGCTGAAGCAATGGTCGCCAACAAACAAACCGATTTTTTTCAACAATATCGTATGAAAGGTATCCCTGCGTCTCAAGTGCCGGAGGAAGTTGTTCAACCGCTGGTTGACCGTGTGATGAACGCACCTGTGGCACAATTGTTGTCTATTGGAGAAGTATTTAAATACCAGTGGAAAGAGCCGGTCACCGTGTTCGAGAGTTTCGTATGCGAGTCCTGTGGAGAGATGACGGTGGAGACCTATGGGCGTCTGCTGGGGGCAAAACGTGTTTGTATTCCCTGCCGCGCACGATTGTCGGGACAACAGGAGAAGTAAATTGAAAATTCAACCTTTAGGCGAGGAAAAAGGAGTGCCTGCTCTTTCTCCCCTGCGTGGTTTTGATGCATTCATATACCTGCTTCGTTTTCGGAAAGGGAAAGAATATTAAACGGTATACGGTGGGCAATGTTGCTCAGGAAAAAATTGCTAAGATTTGGGATGGCGATAAATACCGACAGTTTCGAAAAATGGTTATGGAGTTTGACTTTTTATCTTGCGCTGGCTGCGGTAGTTACAAATTGTCTGAAACTAATGAGGAAGACTGTTTTGGTAGTCAATTTCCGGTCTGCGGGGACTGCCTGTGGGCCCAGCGAGTAATTTTATACCCTTAAGAGGTTTTACAAAAAAAGAATTGATCGTAATCAAACCTTGACAGGTGCAGTGAGTTTATACTAAATTTTTAATGAGGAAAAATCCAGATGATAGGATACCGGACAATTACTTTGCTTTTTTTAGGAATCAGTATAATTTTTACAGAAGTCAATCAGGACTGTTATGCTGAACCATCGGATGATGAGAGCCACGAGCTTACCCTTGAAGAATGTTTGACATCTGCCCGCGAGCGTAATCCGGTAATTCTGGCTGCGCGGGAAAAGATTACCGAACTTACAGCAGACTATGATGCGGCGAAGGCAAGATTTTTTCCCAGAATTGTATTAACATCATACATTGATAAACTTGACCCTGACCGCCTTTCTGCCGGCGGCTCCAGTGTCCAAAAGCTTTATACCGAAGAATCATTGCAAAGCGTGACTGTTAAGCAGATTCTCTTCGATGGATTCAAGACCTATTTTTCCACCCAGGCCGCAGATGTTGGTAAAGCCGCCCAGATGAAAGGAACCGAACAAGTAATGCATGATGTTGAGTTTATGGTTACTGAAGCTTTTTATCGTGTTCTTGAAGCGGATGAAAATAAGAAGGTTGCCCAAAATGCTCTTGAACAACGACGGGATTTTGAACGGCTGACCAACGCTTTTTATAATGCAGGAAAAGTAACCAGACTTGATTTTTTCAGAGCCCAGTCCCAGGTATTTGAAGCAGAACAGGCGGTTGTTGAAGCGGAAAATGCCAAACAGCTTGCCGGCCTGATTTTGGCAAAAACTATTGGTCTTGAGAATCCTGTGCCGATAACCATTTCTGCTGAGGTTCCGGAAAAATTTCCGTCGGTTTCCGATTTTAACACATTATGGCAGCAGGCGCAGGAGACCAACCCAGAGATTAAAAGGCTCGATCTCGAGGTAGCACAGAGCAAAATACTTGTAAAAGCAGCCAAAGCCGATTATTTCCCTGAAATCAGTTTGCAGGGTAATATTGGCACTCGACATTGGAATAGAGGAGGAACTGAGGACGAATATATGGCAGGAGTATTTATGGAATTCCCCTTTTTTGAAGGTGGACTTACCAGAGCCAGAGTTGCAAAGGCAGCGTCACAAAATCTTCAGCTGGTTGAACTAAAACGTGACCGTATTGACCAGTTGCGTGTCGACCTCATGGATGCGCGAAACGGCCTTGAAAACGCCCGGCACGGCATTGACACCGCGCGACAGATGATCAAAGCTAATACTGAAGGGTATAACAGTTCTTTCACCTTATATAAAAATGGGAAAGCAATCGGACTGGATGTATTACAAGCTCAGGTTGAACTAACCAAGTCGCAGTTTTATTTTATTAGTAATGTGGTAGCCTATGAAATTAATCTTGCCCGCATAAAACAAATTGTCGGTAAAGACCTTACTGTTTTTCTTTCCGAATGATGAGGAAAAAGATTATGAAGATCAAGTTCAACAAAAGAATAGTGCTCGGGGTAATATGCATTGTTGTTCTTTTTTTTGTCGGTTATCGTCTTTTTTGGTACCAACCCATGGTTCCAGTTATAGCAGTGAAAAAGGAAATCGTTCAACGTCAAATACATGGACCGGGCACTGTCCAGTCTAAGGTCCCGGTTTCCGTAAGCGCAAAGATTACTGGAATTGTTCAGAAACTCAATGTTGACCAAGGCGCTGTGGTTAAGGCCGGCGATGTGCTTGCCGTGCTTGACGTAGCTGAATTACAGGCCCGGCTTGAATCTGCTCGTGCTTCCCTGGCGCGAGCACGGCAAGATGTTGAAAAATCCCGGGCAAGTGTTGCCAAAGCGCATGCCAATCTTGTTCTTGCTCAGAGCAATTACCAACGTGATCTTGAAGTTTTTAATGCCGGATATATTTCTCCGGCCTATTTTGATGTGACCAAGGCGCAGCTAAAAGTTGCGGAAAGTGAATATGCCGAAGCACAAAAAACAGCAGAAGCCGCCCAAGCGGCTCTTGTGCAGGCAACCGCGGAAGCAAAAGCAGCTGAAGCCATCCTTGACTACGCGTATATTCGCGCCCCAATGGACGGATTAATTACCGCGCGTACAGCGGAAATCGGTGATACCATAACTCCCGGGATTCCCGTATTTTCTATGGTTGATCTTCGATATATATGGGTTGCTGCCTGGATTGATCAGGCCCAGATTGCGCATTTAAAAGAAGATCAGCCGGCAACCATACGGCTGCGCTCGGGAAGAACATTTGCGGGGAAAGTCGCGCGTCTCAATAAAGAGGCTGATACTGTTACCCGGGAACTGGAAGTTGATGTCATGTTTAACTCGTTGCCGGAGCCTCTGGTTATCGGCGAAGAAGCGGAAGTATTTATCAGCGCTAGTGCAGAGAATTGCCTGGCGGTACCGGTTACCGCCGTGATGTCTCAAGGCGGAAAAACCGGGGTACTGGTAGTGGAAAAAAATAAAATAGTTTTTCGCGAGGTTTCATTCGGACCCCGGGATGAAAAAATGGTCTCAGTAATTAAAGGGGTTAGCGAAGGAGACCTGGTAGTCATAGAACCAAAATTATTTAAGGTTGGTCAAAGAGTACGACCAACCACACCGAAAGTATAAAACTATGGATTTAGCTATTCGGGACATTGCCCAGCATAAGGGAAAGTTTATTGCGACAGTTATCGGGGTGGGTCTTTTGTTTGCCGTGGTTTTATCCATGAACGGTATCTACCGGGGGTTTATTTTTGAAGGTCTTTCGGCCATTCAGGTTACCAATCCTGATCTGTGGGTCGTAGAGCGATACCGGGGCGGCCCTTTTAATGAACAATCAACCGTTCCTGAATTTTTTCATTACAGTATTGAAGCGCTTGAGGGTGTGGAGAAAGCAAGTCCTTTTATTTTTTATGGCGTTGAACGCATTATCAATGGCAATCGCAAAAGGTTTACCATTATTGGATATGATGTCTTCGGAGGTCTCGGCGGTCCTCAAAACCTTACCGCCGGGAGACAAATTCAACAGGCTCATTACGAGATGGTTGCCCATGAAAAACTCGGTTTCCGGCTTGGCGATAAAATACCCCTTGGTCTTCATACCTATACGGTCGTTGGTCTGTTTAAAAATGGAACGGCGCCAGACGGAGAGCCCTTGGTGTATTTGTCGTTGCCTGATGCTCAGGAAATACTTTATCTCCGAGATAATGAAGAGGTCCGAAACCAGCGTGAGCGTTTACAGCAGACACTGACCGGACCCGGTCGGCTAACCCCCAGCCAGGCAAAAAAATATGTTTCATTGCTGGTTCCCGATATCCACACGGTGAACGCACAGTTGGTGAAGCTTACGCCCGGAGCCGATTCTGCAGCAGTCGCCCGTCAGATTGAAAACCGCCTGTATTTTTCTGTATATTCAAACGACCAGCAAATTAATCTTATGATGCAGGGGCGTCTGGCAATGCCAAGGAAACAGCTACTTTTGTTCCGGATAATTCTTTTGATAGTTTCCGTGGTAATAATTTCGTTGGTAATTTATACATTTACCATGGAAAAAATACGCAGCATCGCGGTTATGAAGCTGATTGGCGCTCCTAACTGGGTTGTTGTCCGACTGGTGCTTGAGCAGGCTCTCTTGCTGACGACATGTAGTTATGTTTTTGGGCTGGGTGTTATTTACAACACTTATCAGTATTTCCCCCGGCTGGTAAGATTAACTTTGTTTGATGACACGGTGACATTTCTCATCGCGCTGGCCGGAGCACTTATTGCCAGTTCACTTGGGATTTGGCAGGCATTAAAAACCCAACCCGCGCTTGCTCTCGGAGGACACTGATGACAATTTTAGATATAAATGGCCTTAGCAAAACGTTCGGGTCAGGAGAACTCGCGGTTCATGCGCTTAAAGACATTAATCTTTCTGTATCCGCTGGAGATTTGACAGCGCTGCTTGGGCCAAGCGGGTCAGGAAAAACTACGCTGCTATTATGTATAAGCCTCATACTTGAGCCTACCTCCGGTACGATTATTTTTGATGGCAAACCGATTTACCGCAATGGTTGGACTGATATAGACCTTCGTCGTTTGCGAAGGGAAAAAATCGGATTTGTTTTTCAAACCCCTAATCTAATTCCGTTTTTAACAGTTCGGGAAAATATTCTTTTCCCCTTGGAGCTGGTCGGGATTACCGGGGATAAAGCAGAAGCACGAGTAATGGAATTGCTTGAATATATGGAGATTGCTCACCGGAGCAATTATTTGCCTGCTCTTATATCAGGCGGGGAACAGCAGCGTGTTTCGGTGGCGCGGGCGCTTGCCAACCGGCCAAAATTGATTTTGGCTGATGAACCGACTGCCGCCCTGGACACGGTTCGCGGAAAAAAAGTTATGGAACTTCTCAAAAAAATAGCCCGTGAACATCAGACCGCGGTAATTACCGTTACCCATGATATCCGAATGATTGAAGGGTTTGATCATGTCTATCACCTCAAGGATGGGCAACTTAACAATGCAGCGGATGCGCATTAGATTATAAACGCCTATCACAGGAGAAAAGAATATCTTGGGAAAGAAACGATGGAATATAACCCCTATAAACATGAAGGAGGCATAACAAATGAAAAGCAAAGAAATTTTGGAAGGCGCATTTAATTTCCACGGGCATATTTGTTGGGCCAGTACTGCAGGTGTCCGGGCTGG
>Ga0315298_1001495_pt1 | contig 42494 bp, 41 predicted proteins | sample WHS_1_MG_FD_203077 | JGI IMG/M metagenome (GOLD analysis project Ga0315298, IMG submission 203077) | Extremophilic microbial mat communities from Washburn Hot Springs, YNP, Wyoming, USA - WHS_1_MG | ecosystem: Environmental > Aquatic > Thermal springs > Hot (42-90C) | place: USA: Wyoming... | reverse complement strand
TAACATCTAATTCCCTGAAAAGACTTATTTTATCTAAAAAAATTGTTAGAAAATTAAAATTATAAATGACCGCATCCGAAGGGTTTTGAACCTTACCCTCCCATACAAAAACTATTTTTTCAGAGATCTCCTTTAAAATGGTTGACAAATTAGAAACTTCTGTTAGAATAACAGTAACCTAAGGAAGGTTTTTTTAGGCCACGAAGGCTTTATTCCTTTATTCAAGGTAAGCTTTCGTGGCTTTTTTTATAATTCCCTAAGAAAAGGAGATTTCGATCATGAGCCTGCCGAGTGGCTCGATGAGGATTAGAAACTTCCAATCGATCCTTTGTCTACTCTTCTGGCTCCTTCTGATTTTATTCCCCTCCGTTACCCAAGGTATGCGCCCTCTGAGTACCGATGACGCAGGAACAGTTGAGAAGGGTAAAATTCAGTGTGAAATAGGTCTTGATGTCACCCGAGAGGATAACCATGACCGAGAAATTGCTCCTTCCTTAACCGTCAGTTATGGTCTATTAGAAAGGATGGATATAGGAATTGGAAGCGCCTATCTCTTCATTCGTCCAAAAGAAGGAAAAAAAGAGAAAGGCCTTGGAGATACGGAACTGAAGCTCAAATACCGACTCTTTGACGAGAAGGATTTGTTTCCTGGTCTTGCCTTTACAGGGAAGGTAAAAATACCTACCGCAAGCGATTCGAAGGGGTTGGGCTCTGGTAAGGTTGATTTTAGTATCAATACAATCTTAATAAAGAACCTCAGTAAAAGGTGGGTTCTTCATCTTAATTTAGGATATACCTGGATTGGAGAACACGGAGTAAATAATGAATTTAGTTACTCCGTGGCAGCCCAATTCATTCTTTCAGACAAATGGGGCTTGGTTGGAGAAATGGTTGGTGTAAATAATTTCGATGGCCGGAGAGGAAACGATCCTGTCTTTGGTCTTATCGGTGTCTATTATCTCATTAGCGACCATGTCATATGGGACATGGGTCTTGAGATCGGAATGAACAAGGCTGCTTCGGATTTTCGTCTGACTACTGGATTGACTCTGCTCATTAAGCCTTGAGGTTGCTCGACACCCACTGAAAGGGTTAAACTCTCTTCAAAGGAGATCACCATGCACATCCCAGACGGTTACTTGAGCCCCCAAACCTACATCCCATTGTATGGCCTTTCGGTGGGTTTTTGGGCGATGGCCCACAGAAAGATCAAAAGCCAGCTTGCAATCAAACATATCCCTTATCTGGCCATGGCCTCTGCCTTTTGCTTCCTGATCATGATGTTCAACATTCCTATCCCAGGTGGAACGACAGGCCATGCGGTGGGAGCAGGGATCATTGCCATTCTTTTAGGACCCTGGACAGCGGTGCTGGCCGTATCGGTAGTCCTAATCATCCAAGCCCTGCTTTTTGGTGATGGGGGGATTACTGCAATCGGTGCAAACTGTTTCAATATGGCCGTGGTGATGCCCTTCGTGTCCTATGGAATCTTTAAATGGGTAAACGGGAAAGCGAAAGGTGGAGCAAGGCTTACTCTGGCAGGTTTTCTTTCAGGTTATTTCGGTCTGGTCATTGCTGCCTTGGTCACGGCTTTCGAGTTTGGGATTCAACCCTTGATCGCATCGGGTGCTGACGGAAGGCCTCTTTACGCTCCCTATCCCCTCTCTGTGGCTGTTCCAGCAATGCTCTTGGAACATTTATTCCCATTCGGTATCGTTGAGGGATTGATCACGATGCTTTTACTCAAATACTTTCTCAAAAATGAACCTAATCTCATCTATGCTCTGTCTGTCTCAAAGGAATCGGACGTCTCAGCACCTCGATAATCGGCCAAAGGGTTTAACCTCACACGGAAGGAGACATGAGATGACAACCTTTCAAAAAAAACTTTGGGTAGGGCTTTTGATCCTGGCCCTACTCACCCCTCTGGGTATCCTTCTTCCAGAAAAATTTAAGGCCGAAGAGGCCTGGGGAGAATGGGGGATAGAAAAATTGGAGAAACTCTTGGGCTACATCCCTGAAGGCTTGAAAAAATGGTCGGACATTTGGAAGGCCCCCATCCCTGATTACAACTTTGGAGGGGAAGAGGCTTCGAGGACCCTTCAAGTGGCTTCCTATGTGGTCTCAGGGCTCTTGGGTATTGGAATCTGTGCCCTTATTGTATATCTTATTTCAAGGGTTGTGACAAAAGATGGCAAATAAAATCCCTCTTTTTCTTTTAATTCCTTCCTCCAAAGAAACCACCCCAAGAGGAAGTGGGAAGATGAGGCTTTCCTTTCTTGAAAAAGGGATCCATCATTTCGCAAGAGTGGTTAAAGAGGGCTATATCCAGTGGGAATGCTCCTCACGGAATGGATTTTTTCAAAAAATTGATGCTCGGGTTAAAATTCTTTTTCTCCTTTCTTTTATCCTAATGGTTAGCCTTAAAAAAGATATGGTTTCTGAAGTCGGTATCTCAATCCTCGTTTTTATGCTCGCTCTCCTCTCTCGTCTGAACCTTCTCCAGGTTTATAAGAAGGTTCTCCTCTTAGGGTTTCTTTTCGGATTTCTTGTTGCCTTACCCTCTGCCTTTAACGTGATTACCAGTGGGGAAATCATCCTTCCTATTGTGAACCTCTCAAGGCCCTATCAGTTATGGATCTATCATCTCCCTCAGGAAATAGGGATCACGCGGCAGGGCGCTTACGGTGTAGCGATGCTTACACTGAGGGTAATGAACTCTCTTTCCTTATCCCTTCTCATATTATATACTACCCCATTTCATGAAATCATACGGGCGCTTAAGGTTCTAAAGATTCCAAATAGCTTTCTTATGGTCATTATGCTTTGTTATCGATACCTATTTATTCTGGCAAAGACCGTTGGAGAGATGCACTTGGCAAAGAAGAGCAGGGTCATGCGGGAGATCACTTCCACAGAGGCAAGGGGGTGGGTGGTGGGGCGAGTTGCTTTCATGTTTAGAAAAACCCGGCTTCGATGCGAAGAGGTGTTTAAGGCCATGCTCGCAAGAGGTTTCTCCGATTCCCTCCAATTCTATGGTTTTCCAGCGATGCAAAAAGCCGATTGGGCAGTGGCCTCGCTGTTCTTTTGTTTGGGGATCTTCTTTTTATGGATATGAGGTTTGGATTATGGTTGATTTAATCAGACTTGAAAATGTCAGTTACCGTTACTATGATCACATCCATGCCCTTTGCGAGGTGAGTCTTGAAATCGCCATGGGAGAAAACTTTGCTATCGTGGGTGCAAACGGTAGCGGGAAATCCACCTTACTTCAGATCATGGCCGGCCTGATCTATCCTGCAGAGGGGAGGGTTCTCTTTCAAGATATCGAGCTCAGCGAGAGAGCGCTGAGGGATAAGGGCTTTACGAGATGGTTTCGGCAATGTATGGGATATGTATTTCAGGACTCGGACGTCCAGTTATTCTGCCCCACCGTGTTGGATGAGATCCTCTATGGCCCCCTCCAATTAGAGACCGGGGAACAGGAGGCCCTCAAAAGGGCCTATGAAGTGATGGAGATGCTTCAAATCGAGCACCTAAAAGACCGCCCCCCTTCTATGCTTTCTGAGGGCGAAAAAAAGAGGGTTGCCATAGGCTCTGTTTTGAGCATGAATCCTGAAGTCCTCCTCTTAGACGAACCGACGAATGATTTGGATCCAAGGACTCAGGTTTTCCTTGTAGAACTTCTATTGGCTCTTAACGAGGCTGGCAAGACGATTGTCTTTGCGACTCATGATTTAGAGTTAGTGAGTGAACTTGCAGATCGTGTGGCTGTTCTTTCTGAAAACCACCGCATCGTAAGAATCGATAACACCGAAAACATTCTTTCAGATCAAGATTTGTTGCTTGAAGTGAACCTTATTCATGAGCATGTCCATCGACATGGAAAAATTGTCCACCGACATCTCCATTTCCATCCCCTTCCCCATAAGCACGAAGATTAATTGAACCCTTCACCCTTAAAAGGCCGAGCCCTCCTCGGGGGATTTTTAAGATTTTTATCCAACCAGAATCCAAAACCTCAAGTCAGATACATTTCCTTGTAAGAATTAAATAGACTTGTTAAAATAGACAATGATGAAAACTGAAGAATTATTGGAAATCATTCAAAAGACAGAATCCCCTTTAAAAAAACAACTCTTAGTCGTTGGACTATTGACAAGATTCCTGAAAGAGATGAATAAACCCGCTCCTGTGATTATTGGAGGGTGTGCCTTATCTTACTATTCAAGGGAGATCTATTTCACTTCGGATATTGATCTCGCTTATTCAGATAGAGAAGCCCTGGATAGGGCACTCAAAGGCATTGGATTTAAAAAAGAAGGAAGGTACTGGGTAAATGAAAATTTAAAGGTGGTGATTGAAGCTCCTGCATCCAATCTCTTAGGAGAGGATTCTCCAGTTGAAGTGGTGGAGTTGGGAGAAGGACTTCAATGTTTCATTATTGGAATAGAGGATTTGATACTCGACCGACTCAATGCATTCAAGCATTGGAAATCAGAAATAGATGGGGAACTGGTTGAACTGCTCATCAGGCGATACAAGGATGACCTCGATTGGTCCTACCTCCAAAGCAAGGCCACTCTGCCTGAAAATGATACCCTCTCCGAAATTTTGGCATTGAAGAAAAAGTTGGGTTTATGAAGATGAGAATAAAAAAATTTAAAGAGGAATCCCCTATCGAATTTCTTCTTTTAAGAGAAGAATTAGGGATGGGCAGGTATCGGAAACCCTCAAAAAGGGACGAAGAGAAAAGAGAGCTCCTTTTAAGACTGGGGCTAAAACGGATAGAAGAAAAAGAGAAGGATGACTTTATCCCAATAGGTTTCCGAAGAAGAAAAGTTAGGATTCTTTCACCCAGTTAGATAGGGCAATGGGTTTTGAATCGGGGCGGATCTGGAGGAACAGAATTTTAAAGAGTCCTTTAGGCTTTCTTGGGTAACTTTTTTCTTTTTTTTCGGAGGTGGGGGATCAGACCTCCATCCTTCAGGAGTTCTTGCATGAAGGGAGGGAGAGGGGCTGAAAGAAACTTTTTCTTCTTCGTGAGATCAAAAATCTCACCTGTGGAGAGGTCGACACGTATTCGGTCCCCTTCTTCGATCTCCTCGAATGCCTCTGGGGATTCAAGGAGAGGAAGACCAATGTTGAGCCCATTTCTATAGAAGATCCTTGCAAAACTTTTTGCAAGAATACAAGATATCCCTGCCTCTTTTAAGGCCAAGGGTGCATGCTCACGGGATGAACCACACCCAAAATTCTTATCGGCTACCAGGATATCTCCTCTCTTCACTTCCTTTGAAAACCCTGGCCTCTCATCCTCCATGATGTGTTTGGCCAATTGCTTTGGATCGGATTGATTAAGGTAACGAGCAGGGATGATCGCATCCGTGTCCATATCAGAACCAAACTTCCAAACTCTTCCCTCAAGTTTCATAGTGCCCCTTTGATCTTTCTCCCCACTACTTCTTCCGGATGGCAGATCGTTCCTTTGACCGCGCTGGCTGCTGCCACGGCTGGATTGGAGAGATAAATCTCGCTTTCCGCATGCCCCATCCTTCCACGAAAATTGCGGTTGGTGGTGGTGAGGGCCTTTTCCCCCTTTGCCAAGATGCCCATATGCCCGCCAAGACATGGGCCACAAGTGGGGGGAGAGATCACCGAACCTGCGGAGAGAAATATCTCAATGAGACCTTCTTTTAGAGCCTGATGGTAAATCTCCTGAGTCGCCGGAATGACAATCAGCCTCAAAGAAGAGGCAATCTTTTTCCCCTTCAGCACTCGAGCAGCCACACGGAGGTCATCCAGATGCCCATTGGTACAAGAGCCAATGACCACTTGATCGATTTCGACCCTTCCCACCTCCCTCACATCCTTGACCTTGGAGGGAAGATGGGGGAGAGCAACCTGTGGGTAAATCTTTGACACATCGTAATAACGCTTCTGAGCATAATGAGCCTCAGGATCGCTTTGGTATATTCGATAAGGCCTCTGAGCCCTGGGTTTAATATACTGGATGGTCACCTCATCAGGCTCCATGATTCCATTCTTTCCACCTGCCTCGATCGCCATATTGGCCATTGTGAAACGGCTTGACATGGGAAGATGATGAATGGTCTCTCCACAAAACTCCATGGCCTGATAGAGAGCTCCATCCACACCGATATCCCCAATGGTAAAAAGGATGAGATCTTTTCCAGAAACCCAAGGGTTTAGTTTTCCATGATAAATAAGTTTAAGACTTTCGGGGACCTTCAACCAAATCCTTCCCGTTGCCATCACCGCTCCCAGATCAGTGCTTCCAACCCCCGTGGAAAAGGCTCCCATAGCCCCATAGGTGCAAGTGTGACTGTCCGCTCCAATCACTAAATCTCCTGGCACGACTATCCCTTTTTCAGGAAGAAGGACATGTTCAATCCCTACCTCTCCAATTTCGAAAAAATGGCTCAGATGCTGTTCCCTCGCAAACTCCCTAAGAACCTTACACTGTTCTGCCGAGAGAATGTCCTTGGGAGGTGTGAAGTGATCTGGAACCAGAGCGATGCGGTCCCTTCTGAAAACCCTTTTTGCACCAATCTCTTTGAAGGCCTTAATCGCAAGGGGTGCGGTGATATCATTCCCAAGGGCAAGGTCAACTTGGACTTCTATCAGTTCTCCTGGAAAGACTTGCCTTTTTCGACTATGGGCAGCAAGGATCTTCTCCGTGATGGTCATCGGACGATTCGTTTTCATACCCAATCCAAAAAAATAATAAAGGCCGAGGATCAATGAAGGTTGAGAATAACTCAACCTCAACCTTAACCTTAGCCTTAGGTGATAGGTTACATCCCAACCAACTTCTGTTTCTTAAACTCCATCTTGTTAAGGGCATTGATATAAGCCTTGGCACTGGCTACAATCACATCGGTATCTGCTCCCTGACCAATGACCGTATATCCCTTCTCCTCCAATTTGACGGTCACCTCCCCTTGGGCCTCTGTTCCAGAGGTAATGGCATTGATGGCAAATTGTAGAAGTTTCGATTTGGTTTTGGTAATCTTTTTAATGGTCTTAAAGGTGGCATCCACAGGCCCGTCTCCAAATCCAGCCTCCTGGATGAGTTTGCCATCTACTTCCATCTGGACAGTGGCTGTGGGAACTGTAACATTTCCAGCAATCACATTGAGGTAGATCAATTTGTAACGCTTGGGCATCCGGAGAATCTCTTCAACGACAATCGACTCAATATCCTCATCGTATATTTCACGCTTCTTATCCGCCAGTTGTTTAAACCGATTGAAGGCCTTTTCCAAATCTTCCTCCGAGAGCCGATAACCCAGTTCTTTTAACCTCTCTCGAAAGGCATGACGGCCCGAGAGTTTTCCAAGGATGATCGAGCTTTTGGGGATTCCCACGGATTGGGGCGTCATAATTTCATAGGTCCGTTTCTCCTTCAACACGCCATCTTGATGGATTCCAGACTCATGGGCAAAGGCATTGGCACCCACGATCGCTTTGTTGGGCTGGACGACCATTCCTGTAATCTTGGAGACCAATCGACTCGTTGCATAGAGGTGTTTAGGGATGACCCGGGTATAAAACGGTAAGAGATCTTTTCTGGTCCGAATGGCCATCACCACTTCTTCAAGCGAGGTGTTCCCTGCCCTCTCTCCAATTCCATTGATGGTGCACTCGACCTGCCTGGCACCATTCTGGATGGCGGCAAGGGAGTTCGAAACCGCAAGGCCAAGATCATTATGACAGTGGACGCTCAGCGTGACCCGATCGATTCCTCGAACCCTTTTTCGGAGGGTTTGGATGAGGTTCCCAAATTCAGAAGGAATGGCATACCCCACTGTGTCAGGGATATTGATGGTATTGGCCCCTGCTTGAATGGCTGTCTCAATCACCGCGATAAGAAATTCCAGATCACTCCGAGAGGCATCCTGAGCAGAAAACTCAACATTTTCAGCGTACCGTCTTGCTCTGGCCACAGAGCGAGCGGTTTCACGGATCACCTCCTCACGGGACTTTTTCATCATATGACCAAGATGAATGTCTGAGGTGGAGATGAAGATATGAAGCCTGGGAAACTTTGCCCCTTTAACTGCCTCCCAGGCCCGATCGATATCTTTCGCATTGGTTCTGGCCAGAGCGGCCACTTCGCACCGCTTAATGGTCTTAGCAATGGTCCGGACTGCTTCGAAATCTCCCTCTGAGGAAATGGGAAACCCTGCTTCAATGATATCGACATTCAGTTTTTCCAGTTGCTCGGCAATCCTCACCTTTTCTGAAACATTCATGGCTGCCCCGGGAGACTGCTCTCCATCCCGAAGGGTTGTATCGAATATCTTAACCTGTTCTGCTTTCACTGACGGTTCTCCTTTCAAAAAATGAGGGTATCCATTCATAATTGATTTTTTAAAAAATTTCCATCACCCTCTTATAAAACTCTTCTTCCTCCCATATCTTAATTTTGATCCGTAAGGCTCGTAGGGGGAGATCGTGGAGGTTCCAAGTGTTTAATTTTACCATGTCTTTTTCAGTTGTGACAATACGCTCTACCCCCTCTGAACAGCTTCTAAGAAACTCTATGTCCCTAAGGGTATAAGAATGATGGTCCGGAAAAGTAATTTCCCGAACCACCTCCACCTGACATTTTCTCACTAAGGATTGGAAGGATTCAGGATTGGCAATTCCAGAAAGGATAAGAACCTTCTTCCCTTTAATCGCCTCTATCCCCTCCCATTCCTCTGAAGGACTGATCAAACCCACTGGTTCATAGTGACTGTGAAAAACAGGGGCTTGAGGATGGATCTTACGGATTTCACTCTCGATGGATTGACAGGCTTTAAGACCTTCCACTTTGGTCAGGAGCAAGAGGTGAGCCCTTCGAAGATGGGTTAAAGGTTCCCTTAAAATACCTCTTGGAAGGAGGTGGTGGTCTCCAAATCCGATCTTGGAGTCAATTAGCAGGATATCCAAATCGCGATGGAGTTGAAGATGCTGAAACCCATCATCGAGGATGAACCCCTGGATCTTAAACCTCTTCAGTGCCATCTGGGCACTGGTAAAACGATCCTTTCCCACAAAGAGAGGTATCTCCTTAAGAATTTTGGCCATCATAAACGGTTCATCACCAACCTCCTCGGGACTCGGGAGACTCTCACCATCACTCACCAGTCTTCCTTGTGCCTTCTTCCCTTTATAACCCCTGCTAAGAATGGCCACTGGAATCCCTTTCTCTCTTAACACCCTTGCGATCTCCATAACCAGGGGGGTCTTACCCGTGCCCCCCACTGTAATATTCCCCACACTGATGACCGGAAAGGGAAGGGATTTAGGTTTCCTGATCCCCGTTGAGTATAAGAAGACCCTTCCGATTACGACTCCTCTGTATGGAAAAGAGAGAAGATAGAATGGAAAGAGCATGACCTTTTTCCAAAAAGGCTTCTCTTTTTGAAAAAGGAATTGATCAATACGCCAATTCATCCCTCAGACCCTGAGGAGTTCTCATTTAAGGTTTTGGAGAGGAAGGGAAGAATTTCTTGAAATACCCTCTCCGTTGCTCCCTGATGTCTTTGAAGAAATTGGTAACCCTTCTCCCCTATTTCCCTCCGCATCTTTTCATCCGATAAGAGAGACTTCAATTGGAAACTTAGATCCTCCTCATCCTTCACCTGAATGGCTCCGCCTGCATGGACAAGAGACCGAGAGATCTCTGAAAAGTGAAACATATAGGGACCAAAGAGAACACACTTTTTAAAAAAGAGAGGTTCAAGGGGATTATGTCCTCCAATCGGGAAGAGGGTTCCTCCAATAAAGATTAATGTCCCAAGGCTATAGAGGTTCATCAATTCACCCATCGTGTCAAGGAGGATGACATCACAAGACTCCCCGAAATCCCTACTCTCCTTTAATAAGGTTCTCCTCATCCATGAAAGGGTTTCTCTTTTTAGGATCTTTTCTACCTCTTCCAGACGGTCAAGATGGCGAGGGGCAAGAAGGAGGAGGAGTTGGGGATTCGTTTTTTTTAAATCCTTAAAGATCCTGATTAAGACCTCTTCCTCTCCTGAATGAGTAGAGCCTGCGATGAGGATGGTCTTTCCCTGAAGGAGAGGGAGTCCTTTGACCTCTGCCAATTTCTCACCAGAAAGGGTGGGGAGGGTTTGGTCAAATTTTAGATTTCCAACCACTTTGGTCTTTTCAGAAGGCGCTCCAATTTTGATGATCCTGGTTTGGTCCTCCTCCGTTTGCATTAAGAAGAGGCTGAGGTGATTCAAACAATTTTGAAACAGTCGCCTAAAAAGGAGGTAACCTCGTAAGGACCTCTCAGAGACCCTGCCATTAAATAGGATAATAGGAATGCTTCTCTTGCCACAGGATCGGAGCAGATTGGGCCAGAGTTCTGTCTCTGCGATGAGGAGAAGATGGGGGTTGATCCTCTTGATAAATCTCTTAAGAACCCAGGGGTGATCCAACGGTAGAAAGAGGATGGCATCCGCCTCAGGGAAATACTTTTTGGCCGTTTCATTTCCTGTTCGGGTCATAGTGGTCAGGACAATTTGGGATTGAGGGAAATCTTTCTTAATTCTCCTAAGAAGAGGGAGAGCGCAGAAAACCTCACCCACAGAGGCTGCGTGAACCCAGATCGGGCTTTTAAGAACAAGGGGCAGGAGGAATCCTAATCGTTGAATCCACTCCTTGCCAAAACCTCTCTGCCTCAGCCCCTTGAGGAGAAAATAGGGGATGGCCATCATGAGAAGGAATGTGGATAAGAGATAATAGATTAGAAAGACCATAAATGTTGAAACCCCTCCACCTAAAGGAGTTTCATCTTCCATCGAAATAGCGATCCGCCTTCTCGGTCAACTCATTGAGACGCTTCTCTAAGAGAATTCTTCTCTCCTCAAGATGATCCCTCGTCCCATTTGGATCGACCTCAATGGGATCTCCCCAAACGAAGACACCTTTTGAAAATGGGTAGGGAAGGAGAAATTGATCCCATGTATTGAGAATCTTCTTTTTTGAGGCACTGAAAGAGAGGGGAATAATCGGTCTTCCTGTCCGCTTTGCCAGTTCAATCACTCCGATTTGAGCGCGGTAGCGAGGCCCTCTGGGGCCATCGGGAACAAAACCAATATCTGAGCCATTCGCAAGGGCCTTGGCCATCTTCTTGAAAGCAGAGAACCCCTTCCGATAGGTTGAGCCAAGGATTGGGTTGAATCCGAATCGCATAAGGGCCTTTCCCACTACTTGGCCATCCCGATGAGGGGAGACCAGAAAACTCAGTTTCTTCCCCCGATAGGCGATCGGCATCATCAGTAACCTTCCATGCCAAAAAGCACCGATAAAGGGAATCCCCCTCTCCCAAAATGATTTTGGGATTTCTGAGTGAACTTCTTCAACTCTTATCGTCCGACTTAAGAGTTTGATTGCTCCCCACACTAACCAGGGACCAAGGTAAGAAACCACTCTCTTTTTTAAGATTTTAAGAGGCATCTTGTAAAAAGGAGTTAAGCGTTCAGTAGACCTTCTTCACTTTCGGTGCCTTCCAGACCCTGACCCCATCATCTTTAAACTGAAGATCATAAAGCCTTCGATACTCCCCACCCAAAGCCATCAATTCCTCATGTGTCCCCTCTTCCACAATCCGTCCTTCTGAGAGGACAATGATCCTGTGGGCATTGCGGATGGTGGAGAGCCGATGGGCAATGACAAAGACTGTCCGACCCTTCATCAACTGATCTAAGGCCTTTTGAACTTCAGCCTCTGAATCGGAGTCAAGCGAGGAGGTAGCCTCATCCAGAATGAGGATGGGAGCATTCTTTAAGATGGCCCGGGCAATGGAGATTCGCTGTCGTTCCCCCCCTGAAAGTTTAACCCCCTGCTCTCCAATGATCGTCTCATAACCCTGTGGAAGACGCTGAATGAAATCGTGGGCATTGGCGGCGATGGCTGCCTCGATGATCTCCTGATCCGAACGGCCAAGGCTTCCATAGGCAATATTATTTTTTATTGAATCATTAAAAAGGATGGTCTGCTGGGTGACCAGCCCAATCTGTTCTCTCAGTGATCGAAGGGTCACCTTTCGGATATCATACCCATCGATCAACACCTCTCCCTCCTCCACATCATAGAATCGGGGGAGGAGATTAACCAGGGAAGTCTTTCCTGCCCCACTCATTCCAACGATGGCAATAACCTCCCCCACCTTTACAGAGAGGTTAATGTCTTTAAGAACCCTCTCATCATCATATTTGAAGTTGACCCTTCTGAATTCAATCCCTTTGGAGACAGGAGGCAGTGGAATCGCCCCATCTTCATCCTTGATCTCTGGAGAGATATCAAGGAGTTCAAAGACACGAGTGGCAGCAGCCAGTCCCTCCTGAATCTCGAGGTTGACCTTGCTTAAATCCCTCACGGGATTATAGAGCATGAGTAAGGCGGTCATGAAGGAAAAGAAGGTTCCTGGAGTCAGTTCTCCCTTAATCACACTATAGCCTCCTACCCAGATGATCACCGCCACCCCGATTCCGCCAAGAAACTCCATCAGAGGATGCGAAAGTGCCCTGATTTTTATACGTTTAAGGATCGTTTTGAAGAACCGATAATTTTCCATAGAGAAACGACGCTTCTCGTAGTCCTCCATGTTGAAGGCCTTCACGATTCGATTTCCAGTGATGGTTTCATGAAGAAAGGTGGTGAGGGAGCCCATTCGGACTTGCCCCTTTCGGCTAAACTTTCGAAGCTTCTTCCCAAACTCCTTGATGGGAATGATGGCCAGGGGAAAGATGAGATAGGCGATGAGTGCCAGTTTCCAATTTCTGTAGAAGATGACCCCCGTGAGACCGAGGATGGTAAAGATATCCTTAATCAATCCCGTGATGGCATTGGAAACTGAGCCCTGAATAAGGTTTACATCATTGGTAATCCTCGAAATGAGAATACCCGTTGGGGTCTTCGTAAAAAAAGAGAGGGAAAGGTTCTGGAGATGGTTGTATAACTTCTCCCTCATATCGGCAACAATCTTTAAGCCCACATAGTTCATCAGATAGGCTTGGCCATAGTCGAAAAACCCTTTGAGGAGGAAGAGTAGAATGATCGCAATGGGAAGGAGGAAAAGCATCACCTTATCCTTCTTGAGAAAGACATCGTCCAGAGCAGGCTGGACCAAGAAGGCCTGGGCAGCAGTAAGAAGGGAGACAAAGACCATACAGACCATAGCCAGTCCCAACTTCACCCAATAGGGTTTTACCATCTCCAAGAGTCGACGATAAAGAGACATCTTAGCCCTCTCCTTCACGGAGCATGGAGTAGACAATCCTTGCTGCCCTCTTAGAGGCTCCGGACTCTCCAAGGCGCATTCGCACCTCGCGGATTGATTCTACCATTTTTTGACGAGAGATGGGATCTTTTAAAATGCGGAAGGCCTCCTCAGCAATTCTTTTAGGATTGGCCTCATCCTGGATCAATTCTGGAACGATTCGCTTCTCTGACACCAGATTGACCAGACCGATATGATCCACTTGGATGAGCATCCTCCCAACCCAATAGGAGAGCCTTGAGAGTTTATAGACAATCACCATGGGTTTTCCCAAGATCGCTCCTTCAAGGGTTGCGGTTCCTGAAGCGGTGATTAAAAGCTCGGAGAGGTTCATGATATCATAGGTCCAGCCCTCCACCACTTTTAAGGGATAAGATAGGGATTCTGTCAGGTGGAGTTCTTGGGAAGAAATCCCCTGAGCAAGAGGGATGATGAATTGAAGGTCTGGGATTTCATCATAGAGGAGGCGGCTGGTTTCAAGAAGGGTTGGAAGAAGTCTCTCCACCTCTTTTTTCCTGCTTCCCGGTAACAAGGCGACGGTTCTCCGTTGAGGGTCAAGCCCAAACCGTAGATAGGCCTCCTCTTTGGAAAGTGTGGGGGTGACAATATCGATCAAAGGATGACCTACCCACTCGACCTCTACTCCTTCTCTTTCGTAAAAAGGAACTTCAAATGGAAAGAGAACCACCATCTTTTTCACACATCGGGAGATTAACCTCACCCTTCCCTGTCTCCAGGCCCAAACCTGAGGGCTCACATAATAGAGAATGGGGATACCTTTCCGGTGAGCAATTTTTGCCAATCGAAGATTAAAGTCAGGGAAATCGATTAAGATCACTAAGTCAGGTCTCTCCTCTTCAAGGAAATGGTTAAGGGCCCGAAGTGCTCTTAGAATGAGACCAAGTTTTAAAAAGACCTCTGTCAACCCGACCACGGCGAGCGATTGAGAAGGGTAAAGGATTTTCATCCCTCTTTTTCTCAACCCCTCTCCCCCAACCCCGAAAAACTGGATTTCAGGATCAATCTCTTGAATCGCCTCTACCAGATGGGAACCTAAAAGATCTCCTGAAACCTCTCCTGCTACCAGCAAGACCTTCTTCGGTTTCATTGGGTCCCTCTTGATGTTCATCCTCTCCCATCGACGTTCCCCATCTTTTGAAGGATCTGGAAGGCCACCTCCAGAGCCCTCCTCCCCTCCCAACCAGAAACACGGGCCTCTTTCCTATTTCTGACACTATGGAGAAAGGATCTGATCTCCACCTCCAGATGGTCGTTCTTGTTGACCGGGATCTCCTGAGTCACCATATCAGGAGCTTGGCCTTTTCGACGAAGGAACTCCTTTTTTGAAAGAGAGGCCTTTTGAGAGAGGAAATCGATGGATAGGATTCGATTGGGTTGGAAGATCCAGGCCTTTCGAACCTTTTCCGTTGAGACACGGCTTGCCGTTAAAATGGCCGTGCATCCATTCTCAAATTCAATCCAGGCCTGGGCCATATCAAAAGATCGAGTGAGAACAGGAATACCTATTGCGCGGATCTCTTTGACCCTTGAATGCACTAAGCTCAACGCAATGTCAATATCGTGTATCATTAAATCTAAGACAACGTTGACTTCGGCCCCCCTCCCTGAAAAAGGACCCAAACGATGGGATTGAATGAGCCGAGGATTTTTGACCATCTTTTCTATAGCCAAAAAGGCTCCATTAAATCGTTCCAGATGGCCAATCTGGAGGATCAACCCTTTCGAACGAGCCAGTTCAACCAATTCGTCCGCTTCTTCAAGTGTGTTCGCAATAGGCTTTTCTAAGAGGACATCAACCCCCTGAAGGAAGAAATCTTTCGTAATGGAGTGGTGGGAGGTGGTGGGCACAGTGATGCTGACCGCCTGAACCTTACCAAAAAGTTCTGAGTGATGGAGAAAGGGTTGAGTGTGATATCGTTTGGCGATCTCCCTGGCTCGAGTGGCATTGATATCCACCACCCCCACCAACTCCACCTCTTTCATCTTCGCGTACTTCGCTACATGGAATTGGCCGAAATAACCAACACCGATGACACCGACCCGGATCTTCCTCACTTAACGATTGATCCCCCTCTTTGAATGCTGGATAAACTCGATAAGGTGTTGAACCTCTGGCATCTGGTAGATTCCATCCCCCTGAATGGACTTCAATGCCCGATCCAAGGTCAACCCTGAGCGGAAAATAATCCGGTAAGCCTTCTTCAAGGCACGGATGGTCTCTGGAGGGAAGCGGTGACGTCTAAGACCAACCATGTTGAGGCCATAGAGTTTAGTGGGGGCACCTTGTGCCAACGTGTAGGGCGGGATATCGAGAAGCACACCAGAGACGCCACCTATGAAGGAGTGAGCCCCAATCCGACAGAATTGATGGACGGCGACAAGCCCCCCAATGATGGCATAATCTTCAATCAGAATATGACCCCCCAGGGTGGCTCCGTTGGCCATGACTACCTGGTTTCCGATCTGGCAATCGTGGGCCACATGAGAGTAGGCCATAAAGAAATTATTATTCCCGATGACTGTCTTCCCTCCCCCTTGCAAGGTTCCTCGATGAAGGGTGACAAACTCCCGAATGATATTATGATCTCCTATAATGAGGGAGGTTTTCTCTCCCTTATAGACGACCGCCTGGGGAGCCTCTCCAATGGAGGTGAACTGAAAGATCTGGCATCCCTTCCCAATCTGGGTTCCCTCTCGGATGACCACATGAGAACCAATCTTAGTTCCATCGCCGATGATGACCCCTTTTTCAATCAATCCATAAGGGCCAATCTCCACCTCGTTTCCAATTTCAGCCTTCGGATCGACAATCGCAGTTGGATGAATCATTTTCCCCCCTCTTCAATCATGGCTAAAAGGTCTGCCTCGGCTACTAACTTGTCTTCGACAAAGGCCCTCCCTTTAAATCCCCAGATCGATTGGCGGTGTTTGGTAATCTCACATTCAAGACGAAGCTGATCACCCGGGATCACAGGTTTTCTGAATCGAACATGATCAATCCCAAGAAAGTAGACCGGGAGTTTATGTTTCTCCTCAGGCAAGGATTTAAAGACAAGCATTCCTGCAGCCTGGGCCAGGGCCTCCACGATGAGAACTCCCGGCATAATGGGCCGAGTGGGGAAATGTCCTGGGAAGAAGGGTTCATTGTAGGTGACATTCTTGATCCCCACCACCCTCTTCCCTGGTTCAATCTCTACAATCCGATCCACCAAAAGAAAAGGATAGGAATGGGGTAAGATCTTCATGATTTCATTGATATCAATCATCTATTTCTCCTTCCCCTCTAAATTGAGTCTCTTTTCGATCTCTGCCAAACGTTTTTCCATCTCAAGAAGGGTTTTCCTCATCTCAGGCAATTTAGGAAAAACAGAGATGGCCCTTAAAAATTCTCGGTGAGGCAGTGGAGGACTTCCTGTATAGGCCTGATTGGGAGCAAGATCATAGGCGACTCCGGATTGTGCTCCTACAATGACATTATCACCAATTTCGACATGATCCACTACGCCCACCTGACCGGCCAAGGTGACATTGCTTCCAATCTTTGTAGAACCTGAGATACCGACCTGGGCAACGATAATTGAATCCTCTCCAATCACCACATTGTGGGCCACTTGCACTAGATTATCGATCTTCACTCCTCTCCGAATAACAGTCTCTCCAAGAGTGGCACGGTCAATCGTTGTATTGGAGCCAATCTCCACATCGTCTTCAATCACGACCCTTCCCACTTGAGGAATCTTAACATTCTTCTTTCCATCTTTAACATAACCAAATCCGTCGCTTCCCACCACTACCCCACTGTGAAGAATGACCCGTTTGCCAATGATCGACCTGGGATAGACGGAAACATTGGGAAAGAGGACAGAGTCTTCATCAATGACCGAATCTTCCCCAACATAGACACCTGGATAGAGGATCACGCGATCTTTGATCTGACACCCATCCCCGACGTAGACAAAGGGATAAATGGTCAAGTCTTTGCCCAAAAGTGCATTCGGACTTATCCAAGCCTTAGGGTCTACCCCTCGAGGTGAATAGACCTTTTGAAAAAATAGATGAAGAATTTTTACAAACGCCAGGTAAGGATTGGAAACACAGAGTAAGGATTTATTCGCATGGGGAACCTCTTTTGAGACGATGATGGCAGAGGCCTGGGTCTTTTCCAGTTTTGGAAGATACTTAGGGTGGGCAATGAAGGTGATCTCTCCAGGACGAGCCTCTTCAATGGAACCCACTCCTGAGATCTCCACCTCCCCATCTCCCACAACTCTCCCTCCGACCCAATCCGCCAGTTCTTTCAGACGTTTTTTCATTCCCTCACCTGTGGGTTCATAAAAGCGCATAGGGGAAAAGGGGGTTAAGCCTTAGCCCCTATTCCCATAGTTCCTATTACTTTTTTTGAGCATCATAAGCCTTAATGACCCGATCCGTCAGATCAATGGCCTTGGAGGCAAAAAGGACAATGTTCTCGTTCTTATCCAAAATGAGAGTATAGCCTTCGTCAGCCCCCAACTTCTGGATCACTCTCTGGAGACCCATTGAGATGGTTCGTTCCATCTCCAGTCTTTTCTGATTAATTTCATTCTGATTGTCCTCACCCCACCTTTGGAACTCCCGAAGTTTGTTCTGGTACTCTTTCTCTTTGGCTGCCCTGGCCTCCGCGCTGAGCATCAAGGCCTGCTTCTCAATGGACTCCTTCAAGGCTTGAAGTTCCTTCTGTTTCTCCGCGATCTTACGCTGAAATTTTTCCAGGTCACTGGTGATGCTTTTCTTGGCCTCTTTGCCTGCCTGACACTCATTGACCGCTTTCTGGATATCCACAAAACCAATCTTGATCTCAGAAGCCAAAAGGGATCCAAATCCTCCCAGTGTGAGGAGGATCCCAATGATGAAAGAAAAACCTTTTCGATACATCGCTCCTTCTCCTCTCTAAGGATTTTTTAAAAAGAGTTCGTTAAAAAACTGTCCCGACTGTAAAATCAAGGACGTGCCGTTTCTCTCCTCTCTTGGGGTTGAGATTGAACCCAAAATCAATCCGAAGGGGCCCAAAGGGAGAGAACCAACGAATCCCCACTCCCGCCCCATGTCTCGGTGGAAAGAAGTCATCCCATTTATCAAAACCCTTTCCCATATCATAAAAGACAGCACCTTTGAGGCCAATCTCTCGAGCAATGGGGAAGATCAATTCAGAATTAATGACGAACATCTTCTCAGCCCCAATGGGATCCCCTGTAGCGGGATCCACTGGTCCAGCCTTTCCATATTCAAAACCTCGAACAGTGCGGATCCCCCCCACATAGAATTTTTCATAGACAGGGGCCTTCTTCCCACTGTAGGGTTCAAGAATTCCAAATCTTCCACGCAGGTTAAGAACCGTCTTTAAAGGCATTGGAAAGTACCAACTGGTCTCCAGAGTTGCCTTGACAAAATAGTTATCCCCTCCTAAGATCCCTCCTGCATATTGAATAAAGAAACTATGATAAGCACCTCGAGAAGGCTGATAATAATCGTCACGGGTGTCCATAGAAGGGTTTAGGGAGATGGCACTGGTGACCTTCTTTCCCTCCTGTTCTTTGATATACCAAGAGGCATCCGGGTTCACATCGTAAACATTGATCTTCTCCAGTTTATACATTCCATCAATGCGTATATTCTCTGCAATCTCTTTTCCCACACGGAGATCCCCTCCCAGGATCTTGTATTTATAGGAGGAGAAGATTTCTACCGTATCGTAGTACCCATCGACCCCAACGGCGTAGTTATACCCCAAGAAGTAAGGATCGGTGAAGCTTAATTTGAAATGGCTTGTTTCCGTCCCGAGGCTAAACTTTAAAATACCATGATAACCCAGACCAAATAGGTTCCGATCTGAGATAGAGGCAGTGCCCACCACCTTCTCAATGGAACTATATCCGATTCCAAAGGTAAGGGACCCTGTGGGAGCCTCCTCCACCTTAATATCGAGGTTGATCTTCTCATCCGTGCTTCCCCGACTTGTGGTGAAGTCAACCTCTTTAAAAAACCCTGTCCGTCTGAGCCGATCTCGGCTCTTCCCCATCTTGGTGACGCTGTAGAGCTCCCCTTCCGCAAACTGGAGTTCCCGTCGGATCACCTTGTCACGGGTTTTGGTATTTCCTACAATTTGAATCCTTTCATAATAGACCTGTTTGTTCTTCCGGATATCAAAGGTAATGTGAACCAAAAGATTTTTGGGATCTGAAGAGGTCTCTGGGTCAATCTCCACATAGGCATATCCTTGATTGGCAAACTTTTCTGTAAGGGCATTGACATCCCGACGAAGCGCTGAATTGCTATAAATTTGGTTTCGCTTGATCTTAATGACCTTAAAAAGATCCTCTTTGGTGGTGAGAAGATCCCCCTTAAAATCGACTTCCCCTATCCGATATTGAGGTCCTTCTGAGATTTCAATCTCTATCTTTATCTTTTTGGGATCACTGAGATCGATCTTCGGCTCCAAGACCTTTGCCTCAAGATAGCCATGATCGACATAATAGGCAGTTAGGAGCTGAAGGTCGTTCTTAAGAATGTCTTCATCAAGTCGACCCGTTTTGGTAATGATGGAGAAGATATTTCGTTGTTTGGTCTGCATCACCTTCTTCAACTCTGAACTCTTGATCTTCTTATTTCCCTTAAAGAGAATTTTTTTGATATGTCCTTTGGGACCTTCAACAATCCTAAAGGTCACCACTGCTTCATTCGTTTCGAGGTAATCAACTTGGTAGTCAACCTTCACTCCATAATAGCCTTTGGAAAAATAGAGTTTACGAATCAGTTCTGCATTCTCTTTTACTTTATCCAAATTGAGGATGGAGCGTGAGGTCAGGGTCAGTTGTTCCTTAATCAGGTCATACTTCACCTTTTGATTTCCTGTGATCCCGATGTCTTTGATCGAAGGTTTCTCCACGACAATAAAGATGATCTCCTTGCCCTTAGGCGTAGGTTTGATATCAACCTGAACATCCGAAAAGAAGCCCAAAGCGAAAATAGAGCGTAAATCCTCACGGACCTGTTCAGCAGAGAAGGGAGCGCCCTCCCGGCTTTTGATGGCCGCTCGAAGAGCACCCTCTTCAATTCTCACATTCCCAAGAAAAGTGATCTTCTCAACGAATTCTTCGGCGTGACCAATTCCCAGTAAGCAGAAAAGAAAAAATAATATGAACCATCCTAACCCTCTTCGCACCATCTCCCTATTTCCCTTCTTTGACCCGACTCAGAAGAGAGGTTTCCTCTCTTTGGTTCGATTTATGGAAAACCAAAATTTTTATTTTTTTATCAAATCTTTATTCATTTGTAAATAGACTCTTTTCTATCCTCGGCCTTTCCGTCGATCAACTGAATCTGACGAGGAAGTTGGGTTGCCAGGTTCATATTGTGGGTAACCATGATGAGAGTAACCCCTTTCATCTGGTTCAGTTCAATGAGCAGATGAAAGACCGCCTCGCCCGTTTTGGTATCGAGGTTACCTGTGGGTTCATCTGCCAGAAGGACCTTGGGCTCTAACACAAGAGCCCTTGCCACCGCCACTCTCTGTTGTTCCCCTCCCGAGAGCTCTCCGGGTTTATGGGTAAGTCGGTCCTGAAGACCTACTAATTGGAGGATCTCTTCGGCCCGAAGGGCTGCCTCCTTTTTGGAGATGCCCTGGATGAGGCAAGGCATCATGGTATTTTCCAGGGCATTAAACTCAGGAAGGAGGTGATGAAACTGAAAGACAAACCCAATCTCCCGATTTCGGAAATTGGATAACTCCTTCTCACTCCACACAAAGACATCCTTCCCCTCATAGAAAACCTTTCCCGAGGATGGCCGATCGAGAGTTCCTAAGATGTGGAGAAGAGTTGTTTTTCCAACCCCAGAGGCCCCCACGATGGCTGTCCGTTCACCCTCAAAGAAGAGAAGGTCAATCCCCTTAAGAACTTCCACCTTCTTTGCTCCATTCCCAAAGGACTTAAAGAGCTTTTCCACTCGAATCAGTTCTTTCAAACCATCGCCTCCTTGGCTCTTTCAACCTGCTCCTGAAAGATGATCTCTTTCATTCGGACCAGGCGTCGGTAGGAAATCTCTCTTAAGGTAGACCGAAGAATTGGGATCACTTCTATGCAGGCTTCTAAATCCTCTTTGGTCAACTCATATAATTCAGAGGGCTGAGTGGTCTGAGCGGTGGCCATTCGCGGTTTGCCAAAAAGGACCCCAATTTCTCCAAAGATGCTTCCACTTTTCAATCTCCCCAGAAGGACCTTCCTCCCCCGACGATTCTCAGTAAAGACTTCAACCTCTCCACTCTTTATCATATAGAGGGCATGGGGTGGATCGCCCCCTTTGAAGATAATCCTCCCTTTAGGAAACTTAAGGAGATGAAACCGTTTGAGAACCTCCTCCCTCTCTGTGAAATGGAGGCATGAGAAGAAGGGCGAAATAGCAAGGAAGAAATCCAAAACCCTTTTCTGAAAAAAATCTTGGAGAACCTTCTCCACATGAGGATGGGACTGGATAATTTCCTTAAGTTCTTTATGAGAGATCTCCAAGATTTCACATTCTGTTACCGCTTTGACATTTGCATGCCTCTTCTGATCTGTGAAAAAACTGAATTCTCCAAAAAAATCTCCTTCTCTGAGGGTCCGAATCCAAACCTCCTTTCCTTTTGGCATCTGTTTGGTGATGGCTACGACTCCCCGACTGATCACATAGAGGCAGTCTCCTCTTTCTCCTTCCCGGCAGATATAAGTTTCCTTGGGAAAACTTTTCAGGTGTACTCTTTTAAGTAAGGATTCCAGTTCCTCCCTACTGAGATCAGAAAAAAGAGGAATGACGGGAGGGGTGAGGGAGGGTAGGGTCTCATGGCTCTTGGCCGTATAAAGGTGGGCCAACCGTTCGTGGACATCTTGGCGATTTGGATCGATCCTCAAAATCATCTTATTGACGGAGATCGCCTGAAGTAAAAACCCATCCTTGGCATAGGAGTCTGCCACCATTTGAAAGACTTGGATTGCCTCTGTCCTTCGACCTAATCGCTCTAACAATTCACCTACCTTAAGTTGAGACCGAAGATCTCTGGGTTCCTGAGCACAATGTTTCTGGAAGAACTCAAGGGCCTTTTTCAAATCTCCTCGGAGGTAGGCCTGTTGGGCCTCCTCTTTATAAGAAATCCTTTCTTTATTCATATCTCAATGCCTCAGCAGGATCGAGTTTGGAACCTCTCCAGGCAGGGTAAATCGTGGCTAAAAGCGTGATCAGAACCGCCGTGATCACAATCAATAAAACATCCAGGGCGTTTACCTGTGAAGGGAGTTTGTCGATATAATAAATATCGCTGGCAAGGATTTTAAATCCAAATAGATGTTCCACATAGTCAGTAATCTTCTCTAAGTTGAAGGCTGCACCCAAGCCCAAGATCGTGCCCAACACAGTACCCACTAAACCGATCACCAATCCCTCGATGAGGAAGATCTTGAGGATACTCCTCGAAGGGGCTCCCATCGACTTCAGGATGGCAATGTCCTTATTCTTCTCCATGACCACCATGATGAGGGTGGAGATGATGTTGAACCCTGCCACCAAAATAATCAAAACAAGGATAATAAACATAGCAATCTTTTCCAGCTTCAGGGCGGAGAAGAGGTTTCGGTTCATCTCCATCCAATCCTTGGTCCAAAAAGGAAACCCCAAGAGGTGTCGGATCTCCTTCCCAATCTCTTTGACCTTGTAAATATCTTGGGTCTTGATCTCGATTCCAGTGACATGGGATCCCATGCTAAAGAATTTTTGGGCGTTTTCAAGAGAGACGTAGGCCATGGTGCTATCATATTCATACATCCCTGAGTGGAAGATTCCCTTTACCCAAAACCGCTTCATTTTAGGCATCATTCCCATAGGAGTGATCGTGCCAAAGGGAGAGATGACCTGGATGGAATCGTTGATCCCGACTGAGAGGTGTTTGGCCAGTTCCACACCAAGGATAATGCCAGCCTCCTCATCAACTCCCTTTAAATCCTGTAACTTACCTGCCTTCAGATTATGGGCCAGTTCGGTCACTCTGCCCACTCGATCTGGATCAATCCCTTTTAGAACCACCCCCGAAACACTCGATTCAGATGAGAGCATGACCTGATTGAGAATGAAAGGAGCGGCAGAAACCACTCCCCTTACCCCCTCTACCTTCTTTGCCACTTCCTCGTAATGATCCATTCCTTTTTGACTGGCCTTCAGGAGAACAAGGTGGGCTTGAGTCCCTAAGATCTTCTCTTTGAGGGTCTTTTCAAATCCGTTCATCACCGCAAGGACGATGATGAGGGTCATCACCCCTACCATGACCCCTACTATTGAAATTACGGTGATGATGGAGATGAAGGTCTGTTTTCGTTTTGCCTTGAGATATCTTACCCCAATAAACCACTCATATTTCATAACGGATTACTTTTCCTTTCGTAGCAAAGGAAAGAAGATCACTTCTCGAATGGAAGGGGAGTCTGTGAGAATCATGAGCAGTCGATCAATCCCAATTCCTTCCCCTGCAGTGGGAGGCATCCCAAATTCGAGGGCATGGAGAAAGTCTTCATCCATGAAAATGGAGAAATCTCCCTCCTCCTTCTTCTCTTTCACCTGTTGGAGAAAACGTTCCCTCTGTTCGATTGGGTCATTCAATTCAGAAAAGCCATTAGCGATCTCTCGACCCATAATAAAGAGCTCAAATCGATCTACCACTTCCGGATCCTCTGCATTTCTCCGGGCCAGAGGCGAGACCTCTGTGGGGTAATGGATAACGAAAGTGGGTTGTTGAAGATGGGGCTCCACCTTCTCCTTAAATAAGTCTGCCAACACCCTTCCATGGGAGCTCCCCCGCTTTAGTTCAAGGCCCATCGCCCTTGCCGTTTCGATAGCCTTCGCAGGATCGTTTAAGATGGCTGGATCAAATTTCCCAATTTCCAAGAGGGAGTCTTTGAATCGGATTCTCCTCCAAGGGGGGGTGAAATCAAGGTCTTTGCCTTGATAGGTGATGGAAAGTTTACCATGGATCTCCTTTAGAAGGGAGTAGAAAAGTTGTTCCGTCATCTCCATCATCTCTTGATAGTCCGCATAGCTTTGATAGAATTCGAGCATGGTGAATTCCGGATTGTGTTGGGTGGAGATGCCTTCATTTCGAAAACTCCGGTTGATTTCAAAAATCCTCTCAAGACCTCCGATCACCAATCGTTTTAAATAGAGCTCAGGAGCCACCCTTAAATAAAGTTCCATGTCCAGGGCGTTATGGTAGGTTTTGAAAGGCCTGGCAGTGGCTCCTCCTGGAATGGGATGCATCATTGGCGTCTCAACCTCCAGGAAGCCCCGCTGGTTAAAGAATTCCCGAATCTTCTGGATGACCTTAATCCGTGTTAGAAAGATTTCCTTCACTTTCGGATTAGCAATCAGATCCAAATAGCGCTGCCGATACCGGACTTCAATATCCGTAAGACCATGCCACTTCTCTGGCAGGGGATGAAGAGACTTTGCAAGGAGGCAGAACCTGTGAACCTGAAGGGTCGTCTCCCGTGTCTTGGTCCGAAAAACCCTTCCCTCCAGCCCAATAAAATCTCCAATATCAAAGGTTTTGAAAAATTGAAAGGCTTGATCCCCAAGGACCTCCTTTTGTAAATAGGCCTGGATTCTCCCCATTCGGTCTTGGATATGAATGAAACAGGTCTTACCAAAATCACGGATGGCCATAATTCGGCCGGCAAGGGAGAACGTTTTATCAGAGGACCTCAGGTCTTCATCGGAAAGGGAATCATAGGCATCGTGAAGGTCTTTTGAGGTATGGGTCGGCCTAAAATGATTTGGGAATGGATCGATTCCTTCCCTCTTCAATGCCTCCAATTTATAGACTCTCTGTTGAAAGAGTTCTCTCGTTTCATCCATCTTCTTTTGCCTAAAAGTAAAAAAAGATTCATAAGTTGAAGACTTTTTAAACTAACCCATTTTCCCGTTTCCGTCAAGATAAAAGGCCTCTACCATCACGAGTAGAGAGGAGTGAACCAGGACCTCTACCTTTCTTCTCACCCATTTCGAATCAAGGAAGTTTTCTCTCAATCTGACCGATCAGGTCATAGGGAAGGGCCTGAGTAATTCGCGCTATGACCCAATCCCCCGCTTGGGCCTCTCCTTTAAGAAAGACACACCCATCAATCTCAGGGGCTTGTGTTTGAAGCCTACCTCGCAATGTCCCCCTCCGGGCCAAGGGGCCTTCTACAAGAACCTCCTCCCTTCTTCCCACCCACTGCTGATATTTTTTTAAAGAAATCTTTTTTTGAATTTCCATTAACCTCCTAAGACGGTCTTCCTTAACTTCTTCGGAGATTTGATCCGGAAGTCGGGAGGCAGGTGTTCCCTCTTCCGAGGAGTATTTGAATGCGCCAAGGTGATCAAACTCAGTTTCTTCAACAAAATGGAGGAGATTTTTGAATTGACTTTCCGTTTCACCAGGAAATCCAACAATCAAAGAAGTCCGGAGGCTGATCGAGGGAACAGTGGATCTGACTTTTTGAATGAGGGTTCGAATATCCTTCTCCTTAGTTCTTCGACCCATTCTTTTAAGGATTTGGTCATCGATATGTTGGATGGGAAGGTCAAGGTAAGAGCAGATCTTTTCTTCTTCAGAGAATAGGCTAAGAAGCCCATCTGTAAAATATTCAACCTTGGGATAAGAGTAAAGAAGTCTTATCCACCGAAACCCTTCCACCTTGACAAGACCTTTGAGAAGTTTTTCTAAGTCTGTCCCATCTCGAAGGTCTTGGCCATAAACCGTGGTATCTTGAGCGATGAGGATCAATTCCTGGACTCCCTGATCAGCAAGTCTCTTAGCCTCTCGAAGAATAGACCGAAGGGGTCTACTTCTATAATGACCTCTGATTTTGGGAACGGTACAGAATGTACAGCGATTGGAACAACCCTCTGCGATCTTAAGGTAGGCAAGAAAAGGGGGAGTGGAAAGGATTCGGGGGGTCTTTTCATCATAAAGAAAGGTTGGATGAGAGAGAAAGGATTTCCTCTTTAAGGACCTGTTTATAAGGCTTGGAAGATTTTGAAAATCTCCAGTTCCAACAAAAAGGTCGACTTCCGGGAGCTCCTTTTCGATGGCTTTTCCATACCTCTGGGGAAGACATCCTGAGACAATGAGTTGATGACAATTCCCTTTCCTTTTATAATGGGCGAGTTGGAGGATGGTCTCAATGGCCTCCTGAGTAGCCTCTCGAATAAAGGAACAGGTATTGACAATAAGGATTTCCGCCTTAGAGGGGTCTGTAGTCAGAAGGTAGCCCTCTCTGGAGAGGAGGCCGAGGATGACTTCAGAATCCACCAGATTCTTTGGACACCCAAGACTAACCAAGCATACCCTCTCTCTCATGGCTCAAATTCTTTCACTCCCTCCATCCAAAGTGGAGAAAACTCCTCTAAGAAATTATATCCAATGAAAAAAGAATTTCCAATGAAAAGTGGGGACATAACCTTTTAGTTGACTTCAAGGATGGTTTTTTTTATATTGGTTTTTGTGCCGGAGTGGTGAAATGGGTAGACGCACGGGACTCAAAATCCCGCGGGGCTCACACCCCGTGTCGGTTCGAATCCGACCTCCGGCACCATGATCTCCCTTGATGTTCTTTTTGGGAATGGAAACCCCATGGATTCTTACCTTGGTGTGATAGATCTCTGTTAAATTCTTTTCGTTTCCTTAACCGAGGCCAAGGGACTTCCTGTGCTTCTTACTTTAAATCGTCATCCTGTGTCCCTGAAAGAGGTGAATCACGAATAAAGAAGATAGAGGGCAGATAAGGAGAAAACGTTGAAAGAAACCGTCATCGTCAGTGCTGTGCGTACTCCAGTTGGAAGATATATGGGAGCACTCAAAGACGTGGAGGCCTTTGATCTCGCGGCAATTGTTCTCAACGAGGTCATTCGAAGGGCGAATATTGAACCCTCTCAAGTCGATGAGGTAATCCTCGGCCAAGCCTACCAGAGTGGGGAGTATGTGAATATCGCACGGATGGCCCTTCTCAAGGCAGGATGGCCTGATTCCATTCCAGGCATTGTTCTGGATCGACGCTGTTGTACGGGGCTGGATGTGGTCTGTTTCGGATCGATGAAGATTCAAACAGGAAATGGAGAGATGATTGTGGCGGGTGGGGTGGAAAGTATGAGTAGGGCTGAGTTTTATCTCCCTGGAGAAGTCAAATGGGGAATCGGAGGAAAGAGGGGAATGCCGAAAGGCCACGGAGATCTCTCCCTCTGGGGTGTTCCTTTATACGATAGAATCCAGAGGGCTCGGGTGATGTCTCAACCTGAAGAGCGCTATGGCCTTCTTCCGTCGATGATGTCTTGGGCTGAGACAGCAGCGAAAGAGGAAGGTATTTCGAGGGAGCAGTGTGATCAGTGGGCACTTTCCAGTCACAGAAAGGCCTGTGCAGCCATAGAGGCTGGAAAATTCAAAGAGGAGATTGTTCCTGTTCCAGTCTATCAGGAAAAGGGAGAGGTGGTGATCGTCGAGCAAGATGAGGGACCGAGAAGGGATACCACTCTGGAGGCTCTATCGAAACTCAAGCCCATCTTAGGAGGGGTATGCACGGCAGGAAACTCTTCATCTGAGAACGATGGAGCAGCAGCGGTTTTAATGACCACCTTGGAGAGGGCTAAATCGCTTGGTCTAAGACCTCTGGGTAAGTTAAGATCCTTTGCCGTAGTAGGGGACGACCCAAGATATACCTATAAAACCGTTCCCAAAGCCATACAAAGGGTTCTTGAAAAGGAGGGTCTAATCTTAGAGCAAATCGATCTCATCGAGATCCAAGAAGCCTTTGCCGCACAGGTTCTGGCAGACTTAAAAGAGATGGGCCTGACGGCTAAAGATTATCATAAGATCAATGTGAATGGTTCAGGGATCTCTTTAGGCCATCCGATCGCCTGCACAGGGACAAGGGTGTTAGTCACGTTACTTTACGAGATGAAACGGAGAGGGGCACGATATGGCCTGGAGGCCATTTGTGGGGGTGGAGGATTAGGCATTGCTGCCCTCTTCGAGGGGAGCCAATAACCCAATCCTTCGGTGATGGGAATCAATTTCATGTCCATATGATGGGTAGTTAAACTAGTCACCATTATTTCAATCCCTTAAGGAGGTTATTCCATTTATGATTCGAGCATTCAACAAACATTATCGAAAGGCCATTGAATTAATAGAGGATGCCACCACCAGCGAAAAGATGGAAATGGCTGACAGGGTCATAGAGTGGCTCAAGGAGTTACCTGAAGAATACCTAATCTCTCTGGCTCTCTTTTTCAATGAGGTGATTGATGACCTTGGAGATGAAAGCCTTGAAAAAATTGATCTCGGTGGAAAAAGAAAGAAGCGGAGAGAGGAGGAAGAAGAGGAAGTGGAGGAAGAGGAAAGGGAATTTGACGAATATGAAGAAGAGGAAGAAGAGGAGGATGAGGATTATTGATTCTTCATTTAGATGCGGGGATGGCCCGATGATAGGCCCAACGCTCCATCCGACCAATCTCCTCTCTCATCGTGGTGGAAAGAGGAACAATATTTCCCGCGGAGATCACCAGATCTTGTTCCGTGATGGGATGGCCTGAGTCAAAGGCCTCGATCATTGCTCCGTTGACCGCCTGTTCGATTTCGGCTCCATTAAATCCCTCTGTGACCTTTACCAACATATCCAAATTGATCTTAGAAAGATCTGCACCGGCTTTCTTTAGGTGGATGGAAAAGATAGACTTTCTCTCCTGAGGGTTGGGAAGGGTGACAAAGAAAATCTGATCGAAACGCCCTTTCCTCAATACTTCTGGGGGAAGAAGTTCGATCACATTAGCGGTGGCCGCGATAAAGACAAAAGCGGTCTTTTCCTGCATCCAAGTCAGGAATGAGGCGAACACGCGAGATTGTGTCCCTCCCCCCGCCTTCTGACTTTGAATACTGATCCCTGCCTCAATTTCATCGATCCAGAGCACTGAGGGAGCCACTGACTCCGCAGTGCGGAGGGCAATCTGTAAGGCCTCCTCTGGCTCCCCAATCGTCCCATCATAGAGCCTTGCCATATCGAGATGGAGCAGTGGAACTCCCCAGAAAGAGGCAAAGGCCTTCGCACATAGGCTCTTCCCACATCCAGAGACCCCAGTGATCAAGACTCCCTTCGGAATTTGAAGGCCGAAGGCCCGTCCTTCACTGCTTAAGACTTTGCTTCTTTTCCTCAACCAATCTTTAAGGTTATCGAGCCCACCAATGTCTTCGATGTTGGGTCGATTGGTTACCAAGTTGAGGATCCCAGACTTTTTGATCAACTGTCCCTTTTCTTCAATCACCGCATCAATTAAGGAGGGATCAACCGCTGCCCTTCCAACTAAGGCGGCTCGGAATGCTCGGGCCACTTGATCAAGGGAAAGGCCAAGTGCAGCTTTGACCATTCGCTCCTTCAATTCTGGGGTGAGAGATTCAGCAAGTTTTTGAGCATGAGGGCTTCCAGAAATCACTCCCATCAAAACCCGTTCCACCTCACTTGCGTCAGGTAAGGGAAGTTCATAAACGATCATATCCCTTCGAAGTTCTTCTGGGACAATCAAGGATGGAGCAATGATGAAAAGTGTAGAGTATCGGTTTCGAAGGGCTCGATGAAGGTCCTTTAATTTTCTACCCACCAGAGGGTCTTTTTTTATAAACTCATGAAGTCCTTCGAAAAGATAAAAGGTCTGTTCTGTCCGTTGAATCACTCTATCTAAGGCATCCAATGGATTTTTAGAGTCCTCCATCCCTCCCTCCTCACCCACCAATCCCTGAAAAGGATTCCAAATAAAGAGTTTGGGTTTAGGTTGAAACGATGAGGAGAGCTCTTTAAGCAATCCCTCCAATCGATCCTCTTCGTCAGAGAGGATATAGACAATGGAGGCCTTTGAAAGGACAAATTTCTTAAGGTCTTGAAGAATTTGCTGTTTTTTTGAGGGTTCGTCCATTTTTTAAAATTATACAAAAATTTAGGGTGAGCGTCAACTTAAACCTCTGGCGAAAAGTAATAAAAATAAAAGTGGCTTGAATCTCTCATGATTCTTCAATAGAATGTATAGGAATCCATAAAAATATTATCCGAGGAGGAATCTAAATGAAAGTGAACATCGATCCGATCCTACTCAGGCTTGGACCTGTTCAAGTGAGTTGGTATGGGATGATGTATATTTTTGGGTTTTTGGCCTCCTATCTTCTCGTCCGATACCAGATGAAAAAGAAAGATTTTGGCATCACCCGAGTGGAAATAGAAAACCTCTATTTCTATCTCATCCTTGGACTGGTTATAGGCGCCCGTTTGGGATATGTGGTTTTTTATGATCTCAAGTCTTATTTGGCCAATCCCTTAGAGATTGTCGCCATCTGGCATGGGGGAATGTCGTTTCATGGTGGATTGATCGGGGTTCTCATTGTTGGAATCCTATTTTCACGAGCGAATAAAAAATCTTTCTGGAAGATCGTTGACCTCATCATCGTTACCGTGCCCATTGGTCTGGGTTTGGGAAGGATTGGAAATTTTATTAACGGTGAACTCTATGGTCGGGTGAGCGATCTCCCTTGGGCCATGATCTTTCCAAAAGGTGGGCCTCTTCCTCGACATCCCTCACAACTTTATGAGAGCACCCTGGAGGGAGGGGTTCTGTTTATTATTCTCTGGTTTCTTAAGGATAAAAGGCTTCCAACAGGAGGATTATTGTCAGCCTTCCTTTTTCTCTATGGATGCTTCCGTTTTTTTGTTGAATTCTTCAGGGAACCCGATGCCCATCTGGGATTCATCTGGGGACCTCTGACCATGGGCCAGATCCTCACCTCCTTTATGATCGTTGGAGGAATCCTTCTTTTCATCTTCTTAAAAGTGAGGGAGGAAAGCCACCCTAAGAAGGAATTAAAGAAGAGGACAAAATAACCCTAAATCCTCTCTCTCGAAATCGAGGCCAAAGCGGTTAGGGTGGTTTGGATCTCTTCTTCGGTGTTGAAAACGCTGAGACTCAGACGGACAGTTCCTTCTGGAAAAGTCCCAATCGTCCGATGGGCTGATGGGGCACAATGGAGGCCAGGTCTACAGAGGATCCCAAATCCCTTTTCAAGTCGCAAAGCGACTTCAGAGGGTGAAACCTCTAAAAGATTAAAAGAGAGTGTTGCGATTCGATCGTCGAGTTTCTCAGGACCATAAAGTTTCACCTGAGGAATAGCCTTTAACCCTTCGATCAACTTTTTCAACAACCCAAGCTCATGATCTCGAATCGTTTCAACCTTCTTCTTTAAAACAAATTGAACGCCTGCCAGAAGCCCAGCAATACCCACTCCATTGGGGGTGCCGCTTTCAAAACGATCAGGCAAAAAATCGGGTTGTTCTTCAAATTCTGAACGGCTTCCAGTTCCCCCCTGTTTAAGGGGAATCATCTCGGTCTCCTTCACTCTCTCACCGATCACCAGACCTCCGGTGCCTTGAGGCCCATAGAGGCTTTTATGGCCTGTAAAAGCCAAAAGGTCGATTCCATCATTTTCCATATCGATCGGAAAGGTCCCTGCTGTCTGAGCCGCATCCACCAGAAACAGTAGGCCATGGGTTCTCGAAATTAGGCCGACTTCCTTTATGGGGAGTAGGGTTCCTGTGACATTGGAAGCGTGGTTGAGAACGATCATCTTTGTATGGAGTTGAATATTCTTCTCCACCTCCTGGGGATCCAGAAACCCCTCCTGAGAGCAAGGGAGGATTGACAATTCGATCCCCTTCTTTTCCAGGTCTCTGAGAGGCCTCATCACAGAATTATGTTCCAAACTACTCGTAATCACATGGTCTCCAGGTCTCAATAATCCTTTTAGGGCAAGATTGATAGACTCTGTGGCATTGAGGGTGAAGATAATTCGCGAAGGGTCTTTCACATGAAAACAGAGGGAAAGAGCCTCTCTGGCCTCATAGAGGATTCGAGCTGCCTCGATCGAGAGAAGGTGACCCGACCGACCTGGATTGGCCCCAACCTCCTCCATAAATTTTAGCATGGCCTCCTTAACAGAAGGAGGTTTGGGAAAGGAGGTTGCTGCATTGTCTAAATAGATCATTCTCTTCAAAACTAAAATGGAAGTTGGGAGGATGTCAAATAGATTATTTCGATATCAAGAGAGGGAGGTATTTAAAAATTCAATCCCTTAGTTTCATTGACAAAATGAAGACCCATCCATTATCATTGGGCCAAATTCTTCTATGAACTTCCAACACGAGATAGTCATTGTTGGGGCTGGCCTTGCAGGACTAAGGGCAGCGCTGGAGTGTTCAGGCCAGGCTAAGGTGGCTGTGGTGAGCAAGGTCTTTCCCACACGATCCCATTCAGGAGCAGCACAGGGTGGGATAGCCGCAGCTCTTGGCAATGAAGAGGAAGACCACTGGGAGTGGCATCTCTTTGATACGGTAAAAGGAAGTGACTACTTGGGTGATCAAGATGCGATTGAGATCATGGTCAGGGATGCCCCAAGGGTCATCTATGAACTGGAACATATGGGTGTCCCTTTTAACCGGACAAGAGAGGGAAAGATTGCCCAACGAAATTTTGGAGGTCATACCCGTGAATTCGGAAAGAGGCCTGTCAAGAGGGCTTGTTACGCAGGGGACCGAACGGGGAGGGTTGTTCTTGATACCCTTTATGAGCAGTGTCATCGAAATCGGGTTCAATTCTACTCAGAAAACTACGTTCTCTCCCTGATTTTTGATGGAGTGAGGTGCAGAGGAGTGATCACTTATGACCTTCCAACAGGGCAACTTCACCTCATTCAGTCTAAAGCCGTGCTGATTGCCACAGGAGGATGCGGTAGGATTTACAAAACGACTTCCAATGGTTTTTCTTCGACAGGGGATGGCCTTGCCTTAGCCTATGGTTCTGGGATTCCCCTTGAAGACATGGAGTTCATTCAGTTCCATCCAACAGGACTCTATCCACTGGGGATCCTCATCAGCGAGGCTGCAAGAGGAGAGGGAGGGATTTTAAGAAATCGATTGGGTGAGAAATTTATGGAGAGATATGCCCCTACCCTCAAAGACCTGGCAGCAAGGGATATCGTCTCCAGGGCGATTGTCACAGAAATACATGCAGGGAGGGGGATTAATGGGAAAGATTATGTCCACCTCGATCTGACCCATCTGGGGGAAGAGAAGATTTCGGAAAGGCTCTGGGAGATTGCCTCGTTTGTAAGGACATACCTGGGGATCGATCCTGTTTACGATCCAATTCCAGTACAACCTACTTGTCATTACCTCATGGGGGGCATCCCAACCGATGTGGACGGAAGAGTACTGATGGATGAAAAAGGATCTACTGCCTCGGGATTATATGCAGCAGGAGAGTGCGCCTGTGTCTCTGTTCATGGGGCAAATCGATTGGGGTGTAATTCACTTCTCGACCTGCTTGTCTTTGGTCGAAGAAGCGGGGTTACGATGAAACAAGAGGTGATGGGGGGTGCCCTGCCCCCTATCTCAGGAGGTGAACTGAAAAAAGTTTCGGATACCATTAATCGCTTACTGAATCAACGGGGAAGGAAAAGAATTTATGAAATTAAAGAGAAGATGCAAACCCTGATGATGGAAAGAGGCTCTGTTATTCGGAATGAGGAAGGGCTAAAAAAAGGGATTGAAGAGATTCAGTTACTCAAAGAGTCCTATAAAGAGATCGAAATCAAGGATAAGGGGAGAACTTTTAACTTTGAGTTGATGGAGGCCCTTGAATTGGGTCATCAACTCGACCTTGCAGAGGTGATTTTAGTGAGCGCCCTTCACCGAAGAGAGAGCCGAGGGGCCCATTATCGAAAGGATTTTCCAGGGCGAGCGGACCGATACTTTTTAAAACACACTTTGGTCTTTAAAACGAAGAGAGGCCCGGAGGTGAGGTATAAACCTGTGAGAATCACTCGATTCCAACCGGAGGCCAGGGTGTATTGATTGCAGGTTTTGGATTGCAGATTTTAAATTATGAAAGATAACGAATTATTCATCCGGTCACTCCCAGAAGCCTATAGTGAGTGTAGGCGACCTATCTCAATAAGAGGTATTTATTAATGATGGTGAATTTAAAGATCTTTCGTTTTGACCCTAAGAAGGACAAAGAACCTTATTATCAGAGGTTTGAGGTCAAGGCGGATCCTATGGATAGACTCCTCGATTGTCTAAATCGGATTCGCTGGGAACTGGATTCAACCCTTTCTTTCCGGATGTCCTGCGGACATGGAATTTGCGGTTCAGACGGAATGAGGATTAATGGGATCTGTGGCCTGGCCTGTCAGAGGCTGGTGAGAGAATTTAAAGAAGAGATACTGGTTGAACCCCTCCCTGTCTTTCCGGTTGTCAAAGATTTGGTTGTGGATTTGGGTCCATTTTTTGAAAAATATCTTTACCTAAAACCCTATCTGATGACTGGGAGTCCCCCAAAAGAAAAAGAACGAATCCAATTCCCCGAAGATCACCGACAGATTGAAGAAGCCCTTCGGTGTATTCTCTGTGCTTGCTGTACTGCCTCTTGTCCGGTAAATCAGAGCAAAGAAAATTATGTTGGGCCTGCAGCCCTTGTTCGAGCCTTTCGATACCTCTTTGATTCAAGGGATGAGGGGTCAACGGAGAGAATAACCCTTCTGGATAGAGAGGATGGGGTCTGGGGTTGTCAGACCTTTTGGAAATGTACTGAGGTCTGTCCAAAGGAGATTCCAGTAACCAAACAGATCGGTCAGATCAAAAAACATATCTACGAAACCAAATCTCCCAAAGAATAATCTGGGGTATGGGTAATCATCGTTTTAAGAAAATTTATAGCGAAACCTTTTATAGGTTGGTTTTTATAGGGTAAGCCCTTGTGACTTACCGCTTCTCTTATTTGACAACGGTGAGAAAAAAGTATAAATTATTGATATCAAAAGATTAAAGGAGTGAGCGATGAACCGTAAGACGATAAAAGGGGTTATCTTAGGCTTTACCATCTCGACCTTACTTTTCAGTCTCTTCTTTTGCATGGATAGGGATAAGTCAGCCAATTCCCTTCCCAAAAATGACAAATTGACTACAGCCAAATCTCTGGGACAGGCCTTTGTAGAGGTGGCAAGAAAGGTTCAACCTTCTGTGGTCAACATTACGACAGAGAAAACGATCACCATGAGGCCCTGGGATCGATTTGGCGAAGACTTCTTTAAAGGGAGCCCGTTTGAAGAATTCTTTAGGGGCTTTGGATTCGGCCCTCGAGAGAAGGGGAAAGAGTATCGACATAAACAGAGAAGTGGTGGGTCTGGAGTCATTGTTGATAAAGAAGGTTATATCCTCACCAACAACCATGTGATTGAAGGAGCAGATAAGGTAAAAGTCCGCCTCAATGATGGCCGAGAATTTACAGCGACCGTCAAGGGTCAAGACCCGAGAACAGATCTTGCAGTCCTTCATATTAAGGCCAAAGACCTTCCAGTCGCTACCCTTGGAGATTCTGATAAACTTGAGGTTGGAGAATGGGCTATCGCAATTGGAAGTCCATTTGGCCTTGAGCACACCGTCACCGTGGGGGTGATTAGTGCTAAAGGTCGTTCTGGATTGGGAACAGGAACCTATGAAGATTTTATTCAGACCGACGCCTCCATTAACCCTGGCAATAGTGGAGGACCACTGGTCAATATTGATGGGGAGGTTATTGGCATCAATGCCATGATCATTCAACCAGGTACAGGAATTGGTTTTGCCATTCCCATCAATATGGCCAAACAGATATTGAACGACCTCATCAAGACTGGAAAGGTGGTTCGCCCTTGGTTGGGCCTCAGTGTCCAAGACCTAACCCCGGAGATGGTTGAACACTTCAAGGTGAAGGAGAAAGAGGGAGTGCTTGTAGGACAAGTCCATCCTAACACAGGGGCTGAAAAAGCAGGGCTCCAATCAGGAGACATTATCAAATCAGTAGATGATAAACCAGTCAAGAATGTAAACGAATTGATTAAAGAGATTCAGAAGAAGAAAGTCGGGCAGAAGGTCAAACTTAACCTCATTCGAGATGGGAAACCGCTAACAGTGGAGGTAATTACCTCTGCCATGCCCGACAAACCTGAAATATCCAAAGAGGTAGAGGTAGAAGAAAAGTTAGGAGCAAAGGTTCAGGAACTAACCCCCCAACTGGCTGCCCGATATCGGATCACAGGAGTAAAGCGAGGAATCGTCATCATAAGTATTGAGGAGGGAAGCATTGCTGATGAGATTGGCCTCCAGGAAGGGGATGTCATCTTAGAGATTAACCGCAAAAAGGTCGAGACCCTAAAAGATTTTGAAAAAGCGATCAAAGATGCCAACTTCGAAAAAGGGGTTGTCTTTTATCTCCATCGAAGAGGAAGTAGTTTTTACCTCTCTTATAAAAAATAGAAAGTTTAACCCTTTGCTCTCACATACCGCATCCTTAAATCAAAAAGGACGGAATCTAAGAGTTTCTCTTCATCGGGAGTGAGATTCCCTTTGGTCTTTTCCTTAAGGAGCCCGATTAGGTCTATAGTCTGTTTAGCCAGAGGGAGGTTTTTAGCAGGTTGGTTGGTCTGAGGATCTCTGATCTCTCCTAATTGAATGAGGGCAGAGGTACTTAAAGAGAGAATCAAACTATTAAAATTGATTTCAGGAAGTGGAACTTCTTTTTCAGAGGTATCCTCTTTTGGAGGTTCTTTCTCTTTGACTTCTTCCTTGGACTTTACCTCTTCTTCTTTTTTCGCACTAAATCTACGGTCTTTTACAACAAAACCTTTATCTTGACTTTCATCTCTCTTCTCCTCATTCATAACAGCCTCCGAAATAATGGAAATTAGTTTTCATCCTTTCTTAAAAAAGGAGTTAAAAATATAATTATTTAATGATTTCACTAAGATATAATTTACTTGACAAATGTAACTTTATATATTATATTGTGTTAGCACTCTTTTTAAAGGAGTGCTAACTCATTTACGGGGTTTATATAATGTCCAATCTACCAGTTGTCAAGAATTCCTTAGAAACATACCTAATTCAGATTAACCAATTCCCTCTCCTGACGCCTGAAGAAGAGTTTGATCTCGCTGTAAGATATCGAAAATACAACGATATTAGTGCAGCTCATAAGCTAATTACATCAAATTTGAGGTTTGTTGTCAAGGTGGCTTTTGAATATAAATCCTATGGAATGAAACTCCTCGATCTCATTCAGGAAGGAAATATTGGCCTTATTATGGCAGTTAAGAAATTTGATCCATACAAAGGGATAAGGTTTATCTCATATGCTATCTGGTGGATTAGGGCTTATATTCAAAATTTTATCATCAAGTCCTGGAGCCTTGTTAAGATTGGAACGACTCAGGCTCAGAAGAAACTCTTTTACAAGATTGGAAAGGTGCGAAAGGCCTTGGAAATTGAGAATGGGGGGGAGAAGAGGTATGATCTTCTTGCTGAGGACTTAGATGTTTCTAAGGAAGATATCATCGAAATGGAGCAAAGGATGGCTTCAAGAGACCTCTCCCTTGATACTCCTCTGGATGAGGACCATGAACTGACACACCTTGAACTTCTTCAGGAAGAATCCCCCAATCAAGAAGAGGTTCTCGCAAAGGAAGAGGAAAAAAGGATTTGGGAGCGAGAGGTTCAAAATGCGATGAAGCACCTCAACGATAAGGAAGCCTATGTGATTAAAAATCGAATCATGTCTGACTCTCCCCTTACGCTCCAGGAGATCGGAGACCATCTGAAACTTTCGAGGGAACGGGTTAGACAGATTGAAAGTGAAGCACTGAAGAAGTTAAAAAAGGAGTTTAGCACAAATATCCATCTACAAGCGTAATCGGAGGTTGGGAAATGCCTATCTACGAATACCACTGTCAACATTGCAACGAGGCCTTTGAAATCCTTCTTAAAATAGATGAGGATTGTAATGTGGTTTGTCCAAAATGTCTAAAACCCGCAAAAAAATTGATCTCTGCTCCTAACTTCATCCTGAAGGGCTCGGGGTTTTATGTCAACGATTACCCCTCCGAGAGCCGAAAGGAAGGAAAGAAGAAGGAGAAAGAGGCATCCGAAAAAGGCTTAACTGAAAAGAAGGAAGGGAAACAAGCGGAAAAAAAAGCAGAACCAAAATAACCATTTCCTCCTCAATTTTTTTGACCTCCCGGGGACGTTCCTGTTATTCCCAAACCTGCCGCCCCCTTAGCTTAATCGTCCGCCTCGGTAATTAAAACGAAAATGGTTGACGTTTTAACGTTATAATGTTATATTTACATAACCGCATGGGAGGAAAAACGATGAGCACCCGAGCCAAAAGAGCAACAGTATATTTGGACCCCGATTTACATAAGGCATTGCGGCTGAAATCGGCAGAGACTTCCCGATCTATATCAGAGCTTGTCAACAATGCCATCAAAGAGGCCCTTGCAGAGGATGCCGAGGATATTGCGGCGTTTGAAGAAAGGGCTAGGGAGCCATTGATTAGCTACGACGAAATGATCAAAAGGCTAAAGAGAGATGGCCGTATATAAGGTCCTTTTCAAAGCCTCTGTTGAGAAAGACCTTGCCGCAATACCCAAGAAAGATCTGAAGAGAATCCTCAAACGTATTGAAGGCCTCGTTGAGAACCCAAGACCCTTGGGTTGCGAAAAGCTGACGGGGCAAGAAAGATATCGAGTCCGTCAGGGACGATATCGCTTTGTCTATTCAATCCAAGAAGATGATCTGACAGTATGGGTAGTCAAAGTAGGACACCGCAAAGACATTTACCGTTGAGGCGAACAAACCGCTGCACCACATTGCCAATAAACACGGCTCCCAGTAAGCCTAATCGTTCGACAAATAGAAGAATCATCATGATCCTATAGTTAGGAGGGAAGGATTGAAGAGATGAGATGGTATTGCAAGACCTAAACCTAAATGTTATCTAAATTTTTTAATGGCTGGTGATCGTTCAATTACAGGTAGTCAAGGGCTTCCTTAAAATTTACTCCCTTAAGTTGTCCTGACAACTACTGCAAACCCCCTCTAAGACAACTCTGATTTTGTTAACAGAGAATTTCCCCTGTATCTCTTTCGGAATTTCTAACTGGTCATATTTCCTATGATAAAAATCGATAATGGCTCCGCACCGAATACAACGCAGATGATGATGCGGCTCCACATTCGAATCAAATCTTCTTACATCACCCGAACCCTCTACAATTTGAATAACCCCCATCTCTGACAATGTTAGAAGGGTTCTATTGACTGTATCAAAAGAGATGTTTGGATGGGCCTCTCTTATGTTTCGATAAACCGCCTCGGCAGAAGGATGATTGGAAGAATTTAATACTTCTTGATAAATTGCAATTCTTTGAGGCGTAATTTTTAAACCAAAGGCTTTACACTTCTCTCTAAACTCATCCAGTGTTCTCTTTCCTATTGACTTTTTCATTTTGATATATTACTAATTAAGTATTATTACTATTTGGTTTATATTCCTTATTAAGATTAACATTTCGATCGATGGGTTACAAGTTTTTTTGTAAAATAATAAAAGTAACCCAATCATCCCACCCATAATCAAGAAAATTAAAGGAGGTATGGTATGGAAGAAAAGAGTGGAAATGTAAAAAAGAGATGGGTGACCGATTGGTGGCCCAATAGACTCAATCTGAAGGTTTTGAGGCAGAACTGCTCACATTCTAATCCCTATGGGGCGGATTTCAATTATCCAAAAGAGTTTGAAAGGTTGAATCTTTCTGAAGTTAAAAAAGACCTGAAGGAACTTATGACAAATTCGCAAGATTGGTGGCCTGCTGACTTTGGTCATTATGGTCCTTTATTTATCCGTATGGCCTGGCACAGTGCCGGAAGTTACAGGATTTATGATGGACGTGGTGGTGCCAAAACAGGTGATCTTCGTCTTCCACCAAGAATTGACTGGCCAGATAACATTAGCCTTGATAAGGCGATTCGCCTTCTCTGGCCTATCAAGCAAAAGTATGGTCGCAAGCTTTCTTGGGCTGATCTGATTATCTTGGCTGGGAATGTTGCTCTGGAATCTATGGGAGTTAAAACTATTGGTTTTGGTGGAGGAAGAGAGGATATATGGGAGCCTGATGAAGGTGCGGACTGGGGTCCTGAGCAAGAAATGCTCTCTGGTAAAGGGCGCTTTAAAGAAGGAGAACTTGAAAAACCCTTTGCTGCAACAGAGATGGGGCTTATTTATGTGAACCCAGAAGGTCCGGAAGGAAATCCTGATCCCGTTGCCTCTGCCAAGCAGATTAGAGTTGCCTTTTCCCGTATGGGTATGAATGATGAAGAAACCGTAGCTTTAGTTGCAGGCGGTCATGCCTTTGGCAAGTGTCACGGTGCCTCCCCGGATACGTTCGTTGGCCCTGATCCTGATTCGTCTCCTGTTGAACAACAAGGACTTGGGTGGAAAAGTAGCTTCAAAACTGGAAAAGGACCTGATACCTTTACGTCCGGCTTTGAACTTGCTTGGTCCTCCACTCCTACGAAATTTGGTATAAGTTACCTCCATTTTTTATTTAATTATGAATGGGAATTGACCAAAAGCCCTGCTGGCAAGCATCAGTGGGTAGCCAAAAATGCCCCTGCCATCGTTCCCGATGCGCATGATCCAAATAAAAAGCATCCACCGATGATGCTTACTGCAGATCTTGCTTTTCGATTTGATCCAGAATATTCAAAAATTGCAAAACGCTTTCTGGAAAATCCTAAAGAATTTGAAGAAGCCTTTGCAAAGGCTTGGTTCAAACTGGTCCATCGCGACCTGGGTCCCAGGGATTGTTATTTTGGACCGGAGGTACCTGAGGAAGTCTTCATCTGGCAGGATCCTTTGCCTAAAAGGAACTACAAATTGATTGAAGATGAGGATATCAAGGGTCTTAAAGAGAAAATTTTGGCTTCGGGATTAAGTATTTCCCAGTTGGTTTATACTGCTTGGTCATCGGCTTCCACTTATCGCAATTCGGATAGACGGGGTGGTGCCAATGGGGCTCGAATTCGTTTAGCTCCTCAAAACGATTGGGCGTTAAATCATCCCGAAGATTTAGCTAAAATTATCTCTCTCTATGAAAAGATTCAGCAAGAATTTAATGCAAAGCAAAAAGGGAAAAGAGTCTCTCTGGCAGATTTAATTGTGCTTGGAGGATGCACCGCTATTGAACTCGCAGCCAAAAAAGCAGGATACGATGTAACCGTTCCCTTTATACCTGGAAGAGTGAATGCCACCCAGGAGCAAACGGATATCTCCTTTTATGAAGCCATGGAACCCGTTGCAGATGGATTTAGAAATTATCTCAAGGATTCAGGGAAATACCTTCCAGAATACCTATTGGTGGATAAGGCACAACTTCTTTGCCTTACGGTTCCTGAATTGACGGTCCTGGTAGGAGGGCTCAGGGTATTAGGAGCAACCTATCGATACTCTAAAGAAGGTGTATTGACGGAAACTCCTGGTGTTCTAACCAACGATTTCTTTGTAAATCTCTTAGATATGGGAACAGAATGGCAACCTATTGACGAGCGTTCTTATCTATTTGAGGGCTACAACAGAAAAACAGGCGAATTGAAATGGACCGCAACAAGGGTCGATTTAATTTTCGGACATCACAATGAACTGCGGGCTATTGCGGAAGTCTATGGGGCGTCAGATGGCAGAGAAAAATTGGTTAAAGATTTCATAAAAGCCTGGAATAAAGTCATGAACCTGGATCGCTTTGATCTAAAACGAGGCGAAATTTAGGAGAGCGATTCCTGGTTGCGGTTACCCTTCAATGGTAACCGCAACCAACTCCCTTCCTTTCAAAACCCATCCAAAGGACTTCGGATCTCAGAGGGTTTCTTTCTCAATACATGGGTATAGATCATGGTCGTGTTGACATGTTTATGTCCCAAAAGTTCCTGAATCGTTCGGATGCTGTGTCCTGCCTCAAGGAGATGGGTTGCCTGCTTTACCTGCCAATCCGAAATTTTTTCATCCCCCTCAATGGTATTGAGAAATTAGGAGAGTAGAAAACTCCGAACCCAGTAAAGGTAAAACTTGATCTTATCTTCTGGCACAGACCCTAATTTTACAAGAAACGCTTCAAAATCACTGAGCACTTCTCTTTTACCTTCCATCACAACCCCCAAGCAATAAAGTTTAGGGC
>Ga0315298_1001494_pt1 | contig 42498 bp, 46 predicted proteins | sample WHS_1_MG_FD_203077 | JGI IMG/M metagenome (GOLD analysis project Ga0315298, IMG submission 203077) | Extremophilic microbial mat communities from Washburn Hot Springs, YNP, Wyoming, USA - WHS_1_MG | ecosystem: Environmental > Aquatic > Thermal springs > Hot (42-90C) | place: USA: Wyoming... | reverse complement strand
ATTTTGGGTGTAGGGGTGGCGGTGTTGGTTTTCGCTGTTTTAATGCCCATTTATCAACTTGCTCAAGTTCAGTGAAAAATGCTGGACCCGGACCCGCTTTGTATTTTGCCGGGCGCGGGTGGTCGAACCAGCCAAAGATAAATTACAATCAAAGGAGGCAAAATGAGAAAAGGTTTTACCTTGATTGAGCTTCTGGTTGTGATTGCCATTATCGGAATTTTAGCGACTATGGTTTTGGCTTCGATTAGTGGTGCGCGAGGCCGAGCAAGAGATGCCAAGAGACAGCAAGACATTGCTCAGGTTAAGACCGCCTTGGAGATGTATAAGAGTGACAATGAGGTTTATCCAGCTAAGGGTTCTTTCCCGACAACCACTTGGACAGCAATGGCGACTGCGTTACAGAGCGGTAATTATATGAAAAATGTACCGAATGATCCGCTCAACACTGGTAGCTATGTTTATACCTACAGTTCCACTGATGGTAGCACCTATACCATCACCTACAAAACAGAAAACAATCCGAACAGGCCTGATTGTACCGGTACTGCTGCGCCCTACACCTGCACCATTACCCCTGACTAACCTCCGAACCGCACCGTCTGCCCTATTCCAAGAGGAAACATTAATGAAGAAAGCCTATACCCTGATTGAACTTCTTATTGTGATTAGTATTATTGCCTTACTTTCCTTGGTGGCCTTTGCCTCGCTCAGCCGAGCTCGCCTTCAGGCACGCGACACCAAACGCTGGGGCGACCTCTATCAGGTGAGGACCGCCATTGAAACCTTTAAGTCAGATTATGGGCACTATCCTCCGATTGAGGATTCTACGCCGGATGGTTGGCCAAAACTCAAGGCGGTTTTATCAGGAGAAGATCGAACCTTAAACCCGCGAGGCATTGTCTATCTCAGAAACCTGCCTTATGACCCGGTGAATCAGAACCAGTTTGTTTACACATATGTTTATGACTCCAGAATTGATAAATATGAAATTCATTTTTATACTGAATATCCCCAGCCGGTCGAACACATTCTCGGACCTGATTATCAAACCCAGCGGGATTTCTTTTTTGCCCAAGATGTTTCTGTAAGATGATTTATTCAGCCCTTTTTTTAATTAGTCATTGCGATCTTTTTTTGCTCTTTCTTTTTTTCATTTTAGGTTTGGTGGTGGGCAGTTTTTTGAATGTGGTTATTTTCCGTTTGGAGAAAGAGGAGGGTGGGATTTTGACTGGTCGCTCTCATTGTCCTCTTTGCGGGCAGACATTGAAATGGTTTGAGTTGATTCCGCTGGTTAGTTTTTTGCTTCAAAGGGGGCGTTGTCGGTATTGCAAAAAGCCCATTTCTTGGGTTTATCCTTTGGTGGAATTAGCCACCGCGAGCATCTTTGTTTCGCTTTTTTTGAAGTTTGGTTTGACCGCTCAGCTATTGTTTTGGTTAGGAATCAGCGCCTGTTTGATTATCCTTTTTGTGACTGATTTGCGGACCCAGACAGTTTATGATTTGATTTGCTACATCGCCATTGCCTTTGCCTTGGCGCGATTGGTTTATTGGTATTTTACTTTTGAAAATCATCTTTTTATCTGGGCTGCCTTGGAAGGGGCATTGGTCGCGGGCGCCTTTTTTGGTCTTTTGGTTTTGCTTTCTCATGAGACCTGGATGGGGCAGGGCGACATCTTTTTGGGTGTTTTGGCTGGTTTGACTTTGGGTTATCCCAAGGTTTTGATTGCTCTCTTTTTGGCTTTTTTGTTGGGCGCGTTGGTGGGCGGTTTTTTGTTGATTTTTCAAAAGAAGGGTTGGCGTTCAGAGGTGCCCTTTGGTCCGTTTTTGGTTTCGGCGATTTTTCTGACCTTGTTTTTGGGTAATCCGATTCTGAAGTGGTATTTGGGGTTATTTTATGGTTTAATATAGATAGATGGAGATTTGAAGGAGCGGGATGAAAAATCATCAGAAAAAGGCTTTTACCTTGCTTGAGGTTTTGGTGAGCATCTTTATTATCGTTCTTTTGACCGCTGTTTCCCTGCCGCGGTTGCGGGAGTTTCAGGTGCGGAATCAGTTGCAACTGACGGCGTTGGAGGTAAAATCAGCCATTTTGGAGACCAAAAATTACGCTTTAGCCCCAAGGAATGTTACGCCAGGAGAGGAACGAAAAATCCGCTCCTATGCGATAAAAATTTGTGGGGCCCAGAGTGATTTTTGTCCTTCTGCAAATAATTATCAAATCCTCGAATGTCAAACCCAAGAGCCACCAACTAACGACAGCGGATGCGCAAGCGGATCAATAATCGGTCCTCCTTATTCAGAAGAAGTCCTTGTTTCTCCTGTGCAAAAGTTGCCGCAGAACATTAACTTTGCCAATATTAACCAATGGCAAGGCTTTGGTATTCTTCGTTTCTCGGTCGAAGAGCAGGGAAAGTTGATTTATGATTCGGGGTTTAATGATTCCTCTGCTTCAGAAGTGATTATTAAACTTACCCAAGGCAATAACATTTACGCGATTCATCTGATTAAGGCAACCGGCGCTGTCTATGTGACAAAAGAGCAATGAAAAAGCATTTTTCTCAATCGAAAGCCTTTAGTTTGTTGGAAACGATGATTGGATCAGCCATTTTGATTATGGTTTTTGCAGCGATGGTGAATTTGGGCGTAATTTCAAGTCGCAGTTCTATTTTGTCCCGCGACCGCACTGAAGCCTATTTAATTGCCCAGGACGCGATGGAGCAGATTAAGGGAATGCGCGATTGGGTATTAAATAATTGGAGCGAAGCAAGCGGCGGTCCGACTTGGGCGAGATTTTGGGATGACTCTTCAAATATTAATGGTTCAAATAATGAATTCTCCGAGATCCAGAACCAGCTTGTAAGCAACTGTGTTTTTATTGACCACCAAACAGGCAATCTCCAAGAAGCGTCTTGCTCAACTCAGCTATCAGGCTTAAAGTTTAAGCGAGATATTACGAAGGATTCTTTGTTAGCCGGTAATGAATACAAGGTTACGGTTAAGGTTTCTTGGAATGAACTTGGTCAGGAGCGGTCGGTAGTCTTGGTTTCCTATTTAACTGACTATAAACCGAGGTATTAAAATGAGACGACCTGCCTTTACCTTAATCGAGCTTTTAATCTCTGCCGCCATTTTTGCGACGACAGCGACCATTGCTTTTGCTGCCTTTTCTTCACTGACCTCCTTTCAATCAAAAGCAAAAGCGGTTAGGGACACGACCGAGGTGGCGCGGGCGGTGATTGAGACAATCAGTCGGGATATTCGATTGGCTCAGCCAGGTAGTTTGAAGACCCTTGATTCGTCTTTAAACCCTTGCTCGTCAAACTGCCCTGTGCTTGAGATAAACAAAGGCGGTCACATAATAAGATACAAATATATTAACGCAAGTCAGCCCATTTGTCAGACGGTCGGCACAAGCAATTGTTCTTGGATGACTCCACCCCAGGGGGTTTCTGGAGGAACTCGGGTGGTGGAAAATATCAAGGTGTCAGACTTACATTTTACCCCTATCTTGAATCCTCTCAATCCCAATGAATTGATTGGGGCAGGGATTTTTTTGAAGGTTGAGCCGGCGATGATTTTTCGACCGACTGACAAAGGAATGATTATTCTTGAAACCAGTGTTTTTCCCCGGAGGTATCAACAATGAAAGGTTTTAAAGGGAGCACCCTGCTTTTAGCCCTTTTGGTTGCTGGTTTTATTACCATCGTTGGTTTGGCTGTTTCTCGTTTGGCGGTGACAGAAACCCGAATGTCCAGCTCGGTCACTGATTCTTCGGCTGCTTATTACGCTGCCGAGGCTTGTTTAGAGGATAGCCTATGGCAGTGGCGGAATAACCGGAATGTGGAAGTTAATCTCTCCACCAAAAATCTTGATAACAACATTGGTTGTCAAGAAAAGATCTGGTATAAGACAGCGGGGAGTGTCGGAGATTTTGACCACTTCCCCCAGTCAAGCAAGACCTTAACAAAGGATGAGTCTTGGGAAATGCGCGTTGATGGATTGTCTTCTATCACGATAAAGTATCAAATTACGAAAGATTACCTTCAGACAACCAATCCTGACCACGGCGTTGAGATCGGTCTCCATAATCCAGCATCAAATGCATGGGAAACTCTATTTTATGACCAAAATAGAGATGCAGAGGCTCAGACAACCGGGATAACAGTTCCTTTGACCAATGTTTCTCTTGTCCGAATCAAACCTTGGGATGCGGATATACAATTTGCCATCAAAGGTCCTTCTGGCCAGTTAATTGATTCCGGCACTCATTATATTGAGGCGACGGGTTATACCTCAAAGGTGAAACGGAAGTTGACTGCTGAAATTGATCGCCAATCAGGCACCTTAACCAATCTCTATGATTTCGTCATTTACGCCAGCGGGACTCTCTCTCAGTAATAAGGTTGAGGAAAGCAAGTGAAGACTCTTTTTGTTTACTCTGATGGTGGCGCTTTGAATAATCCGGGTCCGGCCGGTTTGGGTGTGGTTATTACGGATGAAAGGGGTCAGGTTCTGAAAAAAATATCCCAATATATTGGGCGAGCGACAAACAATCAAGCGGAATATAAAGCGTTGATTCTGGCTTTGAAGACCGTCGTCGAGCTCAAGAAACAAGCGGAGTGGAAGGAGGCGGCGGTGCGGGTGTTTTTGGATTCAGAGCTTTTGGTCCGCCAACTGAACCTTCAATACAAGGTTAAAGACAAAGCCCTCCAACTCCTTTTCTTAGAGGTTTATAATCTGGCTGTTTCTCTAAAAAAGGTAAGTTTTACTCATATCCCACGCGAACAAAACCGTCTTGCTGACCAATTGGTGAAACAAGCCCTTCGCAAAACACCCTCTCAGAGACCGTAAAACCTTGGTTTTAATAATGAGCCTTGAACCTGAAACCGTTCATTTTGGTCTTGCTCGGCGAGTTTTCCTTTGATAAGATAAGAACAAAATGAGTCATATTCCAGAACTGGAAAAGAAAATTTTGGATTTTTGGGAGAAGGAACGGATTTTTGAAAAGTCCCTTGCCCAACGCCAAGGACGGCCTCCTTTTGTTTTTTACGAAGGTCCGCCATTCGCCAATGCCCGACCAGGCATCCATCATGTGCTTGCCCGCGCTTTTAAGGATGTCATCATTCGGTATAAGACCATGCAAGGATATTATGTCCCGCGTAAGGCAGGCTGGGATACGCACGGGTTGCCAGTTGAGATGCAGGTGGAAAAGGAGTTGGGGATTTCCTCCAAGCCAGAGATTGAAAAATTGGGTATCGGCGAGTTTATCCGGCGCTGTCGGGAAAGTATCTTTACCTTTAAGAAAGAATGGGAAGAGATGACCAAAAGGATGGGCTATTGGCTGGATTTGAAAAACGCCTACATTACCTGTTCCAACCAATACATTGAGTCTGTCTGGTGGATTTTTCAGCAGATTTGGCAAAAGGGTTTGGTTTATCAAGACTATAAAGTGGTTCCTTATTGCCCTCGCTGCGGCACCTCTTTATCTGACCATGAGGTGGCTTTGGGTTATCGAGACGCCACTGACCCCTCTCTCTTCGTCAAATTTCCGCTGCAAAAACCCTTGTTTGGTCGGTCGAGCTTTCTTTTGGTGTGGACGACCACGCCTTGGACCTTACCCGCAAACACCGCCTTGGCTATTGCCCCTGATGAGCAATATCTCCAAGTTCGCCAAAAAGATGAGACCTTCATTTTAGCCAAAAAGCGAGTCTCGGTTTTAAAAGGAGAATATCAGCCTTTGAAGGAATTTTTAGGAAAAGAGCTCATCGGTCTTCACTATCAACCTCTTTATCCGGCCAAGCTCGACAAGCAGGGGTATCGGGTGGTGGGGGCGGATTTTGTCAATTTGGAGGAAGGAACCGGTATTGTTCATATTGCTCCTGCTTTTGGCGCTGAAGATCTTCAGTTAGCCAAAAAAGAAGACCTACCCATCATTTTAAATGTTGATGAAGAAGGTCGTTTTAAGGAAGAGGTAAAAGCCTGGGCAGGTCGGTTTGTGAAGGAAGCGGATGAGGAGCTCATTTCTGATTTAACTCGAAAAGACCGCGTTTATGATGCTGGCGTAATCACGCACCCCTATCCTTTTTGTTGGCGTTGCGATACCCCGCTTTTATACTATGCTAAAGACTCCTGGTATGTTAAAACCACCGCTGTTAAGGAAAAAATGTTACAGGCAAACCAGCGCATCAATTGGATTCCTGCTTATATTAAAGACGGTCGCTTTGGCAACTGGCTGAAAGAGAATGTTGATTGGGCTGTTTCTCGCGAAAGATATTGGGGGACGCCTTTACCCATTTGGGAATGTCAAGCAAAAAACTGTCGTCAGAAACTCTGCATCGGATCAATAAAAGAGTTGAGTGAGCGGGCGATTGAGCCTTTTGATTGGGAGAAACTCGACCTTCATCGTCCGGCGATTGATGCCATCTTTCTTCGCTGTCCTTCCTGCGGTGGTTTGATGCAACGGGTCAAGGAGGTGTTGGATTGTTGGTTTGATTCTGGGAGTATGCCCCTTGCTCAGGAGCATTTTCCATTTGCCCTTGTTCAAAAGCAAGAGCAAGACCCCAAAGAGTTGAAAAGACTGATGAAGCGCATTCCATTTCCGGCTGATTTTATTGCTGAAGGGATTGATCAGACCCGCGGTTGGTTTTACACCCTACTTGCCATTTCCACTCTTTTGGACCTCGGTCCTGCCTATGAAAATGTTATTTCTTTGGGCCTTGTTTTGGATGAAAAGGGCCAAAAGATGTCAAAATCAAAGGGCAATATTGTCCTGCCGATGGAGATGATGGAGCGCTACGGAGCGGATGCAGTCAGACTCTACTTTTATCTCGCTCCCTTAGGAGAAACAATTCGCTTTTCAGAAAAAGATTTGGTTGCTGTTTTTCGTAAATTTACCCTCACCCTTTATCATTGTTTTGCTTTTTATCAAACCTATTTTGGCAATATGCCTAACAAAACCGAGACGGTCGGTTATCAATTGTTAGACAAATGGATTGTCTCTCGGCTTCATGAGGTGACAGCACAAATCACAGACTATCTGGAATCCTTTGAAGTAACCAAGGCCGCCCGTTTACTTTATGATTTCTTAATTTTTGATTTATCCAATTGGTATCTTCGTCGCTCACGAAAAAGAGGGTCGGTCAACTTTCAAAAGACGTTCGGTCGGGTATTGTTGGATGTGTCGCGTCTTTCGGCCCCATTCGCCCCTTTTATTAGTGAAATTGTTTACCAAGGAATACGAGATAAACAATCTTTGGAAGCTGGAAGTGTTCATCTTTTAGATTGGCCAGTTTCGCAAAAGGCTCACCTTGACCACGATTTAAATCAAAAAATGGAGGTGATTCGCCAAATTTGTGAATTGGGTCTTTCGCTGCGCGCCCAAGCAGGGATAAAAGTGAGGCAACCCTTGGCAGAAATGAAGGTGAAAGGGGAAAAGGTTGATTCGTCTCTTTTGGAACTGGTTGCCGATGAGTTAAATCTTAAGAAGGTTACCCTTGTGGTCAAAGGAGAAGAGCCTTCTCAGGACTGGCTTTCCGCAAAGCAAGATGATTTGGCTGTTTTTCTGAATTGCCATTTGTCTCCTTTATTGAAAAGAGAGGGGTATCTTCGAGAAATGATTCGTTGGATTCAGGAAATAAGAAAAGAAGCGCGTTTACAGCCGAATGAAAAAGTGTCTATTTTTTGGCAGACGGACGACAAAGATTTGTTGGATGTGGTTCAGTCATTTAAAAATCAGATTGAAAAGGAGACAAAAACAGTTCTTCAGCAAAGGCAGACCATTTCTTCAACCAAAAAAGAAATTAATCTTGATGATAAAAGAATCATTCTTGCGTTTGGTGAAAGATTATAGATGAAAGTTCGGACAATTGATTGGCTGCTATATCTCTGCTCTTTTTTGCTTACCCTGTTTGGTATTGTCGTGATTTATAGTATTACCTATGGCCAAGAGGTAACCAAAAACTTTGCTTTTTATCAACTGGTTTTTGCCGGCGTTGGTTTTGTGTTACTGATTGGTTTTTCCCTTTTGGATTATCGTCTTTTTCGCATCTTGGCCTATCCTCTTTATGGCCTTTGTTTGTTCCTACTTTTATTGGTTCTCTTTACCCCCCTGGGGAAGGCTACTTACGGAGCGACCCGCTGGATTAATCTTGGTTTTTTTCAATTTCAACCCTCTGAGCTTTTAAAATTGATTATCATTGTTGCTTTAGCCAGGGTTTCGAGTCAAGAAGAACTCGGTCTCAAACAACTGCTCTTTTCTTTGGCTCTTGTTTTGGTTCCGATTGTTTTGGTTTTTCAACAGCCGGATTTGGGTACCGCCTTGATTATTTTTATTATCGGAATGGGGATGATTGCCCTGGCTAATTACCCCAAAAAATATCTATTTGCCCTGCTGGTCATCGTTTTGCTCTTTTTTGGTTTAGGGAGTCTTTCCTTGTTTTCCGTGGGACCATTTAAAAACATCTTAAAACCTTATCAGAAGGAACGGTTGCTCGTCTTTTTGGAACCTCAAAAGGACCCTTTTGGGGCAGGCTATAATGTTTCTCAGGCGATGATTGCGATTGGCTCAGGAGGTTTTTTGGGCCGCGGTTTGGGCCATGGCCCGCAATCTCAACTGAACTTTATTCCTTCTAAACATACTGATTTTATTTTTGCGGTGGCTTCAGAGGCCTTTGGGTTTGTGGGTGTGTCGCTCCTTTTAGCCATCTTTTTCGTTCTTTGTTGGAGAATTTTAAAGATTGCCCAAAAAGCGCGGGATGATTTTGGAACCCTGTTAGGACTGGGTGTTTTTCTCTATTTCTTTGCCTCCTTTGTAATCAATGTCGGGATGAATATGGGGGTTCTGCCGGCGACAGGTGTTCCCCTTCCCTTTATTAGTTATGGTGGCACCTCATTAATGACCAACCTTATTGCAATTGGTCTTTGTCAGAGTGTGATGATTCGTCACAAAAAGATTCGTTTTTGATTTGACAATCAAGGAGAAAGGCGATATTTTGATTTTATCCTGTTCTTTAACATCGCAACAGAGACCACGAGGTCATAAGGGGGTGAAGACAATGAAAGATCTGAGCACATTGGTTAAAGTGGTAGCCAAAAAGAAACCTGACAAAACGGCAGTTCTTCTTCCCAACGGTTCATCGATTAGTTATTCCGCATTAAATCGAGCAATTGACGCAGCTACCTCTTCTTTAATTGAATTTGGTCTTCGGGAAGAGGAACCAGTGGTGATTCTTCTACCCAACTCTTTGCAATTTATTATTCAGGCTTTGGCCGTGATTCGAGCGGGAGGGATAATTATCCCAATTAACCCAAGTTTTGGTTTGGAAGAGTTGGGGCGCATCGCTCATTTTGCTGGTGTCCAGCGCTGGATTGTCTGGAGGCCACTAATTGCTCAACTACCGCTTAAGTTGAACGGTATTTCTATTTTGCACATCATTCCCGACCATTTCTTGTTTCAGTTATCCAATCAAGCCAGATATTTGTTGATGAATGTGCACTATTCTGAGACGGTTGCTTTGATGTTGACCACTGGCACAACCGGTTCTCCCAAGGCTTCTCCTCTAACCCATGCGGGCTTCCTTTATGTTTTAGAAAAGACGCAAGGATTGATTCCTGATGTTGACAAGCGCGTCTTTTCCGCTTTTCTGCCGATGTTTCATGTTTTTGGTTTTACCTTTAATCTTCTTGCTCCTCTTTATTTCGGTGCCACCATCGCCTTGAGCGAATCATTCACGCCCACCAAGGCACCAGCGATTGTAAATCAACTCATCGAGCAGAAGGTTGATCTTATTACCGCCGTACCTACCATCTATCAGGTAATAACGCAAATCCTCATCCGGAACAATTTGAGGTTAGCCTCAGATGTCATTTGTATCAATGGCGGCGACTATCTTTCCCCAAAGATTTTTGATTTGTTTTATCAGGCGACCGGTATTTGTATCCGACCGGGCTATGGCCTAACCGAAACCCACTCTTTGGTTTCTGTCCGCTCGCTCATCGAACCTTATGATGAGAGAGTGCCGACGGCTTGTGTTGGTCAACCCATTGTTCAAACCAAGGTTATTGCCTTGCGAGAGCCGCAAGCTGACCCTCGCACGAAATGGAGAAAGTTGCCTCCTGGTCAAGATGGAGAAATCTGTTTTTCAACCCAAGAGCCGAATATCATTTCAAGATATTTGGGAAGCGAAGAGGATAATGCCTATTGTTTCCAGAATGGTTGGTTTGCCACCGGCGATATTGGTCGCCTCGATGATGAGGGTAATCTTTATGTTATTGATCGGGTGAAGGACATCATTATTATCGGAGGTGCTAATGTTTATCCCCGTGAAATTGAAGATGTTTTGTTGCGGCATCCGCAAGTCGCCCAGGCGGCTTGTATTGGTGTGCCGGATCCTGAAAGAGGAGAACGGATTAGAGCCTATCTTGTCCTAAAACCAGGGGAGTCAGTCAAACCCCAGGAAATTCGGGCGTTTGTTCGCGCTCATCTTTCTTCACTGAAGGTGCCGAGTGAAATAGAGTTTCGCCAGTCTTTACCGATGATAGGCGTAAAAGTAAACAAGACTCTTTTACGAAAAGAGGTGCAAAAATAGATTTTCTTTACTTATGCCACCCAAAGGGTGGTTTTTTTGATTGACTTTTTTTTTCTTATCTGGTAAGATGGTCACAGTTTGAGATTATGGGAGAAGTATATGGAAACAATTGCTGTGATTAAAACCGGTGGGAAACAGTATAAGGTTTCTGAAGGAGTTAAGCTTCTGATTGAAAAATTGCCCGCGGTGAAAAAAGGGGATAAATTAGAGTTTGAAGATTTATTGCACCAGAGAAAGGTTTTGGCAAGAATCTTAGAGCCCGAGGTCAAAGGTGGCAAGGTGACAATTTTGAAATTTAAACCCAAAAACCGCTACCGTCGGAAGACAGGGCATCGCCAGCAATATACCCAAATTGAGATTCAAAAAATTGGTTAAAATGAAAAAGAAAATAACAAAAATTTATCAAAAATTGATTTCTTTCCTTAAAGAATCCAAGAGCGAGCTCCTTAAGGTAGTCTGGCCTTCTAAAACAGAAGTAATAAGAAAAACCGTCTTGGTGATTGTTTCGATTGCGATTTCGACAGCAATTATTGGCGGTTTTGACCTTTTGTTAATTAAACTGGTTCAGTTAATTGCCGTAAGATAGTCAAAGCAAAAGGAGTAAGATGGTCCAGTTAAAGACAAAAAATCATTCTTCAGAAAAAGCAAAACAAAACAGAGCCTGGTATGTGGTCCATACCTATGCAGGATATGAAGAGCAGGTAGCGGAGGCGATTAAGGAACGGGCAAAATCGCTTCATATGGAAGATAAAATCTGTGATGCGATTGCACCAAAGGTCAAAGAAGTCGAAATTCGCAGCGGACGGAAAAAGACAGTAGAAAAACGTCTCTTTGGTGGTTATGTTTTTGTCGATATGATTGTTACAGAAGATTCGTGGTATGTAGTTCGGAATACCCCTAATGTGACTGGTTTTGTGGGATTCGGTGTTCACCCTTCGCCAGTGGATGAAGCAGAAATGAAGCGGATTAAAAAATTAATGAATATCCAGGAGCCAAAATACAAGATTGACCTTTCTTTGGGCGATTTGGTTCGTATTACCGATGGTCCCTTGAAAGGATTTGAAGGAAAGGTGAGTGAGATTGACGAAGAAAAAGGCAAGATTAAGGTTTCGGTTTCTATGTTTGGTCGAGAAACACCGGTCAATCTTGACTTTTTGCAGGTTAAGAAAATTTAAAGGATCAAGATGGCAAAAAAGGTAAAAGCGATTGTCAAACTTCAATGTCCGGCAGGGCAAGCCAGTCCAGCTCCTCCGGTAGGTCCAGCCTTAGGTCAATATGGTTTAAACATTATGGATTTCTGTCAGCGTTTTAACGAAATGACAAAAACCCAACCGCCGGGAACCATCATCCCGGTAGAGTTGACGGTGTATGAAGATCGAACCTTTGCTTTCAAATTAAAGACCCCGCCTGTTTCTTTTCTTTTAAAGAAGGCGTTAAAAATTGAAAAAGGGGCGTCTAATCCGCCCAAGACGACCGTCGGGGAAGTAACGACCCAACAGCTTCAAGAAATTGCTCAAACAAAGATGCCCGATTTGAATACCCAAGACTTAAAGCAGGCGATGAAAATTGTTGGAGGGACAGCGAAATCAATGGGGATTAAAATTAAGAAGGAATAAAAAAGCCCCCTCCGAGCGCCGGCCACCCGAGCGGGTTTTGTCAAGCCTCCAAAAACATAATTTTTGAGGCTTGGGTCCGGCGCCCTAGAGAGGGTTTCCCCAGTAACTTTCGTTACTAGGGGAACTCTCTTTAGGGAATTACTATAATATAACACAAACAAAAAGACTTGTCAACATTTATATAACGTTCGTCTTTCAAAAGTTAGACAATGGAAAAAATCAACGTAAACCAGGAGGGGTATCCTTATTTATTGACCAAAATCTTTGATCCACCACCATTTTTATATTATCGTGGTTTAATTCCTGATAAAAACGATGTGCTTGTTGCCATTGTTGGTTCACGTGCCTGTACTGCTTATGGTCGACAAGTGGCTGAGGACCTCGCCTTTAAATTAGCCAAGGAGGGGTTGGTGATTGTATCAGGATTGGCTTTGGGGATTGACTCAATTGCCCACCAAGCTACTCTTGATGCTGGCGGAAGGACAATTGCTGTTTTGGGTTCCGGTTTAGATTGTATTTCCCCACGCTCCCATTATCGTCTTGCTGAAGAGATTGTGAAAAAGGGCGGTGCCTTGATTAGCGAATTTACCCCACAAACACCCCCTTTACCTGCCCATTTTCCTCAAAGAAACCGCATCATTGCTGGGATGAGCCAGGCAACGATTGTGGTAGAAGCCGCTTATGATTCCGGTGCATTGATTACTGCTCGTTTTGCTTTGGAGCAAGGACGAGAGGTGTTTGCTGTTCCTGGTCCTATTTATAGCCCTAATTCTGAAGGAACCAATGGCTTGATTAAAACTGGTGCCTATCCCGTAACCAGTTTTAAAGACATCTTAGAGGTGCTTAAGATTAAACCTCGTTCCACTGAAAAACGAAAAAAAACACTTAACCTCACCAAAGAAGAGGAAACGCTTCTCGCCCTCCTTTCCGCCGAGCCCATTTCTATTGACAAAATGAAAAAAATTTCTAGACTGGATATAGCTGTGATAAGCGCTACCTTAGTGATGTTGGAGATTAAGGGGTTGGTGAAAAATTTAGGAGGCGGTTGGTATACGAAGATAAAGGAAGAAAGATGAATTTGGTCATTGTTGAATCGCCAGCCAAGGCTCAAACAATAAAAAAATATCTCGGCTTGAATTTTGAAGTATATGCTTCTTATGGGCACATTCGGGATTTACCCAAGAAGGAGCTGGGTGTAGATTTGGAAAATGGCTTTTTGCCCAAATATCAGATTTTGTCCAAATCAAAAAAAATCATTACCTTCTTGAAAAAAAAGCTTTTAGAAGCAGACAAAATCTATTTTGCGACTGACTACGATCGAGAAGGGGAGGCGATTGCTTGGCATTTGAATGAGGTTTTGAAGCCAAAATTCAAGTCGGAACGAATCACCTTCGTCGAGATTACCAAAGAGGCGGTTCTTCAGGCAATAAAGCGTCCCAGAAAGATTGACCTGCGATTGGTTAATGCTCAGCAAGCGCGTCGGGTTTTGGATCGATTGGTGGGTTATAGTCTTTCCCCTTTATTATGGAAAAAGGTGGTTCCTGGTCTTTCTGCTGGTCGTGTTCAATCAGTCGCTCTGCGGTTGATTGTTGAACGGGAAAGAGAAATTAAAAGCTTTGTCCCTGAGGAATTCTGGCAAATTCGAGCAAAGTTCAAAGAGGGTGATAATCAATTCGAGGGGTTGTTGAAGATGTCTATCAAAACAGAAACGGACGCCAAGCAAGTGTTAGACGACCTTAAAAACGCAAAATATCAGGTTACCAAGATTGAAGAAAAGACCATTTGTAAAGCACCCCTGCCTCCCTTTATTACCTCAAGTCTTCAGCAAGAGGCTTTTCGTCGTTTTGGTTTTTCAGCCAAAAAGACGATGTTTCTGGCTCAACAACTTTATGAGGAAGGTTATATCACTTATCACCGGACTGATTCGACCAACCTTTCTGAACTCGCTCTTAAAGCAATAAGAAACTATCTTCAAAAACATTTTTCTCCCCAGTATCTTCCCAAAAATTTTCGTCTTTATAAAACAAAAGTCATCCGCGCCCAAGAGGCACACGAAGCAATCCGACCCACTGACATTAATCAGTCTAACATTTCCTTGTCGGTCGACCACCAAAAGTTATACGAATTAATCTGGCGTAGGACCCTGGCTTGCCAGATGAGTGATGCTGAGTTAGAGACAGTCAAGGTTTGGATTACCGCGAAAGGGCAAAACAAAGAGTATCTTTTTCTTGCTGAGGGCCAGTCTTTGCTTTTTGATGGATTTTTAAAGGTTTATCCGATAAGCCTCAAAGAAGTTCATCTGCCTTCTTTAAAAATTAATCAGTTTTTAAATCTGATTAAGTTAGAAAAAGAACAACATTTTACCCAACCACCCGCTCGTTACACTGAAGCAACCTTGATTAAAGCCTTAGAGAAGGAAGGGATTGGACGGCCCTCGACATACGCGGTGATTTTGTCAACCATTTTGGAACGGGGCTATGTGAAAAAATACAAACAATATCTTTATCCCCAAGAGATTGGTTTTGCGGTGAACGACCTTCTCGTGGAGCATTTTCCCGATATTGTTGATTTGAAGTTTACCGCCAAAATGGAAAGAGAGCTTGATCAGATTGCGGAAGGAAAAAAGGTTTATCAACAAATCTGTCAGGATTTTTGGGTTCCCTTTTCGAAGAATTTGGCGGAGAAAGAGAAGGTTTTGGTGAAGAAAAAGATTACGCAACAAGAAACAGAGATACGTTGCGAAAAATGTGGTGGGAAGATGGTTATTCAATTAGGACGATATGGTCGCTTTTTGCGCTGCGAGAACTTTCCAACCTGTAAAAACAAAAAAACATTCCTTCTGCCAACCGGCATCCCTTGCCCCAAATGTAAAAAAGGTGAGATTATTGAAAGAGAAAACAGAAGGGGTCAACGATTTTATGGCTGCAGTCGCTATCCAGAATGTGATTGGGCGGCCAACGAAATTCCACCTGGTCAAAACTTGAGTCAAGAAAATGGTTTAGACTAAAATAATAACGATTATGTCCATTTTGCCTAAATCCGTTCAAAAATTGGTTGACGCCTTCAACAAGCTGCCCGGAATCGGTCCGAAGACCGCCGCACGCCTCACCTTTTACTTGCTTTCTCAGCCTGAATCAGAAATTCAAGAATTGGGCAAGGCGATCTATCATCTGAAACGAAACCTGGTTTATTGCTCTCAATGTTTTAATATCAGCGAGCAAGATCCCTGTTCGGTTTGCCAGGACCCAAAGAGAGACCATCGGGTGATTTTGGTGGTGGAGTCGCCACTTGATGTGTTGGCAGTGGAAAAAACACAGGAATATCGAGGCCTCTACCATGTTTTAGGTGGCGTGATTTCGCCGGTTGATGATATTGGACCCGAGGATATTCGGATTAAAGAGTTGCTTGACAGAATTAAAAAGGGTTTTCATAATATCTCCGAGATTATTTTAGCCACGAGTCCAGACCTTGAAGGGGAGGCGACCGCGATGTATCTTGCTCAACAGATTAACAAAATAAAACAGGAAAATCCAAAGATAGCAAAGATTAAGATTACCCGAATCGCCCGTGGTCTGCCGGTGGGAATAGATTTAGAATATGCCGACGAAATCACCCTTACCCGGGCGTTAGAGGGAAGAAAGGAGTATTAAAAGGAGGTAAGATGAAGATGGACAGAAGCTATGTATGCACTGAGTGTGGTCACGAGTATGATGAATTGGGAAACGGACGGTGCGATCTTTGTGGAGGTGAGATTATTGCCATTGATGAAATTGGTCAAGAGGAAGAAGAAAAGTATCCCGATGAAATTTTGGAAGAGGAAGAAAAGTCTTTAGGTTTCGAAGAGGAGCCTCCGATTGAAGAAGATAGTGATACTGATGATTTGGGCGAGAAAGATTTTTGATGTATTTTTTTAATACCTTGACTCAGAAAAAAGAGAAGTTTGCTCCTCGGCAGGGGCCGGTTTTGATTTATAGTTGCGGACCAACCGTTTATGCTCGCGCTCACATCGGTAACCTGCGTGCCTTTCTTTTTGCAGACCTATTAGTGCGTTATTTGCGATACCGAGGATATCAGACGAAATGGGTGATGAATATTACTGATGTAGACGATAAGACCATTTTAGGGGCCGAGAAAGCCAAGCTTTCTTTAAAAGAATATACTCAAAAATACGAAAAACTCCTTTTCAAAGACCTTAGGGCATTAAATGTTTTCCCTGCAGATGTATATCCCCGTGCCACCCAAGAAATTACTGAGATTCAAAAACTGGTTAAAAAACTCTATCAGAAGGGATATGCTTATATTCGCGACGGTTCGGTTTATTTTGATATTTCTAAATTCACTGATTATGGAAAATTGTCTCATCTTGATTTGCCAGGCTTAAAGCCTGGTGCGCGGGTGGATGTTGACCAGTACAACAAAGAAGCGCCGGCCGATTTTGTTTTGTGGAAAAAGAAGAAAGAAGGTGAGCCGTTTTGGATTTTGGAGATTGAAAACCAACAATTGCCTGGTCGACCCGGTTGGCACATTGAATGTTCGGCGATGGCGATGAAATATCTCGGTCCGACCCTCGATTTCCATCTGGGAGGAGTGGATTTAATCTTCCCTCACCATGAGAATGAAATTGCCCAATCAGAAGCAGTTACTGGCAAGTCATTTGTTCGGTTTTGGCTACATAACGAACATCTTTTGGTCGAAGGGGAGAAGATGTCAAAATCATTGGGCAATTTCTATACATTGGAGGATTTGGAAAAACAAGGGTATTCGCCGGCGGCTTTTCGTTATCTCTGTCTGCAGACCCATTATCGGAGCAAGATGGATTTTGGTTTCCGAGCATTAGAAGCCGCCTCTCATGTTTTAACTGAGATTAAAAGATTGCGCGTGAGACGGAATGAGCGATATCATCCCAAAGAAAAAGAAGCGGTTTTGAAAGCGCTGGATGACGATTTAAACACGCCACGCGCGCTCAGTCTGCTTCACGAAAGCAATAACTTTGCCCTTTGGCAAGAATTTGAGCCGGTTTTCGGTCTGAGGATAGAAGAGGCTCAGAGAAAGAATCGTCGGCAGGCAGAAAAATTGCTTCAGGAAAGAGAAAGATTGCGCGCCGAGCGCAGATTCCAAGAAGCCGATGCTCTGCGAGCAGAGATTCAAAGATTGGGTTATCTTGTTGAGGATACTGAAGAAGGTCCACGACTGCTTGACAATTAAGGGGAAAAGTGCTAAACTACCTGACAAAGGGCGCAAAAAGCCTTTTTGATTTTTGTCTTGACTGGGAAATGTGGGCACGCTTTGAGGAGAGTTCCTTCGCCTCAAACACCCCATTTCCTGGTCAAGAGAGGAATCAAGAAGGTTTTTATTTTGTAAAGGGCAATTGTGGTAAAATAAAGAAAATGGACGAGATTGAAAAACGCCTCAACGAATTACAAAAACTGATGGCTCAGCCCGATTTTTGGCAAGATAAAGAGAAGGCCCAGCAAATTGTGATGGAATACCAAAAATTAAAGAAGGAATATGAAAGGGCAAAGCAGTACGTTGGGCAAGGGCAGTCTCTTTTTTTAGGAGAATACGACCGTTTTGATGCGATTTTAACCATCACCTCAGGCGCAGGAGGCACTGAGGCGCAGGATTGGGCAGGGGTATTGTTGAGGATGTATTTGCGTTTTGCTGAAAAAAAGGATTGGAAAACAGAAATTTTAGACGCCACCCCTGGGAGCGAAGCCGGCTTTAAAAATGTCACTATCCAAGTGAGCGGTCCTTATGCTTTTGGTTGGTTAAAGAGTGAAAATGGTGTCCACCGTCTTGTGCGAATTTCACCTTTTGATGCGGACCGTGCCCGTCACACCTCTTTTGCTTTGGTGGAAGTGATTCCTCAAATTCCCAATCCTGAAATTGAAATCAAGCCGGAAGATTTAAAAATTGAAACCTTCCGCGCTTCAGGACCAGGTGGCCAATATGTTCAAAAAACAGAAAGCGCGGTTCGGGTGACACATCTGCCGACCAAGGTTTCAGTCTCTTGTCAATCCGAGCGTTCTCAATTACAAAACAAAGAGAGGGCGTTTCAGATTTTGCAATCCAAACTTTTTCAGTTAAAATTGAAAGAGCAGAGACAAGAGGTTATCAAGTTAAAAGGGGAGATGCCCGAAGCATCCTGGGGTAATCAAATCCGTTCCTACGTTTTGCATCCTTACAAGATGGTTAAGGACCATCGGACGGATTGGCAAAGCAGCGAGGCAGAAAAAATTTTGGATGGAGAACTGGAACCAATGATTCAAGCATATTTAATGCAAATTCAAGAAAGGAGTCAGTGATGGCTTTTGAGAAGTTTAAGAAACTTTATGAATTACAAAAAAAGGCGAAACAGGTTCAAAAAGATTTGCGTGACCTTTTAATTGAAACAAAGAGCACCGACGGGAAAATTAAAATTGTTTTAAACGGTGAGTTTAAGGTGGAGGAAGTGGCGGTTGATGAAGAGTGCCTTCGGTCTGGTCAAAAAGAAGAGTTCGAGGCGCTATTGAAAAAGGTCCTTCAAGACGCAATTAGCAAGACCCAAAAGGTGGTTGCTGAACGGGCGAAAGAGGTGATGGGCGAGATTGGTCTTCCTGGAATTTAAAACACGAAAATCGCCCGCTCTAAGCGGGCGATTAATTTCAGAGAAAAAATTCGTTGCTCGGTTTTAATGGATACAGATAGACATAAAGACCGTTTTCTTCTCTTTTACCTCCTTGAAGATGGATTTTGTCATCACAGAGAAGAGAAAGATAGCAAGGGGTCTATGTTTCAAGATTCTATTTCAAGCGAAAAGGTTTCGGGATGAGCGAATGGGGCGGCTGGATTTTGGTTGGTTAATTTTTTAAAATAAGAAAAAATGAAAGCAGTAATTGGGTTAGGTAATCCGGGTATTAACTATCGTTTCACGCGACACAATTTGGGTTTTTTGGTCATCGAGCGGCTGGTAGAATCTCCTTTGGTTGAGATTGTTGCAAAAAGAAAAAAAGCTCAGATGGAGTTTTGGGAAGCCAAGGTGGGAGAGGAGGCGGTCAAGATTGCTCGTCCTTTGGTTTTTATGAATGAGAGTGGTCAAGCGATGGGACCGTTTGTCCGTTTTTTCAAGATTTCGCCTCAGAATCTCCTTTTGGTTTATGATGATTTGGATTTGCCCTTTGGTTGTTTCAGATTCCGAACGCAGGGGTCAAGTGGGGGACACAAGGGGATGGCTTCGGTTATTGCTGTCTTGAGCGAAGATGTGCCTCGCCTGCGGGTCGGTATCGGTCGTCCGCCAGCCGGTGTTTCTGCTGAAGAATATGTTTTAAGTCAGTTTTTGCTCCCAGAAAAAGCAAAACTATCTTCGGTGCTTGACGAAGCAGCCAAGATGATATTAGAATGGATTCAGAAAGGGAACAATGGGAACTCAACGAGTTAAAACCTACCAAGAAAAGCAAAAGCAAAAAGAAAAAGAAAAAGAACAGGCCGCGTCTTCTGAAAGTGTCCAAGAAGCCGCCAAGGTCGCAAAACCAGCTCAGCCCAAAAAACAAAGGAGTAAAAAATGGTTGAAGGCTAAGGAGTTGGTGGCTGCCCAAAAAGAATATCCTTTAGAGGAAGCGATTCGGTTGGTTAAAAAGACTTCCTATGCCCAATTTGATGCCCGGATAGAGGTGCACATCAGGTTGAAGCCTAAAAAGGGTCAAGTGGTGCGGGGCGTTTTGGCATTGCCGCATGGAACGGGCAAAGAGGCGAGGGTGGTCGTTTTTGATGATGGAGTTTTGACCAAAATTGAACAAGGTAAGATAGATTTTGATGTTTTGATTGCCCGACCCACCGACTTGCCCAAATTAGCGAAGGTGGCCAAGATTCTTGGTCCGCGCGGGTTGATGCCTAATGCAAAATCTGGGACGATTACAAATGAGCCGGAAAAATTGGTAGAGCAAATTAAAAAAGGACAAATTGAGTTTAAGACTGATTCCGCTAACAATCTTCATTTAGCCATTGGTCGGGTGTCTTGGGAAGAGAAAAAATTGGCAGAAAACTTCACCGTGGTCTATAATGCAATTAAACAATATTCACCGTTGGCGGTTTATCTTTCTGCAACAATGGGGCCAAGTATAAAGGTTAAACTTTAAAAAGGAGGAACAATGTCTCGAAAATCCAAAAGTTTCACCCTGATTGAGCTTTTGGTTGTGATTTTCATCATCGGTCTCTTGGCGGCCTTAGTCACCTCTAATGTTTCTCGTTCACGAATGAAAGGGAGGGATGCCCGAAGAAAAGCGGATCTCAATTCCATTAGGACGGCTGTGGAAACATATGCTATGGAGAATGGGACAATGCCCGGGAACTGCGGAACAACCGCATGTTATTCTAATGATACTACTTGGCCAACGCTTCAAACCGTTCTCCAAAACTATATTTACCCTTTACCCAAAGACCCGACTAATAACACTTCTTATCACTATAAGTATACCAACTCCACCACTGACTATAAAATATCTGCTCTTTTGGAATTAAGCGGCGATACGGATGCGGCTAATGACGGCGGAACCAACGCATCTTACTATGAATTATTTACCATTGGCGGACAATCTTTGGATCCTATTTGATGGAATAGGACCAATACTTTCTAAAAAGGTAAAAAGGAGGAACAATGTCTCGAAAATCCAAAAGTTTCACCCTGATTGAGCTTTTGGTCGTAATTTTCATCATCGGTCTCTTGGCGGCCTTAATCACCTCCAATGTTTCTCGTTCACAAATGAAAGGGAGGGATGCCCGAAGAAAAGCGGATATTAACGCAATCAGGACCGCGGTTGAGGCATATGCGATGGAAAAGGGAAGTTTGCCGGGGCAGGATCAGTCTCCACAAGTATGCCAATTTCCGCCGGGTTGGTGTTTTTCAGACGGTTGGCCATCATCATTGCAAACCGCTCTCCAACCCTATCTTTACCCCTTACCTAAAGACCCGATTAATAAGAGACCCACTGGTCATAATTACATTTATCGTTACGCTGAAAATCCGGCCGTTGCTGGTTGCAACCGCCCTGGCGCATATAAAATAGATGCGGAGTTAGAGGTGACAACCGATCCAGATCTTACTAATGACGGAGGGGCTTTTCCTTGGAAGTATGAAATAGGTCCCGCAGCAGACTGCGCGTTGTAGTTGTCGCCGTCCGACAACTTCTTGACATAATTTGCAGTATTGTTTATACTATCATCAGTATTTTATATAAACCATCGTCAGTCCTTCCCAAAGACCACAGGCAACCTGAAGAAACAGGAATAAGTCCTGCCGAGGGCAAGCACGGGTTATTGTTTTGAGGCGATTGAAGGTAGTTTTTGACAAGTCTCAACTCGTCCAATTCCCGTCAGTTATCCTCGGCAGCACGAGGAGTTTTTTATGCCCAAGACACGCGCCCAAAAAGAACAACTGATTCAAAAGTACAAAGAGGCTCTTTCTCAAGCCAAAGCGATCGTTTTTGCTTCTTTAACGAACCTCAAAAGCAAAGAATTGGCCGAATTAAAAGAAAAGATAAAAGCCCAAGAAGGAGAATCGCTGGTTATCAAAAACCGCCTTTTTGCCATGGCTTTAAAAGAGAAAAACCTTTCCCTTCCTGCAGAAATCTTGGACAGACCGCTTTTGTGTCTGTTTGGATATCAAGACGAAATTGCGCCTATAAAGACCGCCATTGATTTTGCTGCTGAGCACTCCAAACCAGAAGCCTTAGGCGCTCTTTTTAACCAGAATTTTATTGACCCTGCGCGGGTGAAGGAATTGGCTCTGTTGCCTGGTCGGAACGAGCTTTACCAAAACCTGCTTGGTTTACTGAAACTACCCGCCTTGCGCTTGATTCAGGATTTAACCTATCACCAAAGACGTCTGGTCTTTATCTTAAATAATTATCTGAATGAAAGGAGTCAAAATGGCTGAAGAAAAAGAGGAAAAAAAGCAAGAAGAAGCCTCTCAGAAAGCCGAGCCAAAGACCGAGTCAGCCAAGACAAGCAAATACGCTGACTTAATTGAAAAGATTAAATCGCTTTCCGTGGTTGAGTTGGCTGATTTGGTTAAGGAGTTGGAGGAGGCATTGGGTGTTTCGGCAAGCGCAATGATGCCGACTGCCCTGTCTGCCTCGGCCACTCCTTCTGCACCAGGCGCGGCTCCGCAACAAGAAGAAAAAGCCCGCTACAGCGTGGTTTTGGCTTCCGCCGGGACAAACAAGATTGCGGTGATTAAAGCGGTTCGGGAGTTGAGGCCGGAAATGGGACTGAAGGACGCCAAAGATTTTGTTGAATCCGCGCCAAAGACAGTTTTGGAGGATGTACCCAAAGAAGATGCCCAAAAGGCGAAAGAAAAGTTAGAAGCAGCCGGTGCCACCGTGGAGTTGAAGTAATTTCTGCCCCGTTTTTTGGCTCGTTTTTGCGCTGGCGCGTTGGTTCATTTTTGAGCAGGGGATAGATTGAAAAAATTCCAGTCGCAGAATGTTTGATTTTCAAATTCTAAAGCAATCAAAGGCGGATTCTTTGCGTTGGGCTCAAATTAAAACTGCTTGGGGCAAGGCGAATACTCCTTGTTTTATGCCTTGCGCGACGGTTGGCGCGGTGAAGACCTTGGCGCCGGACGAATTGCGTCAAATTGGCGTCGAGATACTTTTGGCCAACACCTACCATCTTTTTCTGCGCCCAGGCGAGAAATTGATTCAAAGATTGGGCGGACTTCATAATTTTATGAACTGGTCTGGACCGATTTTGACTGATTCAGGCGGTTTTCAGGTTTTTTCTTTATCTGGTCGGAGAGGGGAGTCTTTGGTCAAAATTACGGAAGAAGGGGTGGAGTTTCGTTCTCATTTAGACGGCTCTCGCCATTTTTTAACCCCCGAGAGAGTGATTGAGATTCAATACGCTCTTGGTTCAGATATTTTGATGCCCTTAGATTATTGTACGACATATCCATGCTCCAGAAAGGGGGGAGAAAGAGCAGTACAATTGACCCTGGATTGGGCGGAGCGCTCAAAAAGAAAATGGTTAGAACTGCTTGAGTTGGAAACAAAAAATTCCAATCTTTCTTTGGAGTCAAATCTAAAACAAAAAGAAAACCTCAAACAGAAAAGAGGAAAACAGAAGGGGGGAGAGGAGACCTTAACCTTCAAACCCGTTCCGGTTCTTTTTGGCATTGTTCAAGGGGGTGTTTATTTAGATTTGCGGAGAAAGTGCGCTTCAGAGTTAATCCGGTTGGACTTTCCTGGTTACGCCATTGGTGGCGTTGCGGTGGGCGAGCCGAAGAGAAAAATGTGGTCAGTGGTTAAAGAGATGAATCAATTATTGCCCAAAGACAAACCGCGTTACCTGATGGGTGTGGGCGAGCCAGCCGATTTAATTCAAGCCGCCAAGCTGGGGATGGATATGTTTGATTGTGTTTTGCCCACCCGCTTGGCTCGCCACGGTGCGGTTTGGGTTAAGGAGAAAGGGGCGGGGGTTGATGCACGTTTTAAGAGACTCTCTTTGACAAAAAGTGTTTTTAAAGAAGACCGCCGACCCATTGAAGAGGGCTGCGGTTGCAAGACCTGCCAAGAAGGATTTTCCCGCGCTTATCTCCACCATTTAATGAAAGAGGGCGAGATGCTCGGCCATCGCCTTTTGACAATTCACAATCTTTGGGTGGTTGAAAATTTGGTTCGTTCTTTAAGGGAAAGTTTGAGACCTTAAACCCTAATCAATCCGGCGCAGGGGATAATTTCAATGCCTCTTTTTTCTAATTCATCCAAAAAGAGGTTCAGTCCCAAAGAGTCAGAAGGCGCGTGACCGGCAATGACCACATTAAGGTGATGTTTTTCCGCCTCCTCTTTATAGTCCTCGCTCATATGCATCCCAATGACCGTGCCGATCCCAGCGTGAGAAAGATAGGCGTAGATTTCTTTGTGACCGGCCGTCCCGCCTGTAATTTCAGTAAAGGCAATTTTTCCGCACCTTCTCTCAGGTTTACCGGCAAACAACTTAGGACCTGCTCCCAACAGAGCAGCCTCTTTGTATTCTGGAATCGATTTGAGCGCTTTTATCAGTTCTGCAATGGTTTCAGGATTTTTGCGCTCGATTTTCTTTTTGACAAATTGGAAGCAAAGATTGTCAGCAGGGGTGTGGACGCAGAGCAAAGGGATGTTCAAAAGTTTGGCCGCGTCAATTTCTCGGTTATGAAAATAGGGGTGAAGGCGGCGAGAGACTTCGGACATACGGGTTTCAAGAAGACTTTCCGCCACATTAATCGGTACACCATACAAGGCAAGCAAATCGGTTTGTAATCTCATCACATCATCCAGTCGGGCTAATGCCGGACCAAGCGGATGATGAGAGATAACCAAGTCGATGTTTTTTAAGCGGTCAGCGAGTAGAATTTCAGAGACGCCGATTTCTAATCCTGCCAAAACCCTTTTCACCTTTTTATTGGGGTCACCAAAAAGGATGCGCGTGTCAGAATAGGGATTTTTCAGCCGCTCCTGGTCAAATTCCGCTCTTTCCGCCTTTCTGAGATGGCGGTGGTTTTGTGTTTCTTTTTGAAGCAGTTTTTTGATTCTTTGAGGACCGCGCGGGTCAGCGTTTATTCCTAAAGAGATAGCCAATTGATAGATTTCTTGGATGGTCATTTTCGGATGAGCAAGTTAGTCTTCTTTGGAGAGAGTATATCAAACTTGTTTTGAGTTGGCAAGTTTATCTAAGTTTTGCGGTAAAGCCGTTGACAAATAGTTCTTTTTTGTGGTAAAATATTGCCTTGTTTGCAAGCATTAAAAAGTGGGCGAAGCTGGAGAGGGGCATTTGCGACCGTCCCTTCTGGGCTTTTTTGTTGAAAAGCGCTTAGAGGGGGCGGTCGCAAGACCCCCTTGCCGGCAAATCTAAGCCTGCTCGGCTGTCGGCAAGTAAGAGCGCGGAGGCGGTTTTCAGGATCGGCCGCCACCGCTTAAAAAGGAGGTGGCGACAATGTCGCCACGACAAAAGATCCTGGTCGCTGCCGTCCTTGCGGCGGTGGCGGCCGCTACCGCCCCTTGTTTGGGGCAGGCCGGCAACCAGCCGGCCGGGGCGCAAGCCCCTACCCCTACTGGCCCCTCCGTTCCTCCCGCGTGGCAAACGCGGGAAGGTCTCGAGGAGGCGGCCCGATTGGTCCTCACCGGCAAGGAAGGCCAGCCGGGTAAGCCGGGCCGCGGCCCGAGAGGCTACCGGGGACGCCGGGGGCCTGTGGGCCCTCGGGGACCGCAAGGGCCGGTTGGGCCGCAAGGGCCGCAGGGCCCTCAGGGCCCGGCCGGAAGGCCGGACGCGGCGGCCGTCGCCCTGATTGCCGTTTTGGCAATCGGGGCGACGCTGGCGTATTTCTTTGCCACCAGGAGCCGGCAGGAAGCCGAGCTTTCTGCCCGGCTCGCCGCACTGGCCCCCTCAGGGGGCGCCCTCACCCCCGACCAGGCTCGCGCCTGGCGGAGGGTCTTTGAAGAAGAGGGCGCTCCTGCGCCCCCGGAGGTTGCCCCTCCTCCAGCGGCACCGGCGGTGCCGCAGGGAGGATAATAGGTCTGCCCCCAGCTTTTGCTGGGGGCTTTTTTTATTGCTCTGGATTTTGAGTTTGCTCGGGATGGTTCCGTTCTTCTTCTGATTGTTGTTTTTCGGCTTCTGGTTGTTCTGCTTGTGGTTGTTGCTCGGCCGGCCGAGCCGGTGAAGACGGTTTTGCTGAAAGTATCGGTTTATATTCTCTAAGAAACCTATCTAATGTTAAAGATTCGGGCCGATAAACCGTTTTTCCTTGAACATCATATTTGTTGATTATCACGATATTATTTTTTTCCGGCTCAACTTCTACTACTCTTGCCAGAATTGGTTGGCCATTTTTTCCTAAAATAACATTTCCATTTGCGTCAACTTTTTGCCACTTGGGAAGAAGGTCTACTTTAATTTCTCCCTTTTCATCTATCTCAAAATATTTGTTTAATTTTTCAATAATGCTTTCCCAATCTCTCGGTAATTTACTTGGTCCTTCTGGCAGAATCACACCTTGTTCTTGGGCTAATTTTTCAAGTTTTTCTTTGGTCCACTTGGGGCTCTTTGTTTCTAATTCTGGTAGTGCTTGCGTCACTTTTTCTTTTTGCAACGCTTCTTTTTTGGCTTGATATTCTGCCTCTGCTTTTTCTGTTCGCCTCTCATGTCTTGCACCATAAACCGACGCGCCAAAGGCAGCCAAAAGAACGGGTAGGCCTCTTTCTGCCAAGGTTGCGACGCCAATTTTCCAAGCGGGTTCGCCTAAAACATGGGCAAATCCTGCTTTCTCTGCTTCATTAAAAACAAAATGCCATGTGTCATTAATTTTTACTACTTCGTGCATCAACGATTGTCCTTTAACTTTATGCCATAAGTCAATATCAATGGGGGCAAAATGACCGGTTAAATAACTATGAGCAATACCGGCGCCCACCCCAACGATTTCACCTAAGGTTTGAAGGCGGTTGCGTAATTTATCGAGACCTTCCTTTTCTGATTCAAATCTTTCATTGGCCAGTTGAAGTTGTTTTAAAACCACGTTTTTGCCCTGTTTAAAATAAAGGTCTGTGATTTGAGTCATCAAATCAGCGCGTTTTTGTTCATCTTCCGCTTTCTGTAATTCATCAGCCAATCTTTTTAATTCGTACCAACGCTCTTTTTCGGCGATTAAGAGATCTTTCCTTGCGCCGCGCTCTTTGCCAGTGATTGCTGAAATCGCCTCGGCCGCGCCTCTACCTGCCATTGAGCCAAAAATCACGCCGCCTGCTGCTGCGCCAACGCCTCCCGTCAATATTCCCAAAACCGCCGCTACCCCAGTGGCTGCCATTGTTCTGCGATTCAAAACCGTGTAAAGCGCTTTTCTTCCTGCCTCGGCGCAAGCATTCCAGTCATCACGGCGGATTTGATCATCCTGGTCTATACCAAAATCAGATTCGCCGGCTAAAAAGGCCTTCAATTTGCCTAAAGCGCCTTCTCCATATTGTTTGGCGAGTTCAAGGTAGCGAAAATCTTTGTAATCAAGTCGGCCCACAATTTCCAGAATCTCGTCGATATTTTTTGGCCCCCGCTCTAAAATTTCCCTAATTGTTTCGCTTTGCACGGTCGGTCGTATCTTTTCGACCTCTTCATCAATTTCTCGTTTAAATTGTTGCGCTTCCTGATTGGTTGGTTGTGCTTTTCTGCGGCTGAACGGCCAAAATTTTCTTAACCCTTTTGTTCGCGGCTGTTCAGGTTGAAGTCTTCCGGGTTGAGGTTGCTGTTCGGGTGGCTGTTCTGGCTGTGGTGGCTGTTCTGGTGGTGGCTGGGGTTGGTGTTCGGTTGCGGGTTGTTCTGGCTGTGGCGGTTGGATTTCTTCATTAGGTTGCTCGGGTCCTGATTCTGTTTCAGGCATTTTGACTCCTGAAACCAACTAACTCTGATTTATAAATTATCGCCTCTTCAAGCATCATCTGGGCGATATCAATCCCTTTTGATTTTAAAAATGACTCTATTTCAGCTTTATTATTAGAGTCAATGAGTTGTTTTAGCTTTTCACCATCTTCTGGAGAGAGTTGGTCAAATATGCGGGCAATTGTTCTATTTTGAATTGTCTCCAGCATTTTTATATAAAGTTCTCGCTTTTTTTCTTCGGATAAATCTCCAGCGTCCATCAATTCCAAAATGTCCTTGTTTAAAATGTCATCATAAGTATAATCCTCTGCCATTTTGCCTCCTCGATATTATTATACCACAAAAACAATCGCAGAAGTTTAGTTATTCACAGAAGAGGTAGGGGAGTAAGAGTAAGTTTTTCTCCCCTTGACAGATGAAAGAAAATGTGATTATTTTGTTTTATTCGCACTTTTACAGAGCGATTTACAAAGCCCCCCCTGCGTTATTACGGGCTGACTTTGGGTCTCCTCACCCGGTCCGTTTTCTCCTTCTTTGTCCGCCCGGGCAGAGAAGGTTGTTCTCAAGGCAACCGCCCCTGGGTTGTTTTGAGAAATAGGTGAGTGGCGCCTCACCTTAAAAAACGCCCCTCACCCGGACCGGGGAGGAAAAACCAAAGGAGGACGACGCAAGATGTCGTTGAAAGAAGTAGCCGCCCGCCTGCAGGCGGCGCAATGTTTCTTTGAGCTCCTTCCGCTTCTCCGTGAGCAGGAGGTAGCTCAGCTCCTTGCCCACCCTAAGGTGGGCCAAGACTGGAGGAACTGGTTGGCTAACAAGCTTGGTCAGTTCTTCCAGCAGGACCTGGGACAGGCCCTGGGGGAGGTCGAGGACCTTAAAAAGGCCCTCGCTGAGGCCGAGGAGCGGGCGAAGGCCACTCCTTTTGAAGAGGAGACGCCTTCCCCTGAGTCGGCCGAGGCCGCGCCGATCGCGCCGGTTGAGCCGACCGAGGCCAAAGAGGCCGAGCCGAGTGGGGCGATCGTCGAAAAGGCGGAAGCCGCGCCGGCTGAAGCTGCGGAAGCCGAGTCAACCGAGCCGACCGCGCCGGTTGAGCCGACTGAGGCCACGCCGACTACGCCAACCGCGCCGACCGAGCCGGTTGCGCAGGCTGAGGCCGAGTCAACCGCGTCGGCCGAGGCCGAGGAGGCCGAGCCGAGCGCGTCGACCGAAGAGGCCGAAGTGACCGCCAAAAAGCCGGCTTCGTCCTCGATCGCTGCTCTGGCCCAGCGGGCTATTAGGGCGCGAGAAGACTTCTACGCCCGGGCGGGACGGGCGTATGAAGAGCTGCTTGAGGCTCTGGCCGACGAGCGCCTCATAATTGATCCTGAGGCCGAATACGTCGACCTAGAGCGGGATTTCGCCCAAAAGGCGATTACCTGGTTGCAGATCAGGATTGCCAAGGGCGAAATGACCGCCGCGGAGGCGGTGGCCCGGGCCAGGAGCGAGGGCTGGGTAAAAGAGATTTCCGTCTCGCCCAAGGTGTATCGGGCGATGATGGAGGGTTTCCGCAGGGCCAACCTTTACCTCATTCACCACGCTGTGGTGAATGGGGAGAGATTGAACCTCCCCACAGAGCTCGCACAGGCGATTGAAGCCGGCGAGCTTTCTGTGGAGGAGGCGGTCGAGCTGGCCAGGCAAGCTGGCTGGACTCGGCCGTACCAGGCTTCCGGGCCTGGAACCATTGAGGAGCTTCTGGGACCTGAAAAGGCTCAAGAGCTCCGAGAGGGGAACACGAAGCCACGCCCCCCCCAAAAAAAGGGTAATAAGCGACGGTAGTGTATTTTGCCCCAGCAAAATGGAATGCACCCAATCCAAAGTAGCTGGGGCTTTTTCTTTGCTTTTTTGCCTATTTTATGCTATCTTGAACCAAAGATGACAAGATGGTCCTTTTTGCGTAAAGAATCACCGGTTAGCCAAGCCGAAGATTACAAACTCCTTTTGATTGAGGTGCCTCAAGAGAATGAGCAGAAGCCTGAAGCAGCAGAGGCGATGTTTGCCGCCCTCCACGGCATTTTTAGGGAGCACCTTTCTTTTGAAATTGTTTCTGAAAGCAAATTTATCCGTTTTTATATTTACACCCCTCAAGTTTTGAAAGATTTTGTGGAAAGCCAAATTTACGCTCAATACCCGACAGTAGAAATTAAAGAGATTGCTGACTATACGGCTAATTTAGAACCCAAAAGCCACTGGGCGGCGGCCGAACTTCTTCTTTCCAAACCAGATTACTTTCCCATCAAAACCTTTCCCAATTTTGATGTCGACCCGATTGCTGCCATCACCGCTCCCTTATCCCAGGTTTCACAGGGAGAGCGGGTTTGGATTCAGATTCTCATCCGGCCAGTCAGAGAGGATTGGCAGAACCGCGGTCTTGCCTATGTTCAAGCCGTTCGAACAGGCAAACCGACCGAATTCAGTCTTTCCCAGGCCCTTTGGAATCTGTTACAAGATGTTTGGCGCACTCTTACTGTCACTCCTGCCCCGACCTCTCAATCTCCTGCGCCCGTGCCTGCTCCGGTGGAAGAAGCGCTCAAAGGGATTGAGACCAAGGTGACCAAATTGGGTTTTGAGACGCTGATTCGACTTGTTTCGGTTTCCGAGACTACTGACAAGGCAAAGCATCGTCTTCTTCAAACAGCCGCTGCTTTCCAACAGTTTTCGACCATTAACCTCAACAGTTTTGCCGCCGGTCCGATTTCTATTGATGCCCCTGAGGCGCTGGCTGATTATCGAAAAAGAAGTTTTCCCAAAGGCTATATTTTAAATGTTGAAGAGTTGGCCTCCATCTTCCATCTACCCAACACCGCCGTGAAAACACCGACCATTGTTTGGGCTCGCGCCAAAAAGGGTGAGCCGCCCTCCAACCTGCCCATTAAGGGAGAGGTGCCAGAAGAGGAATTGACTGTTTTTGCCAAAACCAACTTTCGTCATATGACTAAAGAGTTTGGTATCAAAAAAGGAGACCGCCGCCTTCATATGTATCTGATTGGTAAAACCGGCACTGGCAAGACAACCATGCTGGAGAATATGGTTGTGGATGATATGAAGGAAGGGGCAGGTTTGGCTGTCGTTGACCCGCATGGTGATTTTATCGAATTCATTTTGGACCGCATTCCCAGTCACCGGATCAATGATGTCATTTTGTTCAATCCATCTGATTTTGAATATCCGATCGGTTTTAATCTTTTGGAGAATGTGGAGCCCGAGGCGCGCAACATTGTTGCTTCTGGTTTGATTGGTATTTTTAAAAAGATTTGGGGAGATATCTCCTGGGGACCGCGCTTGGAATACATCCTGCGCAACGCCATTCTTTCCTTGATGTCCTATCAAGACGCCACCCTTTTGGCGATTATGCGTCTTTTGATTAACAAGGCTTACCGGCAAAAGGTGGTCGCCAAGCTGACTGACCCGGTCTTGAAAGATTTTTGGCTCAACGAGTTTGAAAAATACGACCCCAAATTCCGGACCGAAGCAATCGCGCCAATTCAAAATAAGGTCGGTCAATTTCTCTCTTCGCCGATTGTCCGCAACATTGTCGGTCAACCCAAATCCTCTTTTAATCTTAAAGAGGTGATGGATGAAAAGAAGATTCTTCTGGTCAATCTTTCAATCGGTAAAATTGGCGAGGACAACTCTGCTCTTTTGGGCGCTATGATTATTACCAAGATTCAACTGGAAGCAATGGCCCGGGCGAGCACGCCAGAAGAAAAGAGAGCTGATTTTTATCTTTATGTTGACGAGTTTCAAAACTTTGCCACCGAAGCCTTTGTTTCCATTCTTTCTGAAGCGCGAAAATATCATCTCAACCTGATTTTGGCTAATCAATACATTGCTCAAGTACCCGAGACCATCCGCAACGCCATCTTTGGCAACATTGGCACGATTGTGTCCTTTCGTGTCGGTGCCCAAGACGCTACCTTTTTGATCCCAGAATTTGAGCCGGTTTTTGATAGCAACGATTTGGTTAATCTTGATAAATACCACATTTATCTCAAAATGTCGATTGATGGCGTGACCTGTCCTGCTTTTTCCGCGACGACCCTGCCTCCCGATGCTCATACCAATCCAAACCGTGAGAAGATTACCCGACTTAGCCGAGAGAGATATGCCAAATCGCGGGAATTTGTCGAAGAAAAGATCAATGAATGGATGGCGAAGATGGAAGAGGAAGCAGCCACCAAGGCGACGGTTAAGATTGAGGCAAAGACAAAAGAGAAACAGGCCAAGGAGCCGGGGAAACAGGCGGGTGAGCAGGTGGTGGTTCAGAGGGGGGAAGAGGAAGAGGTATTTGAGGTTTTTACTGACCAAAAACAGCGCAAATGGTATCTGTTGACTGAAAAGCGGAAGAGGGTGGGGGAGAGGAAAGGAGAAAAAAGAGAGCAAAAAGAGGGAAGAAGACAAGCAGAGACGCCCAAACAGAATTTTGGGAAGGAAGGGGTGGTTGATTTAAAGAATCTTCAGAATCAATCCAAAGATTCACCCAGAACCATCGAAGTTCCGTTAAAAGAGCAAAAGCCAATTTCAGAGTCTACCACCCAGTCAAAAGAAAAAGGGCAGCCCCAAGCCGCCCCCAAACCCGATCCAAAAACCGACCCCAAACCCAACCTCGTCCCCAAAACCGAATCAGAAGACAATCAATCAAAATCTTCCAAAGATAAACTTCAGGTTTTAAAAGAAGATCAACCGGTCAGTTTTCGTTAGTTAATGTTCGAGGATTGGGTTGATGACTTCCCATTTGAGAAGTTGGAAGAATCCAATCTCGAGGCGGGTTTTCTTTTTGAAATTGTTTTTATACCACTCTTGACATTCGTTGTGCGACACTGTTAAAATAAAATAAGGAGCGTCTATGACAAAACCATTGGCGGACAACTTGCTGGCTAAAATTATTGAGGAAAAAGGCTCTTTTGCTTTGGTCTACCGTCGTGACCGTCACCTGGATAGGGGAGGGGGGAGGCGGGTTTATTTTTATTTTCGACCCCACTTGGTTTTGGCGATGCGCAAAGACAAGAAGGAACTTCTTGAGCAGGTCCGGTCCAGTTTGGGTTGTGGAAAAATTTTTGAAGTCAGAAACCAAGCGCGTTGGGAATTGTTTAGTGCGAAAGAGGCAAAGCGGGTGATTAAGGTTTTAAAAAACCACTCATTTTTAAATCCTAATACAGAGAAGGTTTTCCAACTGTGGCAGGAGGCGATTGCGGTTTTATTGAAATACGCCCGCAAAAAAATTAATGTCGAAAAAGGGAAACGAGGTTTTGTTTCCACCTGGACCGACTATGAGCAGAAAGATTTAAGGCGGCTTTTTCGGATTCGGGAAGAGATGAAGAGATATAAGAAATGGAGCAAAGGGGATTATCGCTGGACTCACACCTTATTAGCCCGTCCGTTTTAGTTCGCAGCATTTTTTAAGTCCTAACAAAGAAGATACCTCCCTCTCAAAACAGACTAAAAATTGTACGACATAAAATAAATTTTTTCGGCGAGTGTTTAAAGCGAGAAGGTGTCATTTTCTCTTTTTCTGTAAAAAGAGGGTAGAGCAGGGAAGGCAATGGGGATAAAATTGAATCAAGGCTGGAAAATAGTCAGCTGAGCCTAAGGACTTGATTGGGTTTGACCCTTGACAACTGGTTTTGGCGGGTTTAAATTAGAATTAACTTCGTGTCAGACAAGGTAACTTAACCGACACGCAAAACGGCCCAAAACAGGGGGTTTCAAGTAAAAGGAGGTACGATGGATCGTCTTATTAATGATTATTTAGAGTATCTGGAAGTGGAAAAAGGTGTCTCTCCCCTCACCTTGCGCAACTACCGCCATTGTTTAGAGCGCTTTGCACAATGGCTGAAACAGACTCACCCTACTCTCTTTAACGAGCCTACCAAAATTGATTTGGAAACAATTCGACAATACCGCTTATATCTTTCGCGGCTCAAAGACGCCTACGGCGAGCCCCTGACCAAAACCACCCAAACCCACCACATTATCATTTTGCGAGCCTTTTTCCGCTATTTAATCAAACGAGATGTTCCGATGCTTGCTCCAGAAAAGATTGAACTGCCCAAAACCGAAAGCCGCTCCTTAAAATTCCTTACCGCCGAGCAGATTGAAACCCTTTTGGCTCAATCTGATACTTCCACTGTGATTGGGCTGCGCGACCGGGCGATTTTAGAGACCTTCTTTTCCACTGGTTTGCGTGTCTCTGAGTTAGCCAAGTTAGACCGCGACCAAATTAATTTAAAAACAAGAGAATTCGGTGTGGTCGGGAAGGGCGGTCGGGCGCGGGTGGTTTTTTTGTCTGAACAGGCTGCGGAATGGCTCGCCCGCTATTTAAAGACCCGTCAAGATGATTTTAAGCCCCTTTTTATTCGCTATACCAAAGGGATTGATGCGACCAAAAGAGGAGAAAAGATGCGCCTGACCAGCCGTTCCATCGAGCGAGTGGTCGAAAAATATGTTCAAAAAGCCGGTTTACCTGTCAAAGCGACCTGCCATACCTTAAGACACAGTTTTGCCACGGATTTGCTCCAGTCTGGCGCAGATTTACGCTCTGTCCAAGAACTGCTCGGTCACAAAAACATTTCCACCACCCAAATTTATACCCACATCACCAACCCTCGTCTGCGCGAAATCCATCAAAAATTTCACCGAAGTTATCAAAAGAAAAAATGAAATTAAAGCAATTTGACGAGAAAATCAGATAATGTCGCACAATAGTTGGGGGGTTAATGCTATTTTGATGGTCCTAAATTACCTTTCAAGGTCAGGCGGTAAAGTCATTGCGATAGACTTGACGACTCAACACATCAACCCGTTTTTCTTTTCACACTCTTCCAGCCAAAACGCAAACCCTCTTTGATTTTCAACTTGGTTGGTTTTTCCCAAAACAAAAACCCCCGTAGGCTCTCTACCTACGGGGTTACGACCATAATTTGGCTACTTTAAGAAGAATCTCTGATGAAGATGTAAATTTAAACCTTTTTTCATGAAAATCGAGACTAAATTCCAGGTTTGTTTCGCCGTCCCAACTATAAATCAAAGATGATGTCCCAAAACCAGTAGCAATTTTTTCAAGACGCTTTTTAATCCCAAGAGGGAGGTTTAATCTGTGCCTGCTTCTTGTCAAGTTGGACCAATTCTGATTAGCCACATCATAGAAACCATGCTCTGGGCGAGACTCTACAAGAGGAATCCAAAACCGTACCCGGAAATTCAAGGCGATTAGGTTGCAATCAGGATCTATCACAATCGGGAAGGAATAAGCCCGGATAGCATTCAGGATATTCTCGAAAAAACTTTTGCTTTCCCAAAGAACAAACGGTTTTATCTCTTCTTGCTTTGCTTGTTCTGCTTGGGCAAACTCTAAAGAAGCAACGCCCAGATCTATTTCCATTTTTCACCTCCTGAGATTGAGAGGCGCCGGAGCGGTTTGACTGCGCCGGTGCCTCTCCTCTACTTCTTAGTCAATCTCCTCCTCCCGCTCCTCTCTAAAGAGGATCGGGATTTGGCTTGGAGAATCGACTGGCACAAGCGGGAGCCGCCGAAGGTCTGCCCTCCTTTCGGCAGCCTTCACCTTGAGCCGGCCATTCTTCTTGCGGCAACGGATATAAAGTCCGTGCCGCATCAAAGATTGGACCAGCTCTGGGAGACCCTTCCCTCTCACTTTTTTAACACCTCCTTTCTTTTAAGGTGCCAGCGAGAACAAAATTTGCATCACCCCCTTTCCAAAATTTATAGGTTTAATATCTCAAAGATTTTTTCAGAAATCAACCCTGTCCGCCGAGATGTCAGAATCTTTTCAGAAACTTCTCGTTTCCGTTCTTCAAGAGGAAGGTGTGGATGAAACAACCACCAAAGAGATGTTTAATGATGTTGACCAGAATCAATTAGAAAATTACTTTGCCCAACTGGAGCGGATCAGCAATCCTGCTTTGGTAGAAAGATTAAAGGTTGGTTTTAAGGCAAGCCAATTTGTGAATTAGATTGGAGCCCAGCATCACCTCCAGCCGAAAGTTCAGCCCTGGGAGAAAATCCATTCCTTCTAACCTTCCTTATGGCGAGGGTCCAACCTCTGTACCATTTAAATAAAACTAACAGCCCCGCAAAGCAGTAAGCCAGCGCCCTTGATTTTAATAATTGAAACATTCTCCAGCTTGCGGGAAAGAAGAAGAGTGGGTCGGCTGGAAAGAAATGGGAAAATTAAATCTTAATCTTCTCTGCCCAGGGACCAATCAAGGGAAGGGGTTTGGAGCGTTTTTCTAAGACATTCCAGATGCCAATTACCGTTAAAACCAGTGCGGCAAGCCAGCCCAACGGCGCGATGATGAACCAACCCAAAATCGGAATCCCAGACAGAATCCCAAGAATAATCTCGCCGCCAAACAGGACCAACCCTTGCTTGGTGTGATAACGGACGAAATCTGATTTCTCTTTCATTAAAAACGGGACCAAAACCAGCACCGAAAGGTAAGCCAAAATCCCCAAAACCCTTTCCTCTTCTAACTTTTGCTCGGTCATTTTTCTCCTTTCTGTTTATTTATTATCCTTCAAAGACTGATTGAGTTTTTTCCAGTAATTGAGTCTGGCTTTGATGATTTTTTCATAACCGCGCTCAGTTGGCTGATAATACCTCGCCCCAACAAGATGTTTCGGCAAATAGGTTTCACCAGGCACATATCCTTCTGGCCAATGGTGAGGGTATTGATAATCTTTACCATAGCCATGCTTTTCTAAACCAGGATGCGCGGGATTTCTTAAATGAAGCGGCACCTCCCCTGCTCCCTTTTGAGCCAAATCTTGTTTTGCTGCCGATAGGGCGCGATAAACCGCATTGGATTTTGGCGCACAAGCCACATAAATTGCTGCTTGAGCCAAGGCTAATTCCGCTTCTGGTAATCCCACTTTTTGAACCGCTTCAAAAGCAGAGGCAGCAACAGTTAAGGCATTCGGGTCAGCATTGCCGATATCTTCGGAAGCCAGAACCATAATTCGGCGCGCAATAAACTCCGGGTCTTCCCCGGCTTTTAGCATTTTAACAAGATAAAAAACCGCTGCGTCAGGATCAGATCCGCGCATTGATTTAATGAAAGCAGAGATGGTGTCATAATGGGCGTCCCGGTCTTTGTCATAAATAATTGCCCGACTCTGGAGCGCTTCCTTAATGATTTCCTTGTTGAGTTCTGCTTTTTTCTTGCCTTTTCCGCTTTTTTCTGCGATTGTTACCGCTGTTTCTAAGACATTGAGGGCGCGTCGGGCATCGCCGTTGGAATATTCAGCAATGACATTTAAAATTTCAGAAGACACCTTGATATGTTGGACAAATTTTAAAGCCCTTTTTAAAATGGTTTTAATCTCCGCAGTGGTGAGCGGGTTGAGTTTGTAGACGGTTGCTCGGGAAAGCAATGGACTGATTACTTCGAAGTAAGGGTTTTCAGTCGTGCAGCCAATCAAGATAACCGTACCGTCTTCTACATAAGGCAAAAGAGCGGCTTGTTGGCTCCGCGACCAGCGATGAATTTCATCAATGGTTAAAATCGTTCTTTGGGATTTGGTTTGAGCAAGGTGAATTCGAAGATGGCTTTTATTCTCTTCGCGATGAAGCCGCGCCCGCGCCTCTTGGATAACCCTTCTTAAATCTGCTAACGTTCCTTCAACAGCGGAAAGATATTCAAAATGTGATTGAGTGACCGAAGCGATTAAATAGGCTAATGAGGTTTTGCCGCAGCCCGGTGGTCCCCATAAAACCAAAGAAGGGATTTGGTCTTTTTCGATTAGTTCTCTTAAGGCGGCCCCTTTTCCGACCAAGCGCTCTTGACCGACAAACTGGTCAAATGTTTTCGGTCGCATCCGAAAAGCCAGAGGCTCTGGTGCGTTGTCCTTCGTTTCTTTGGCCATTCCAAAAACATCATATCATTTTTGATTAAGACAAGTCAAAAGGGACCAAAACAACAAAGCCGACAAGCCCAGGACCCGCACCTCTGTCTAAATCATTCATTTAGGCAAAAGCGCGGGCCTGAACTTGCCGGTCATTGGTCCTCGGCCTGCCGGAGGTGAGGAAGCAGACCTACGACAGTCTAATATAGCATAACCAGGATTATTTTGTCAATATTTTGTAAAATTTCAGGACCTTTTGTAGACCTTTTTGGCCGGCCAGTGCAAGTCCTTGACATCTTTTCTTTTTCAAGATATCTTAAACTCAAGATGAGAAGCCGCCAAGCCCAGATTATTATTATCAACATCGCTCCTTAACGGGCGGTATTGATATTGGGTTTGGCAAACACCGCCCGTCGGGCGGTTTTTTGTAATTTAACAAGGAGGTGTCAAATGAAGGTCTGGGTGTCGAGAAAGGCTGATTTGGAAGTTTACCAGGTTGAAGGAAAAACTTTGAGGGAAGTTCTTCTAGAAATTATCAGTCAGAAGTTGAAAGCCAATTTTGAGCTCCCACCTTTTGAGATTAGGGGTTATAGAGAAGATTCACGCGAGTGCATTTCCTTGCCTCTGGATTTAGACCATCCCCTTCCCCCTGACTTATCCGCTATCAGCATCGAAATGAATTGTTCGTTTCAAGAAGCCATTCCTTGGCTCTTAAAACACTATTTCAAATGAACCCATTGAACCTCAAGGGCTGTTTTGACCAAGCAGCCCTTTTTGGATGAAGGATGATTAAAACAAAAAGGCTGAGCAGCGCCCAGCCCAAATTTTTCCAAACTCCTAACCGCTTCCTTTAATTTTGTTTAACTACCTCGAATGTGAACCAACGTGCCCAACGGCACCTCCCACAATTTTTGGGCGTCCTCAAGCTTAACCCTACAATAATCAGAATTTTTCCAGGTCTTCGCCGGCATTCCGGCAATCGCTTTCTCGCCCCAGAAGAAGAGCCTAAAACCCTCTTTTTGTTTATTTTTAGAAATGCGCGGGTCGACAAAAACCTCTTTTTCTCTCCGATAAATGGAAAACCAGCCCTGCGGCGGTACCCGAGTCAACCAAACAGCAAAAATCTCATTTTGGTACCGTCCCTTGCCTGTGAGTCTGTCAAAACAAAGGTCAAGATAAGGTTCGGGTTTGATCACCCATCTTTGGACATCCTTAACCAAAAAATCGCATCCCGCTACCTTTTTTACCTTGACAATAAAAATCTGCCTTGCCTTGTAATCCAAAGGATAACCCAAACCCTTAGCAATCAGCCGCAGAGGGTAAAGTAAAGCCACCCCTGATTCTTTCTGAGCTTCGCGACGATAAAAAAGATTCACCAAAATGGTTTGACCGGGTTGAATTTCAACCTTCTTTGTTCCTTGTTTTTCCCGGATGATAATTTTTAACCCCGTCGTGTCGCCCAAAACCTCCAAGCCAAATTGCTTAAGTGTTTTGAGAGAAACAAAAGTTCGTCCATTAACCGCCACTGCCGGTGTCTCTGCATTAGCAGAAAACGACCCAGCAAAACAGGAAAACAAACCCAAAACAAAAAGCAAGAGAGGCAAATTGGTGTTTTTCACTGTTTCACCTCCTGTTAAAGTGCATACAAAACATTATTTCAAAAAGAAACAATTTTGACAAGGATGAAGCAGGAGGGGGTGACCGCCTCCTCCAACCCCAACCAGAGCCAAAACCACTTCTTCTTCAAACAAAAGGTCCGCTTTAAAAGCGGACCACCAATCCCTCTTTATGCGTACAAATTTTAATATTTTAATAACCAATGTGAATTCTGTCCCAGAAACGCTGGTGAGCAAACAGTCCTTCAAATCCCCTCTCGGCTCGGCTGGCGCCGTAGAGTCTAAAGACATCTTGAGCAAAAAATCGGACATCCTGAGGGTAATAAATCAAAATCTGGCTCGGTAAAAGCTCTTGGTTTTTTGTTCCCAGCGCAAATACTTCTTGGATAATCTGGCGAATTTTGTTTTTTGCTCGGTTCTTTTTGAACGGATCGACGCTCACCTGGTCAGCAATCTCCACTCCATCAGCAATAAAGATGTCTACTGCCTGAGCAGTGTAATGAGCCGAAATGTTGGGTTCAGCGCCCGGCGGATAGGCTGTTTCTCGAGAGTAAGGATGTGCCTCATCATAACCATCCTTGATTCTCACTACCAAACGATGCCCGTGATGGGCTAATTGAACAAGCAGTTTACTCACCCTTGCATCAATTTCACCCTTTTTGAGATATTCCCTGTCTTTGGTTGTCGTGAAGATACAGATTTTCTTTGCGCTTGGGTCTCGAATCAAAAGATTCAATGCCAGCCAATCTTCCCAGGCGCTTTTCGCTTCTTTTTTAATTCTCTCATCAATTGGGTCTTTGTAAAAATTAGGCCTGATTTTGCTTTTTGAAGGGGTCGCTGCTTTGGTAGAAGTTTTGGCAGAAGGGACAGGTTTTGGAGAGACTGTTTTTGACCAGCAAACTTTTGTTTCTAATCCCAAAATCAAAAGGAAAAACCCAACCAGCCAGCTCAGCTGTTTCAACCTCAACACCTCCTTTGTTAAGGTGCTATCTTAGAAGAAGTCGTCTTTATTCTTTCGACTTTTTTCTATTTTTTACCCATCCAAGCAGTTCTTCCAGCGAGCAGGTATTAAGCACATCCTCTTTTTCCAACCAACCCCTTTTCGCTGTCGCCACCCCATACCTCATCACATCCATCTCTAAAATATGATGCGAATCTGTGCCAATCGAAACCTTCACCCCTATCTCCTTTGCCCGCTTGCAGTTAATATCGCTCAAATCAAGTCGATTCCAAAAGGCATTCAACTCCAAAGCGGTTTTTGTTTTGCGACAGACCTCCATCACCCTCTCCAAATCCACCTGATACGGATCCCGCTCGCCCAACTTTCGACCAGTGGGATGAGCGATGATATCAACATGGGGATTTTGGCAGGCGGAGATCAGACGTTCTGTTTGGTCCATTCCAAACTTGGAATGAATCGCGGCAATAACCAAATCCAATTGGGCCAAAATTTCATCTGGCAAATCCAAACTGCCATCTGCTTTAATATCGCACTCCACCCCTTTCAAAAGTCGAAACCGGACCCCTTTCTCCTTTAACCTTTGGTTCACCTTTTCAATTTCTTCCATCTGTCTTTGAATCTTTTCCGCGTCCATTCCGTGCGTAATGCCCACGGTCGTCGTATGGTCAGAGATTAAAAGATATTCGTATTCCCTTTCGATGCCTGCTTGAGCCACCTCTTCAATGGTATTGTGTCCATCAGAGTATTTTGTGTGGCAATGGAGATCTCCTTTTATGTCGGACAAATTAATTGTCTTTGGCAACCGCCCCTCCAACGCTGCCTCAATCTCCCCCCGGTCCTCTCTCAATTCTGGTTCGATATAGGGCAAACCAACCGCCCGAAAAACCTCCTCCTCGGTGGCTCCTCCGATTCTTACTCCTTCTTTTGCCGCGCTCTCTCCTTCTCCCTCATTTTCACCAACCGCTTCCTTTATCTCTCCCTCTTTCTCTTTTGTCTTCTCCTCGTCTTGCGTTCCTCTGTTTTTTTCTGCTTCCTCTTTGTCTTGCTCTTCTTCTCCTTCCTTACCTCGCCCCTCGACTTTAAATACCCCGTATTCATTGATTTTTAATCCCCTTTTAATGCCCATTGTCCGAATCTTGATATTGTGCTGTTTGTTGCCGGTAAAATAGTGCAGCGCCGCCCCAAAAGCCTCTGGCTCCACCACTCGCAAATCGATCTCTAATCCTGTTTTTGACAAGGCAACCACCTTTGTTGTCCCTCGCGCCTTAACCTCCTTAATCTGGGGTAGTTGGCAAAACACCGCAATCGTTTCCTTGGGGTTGTCAGAGGTGCAAAGGATGTCAATGTCGCCAATCGTCTCCTTCTTCCTTCGTAAAGAGCCAGCCAAACTGACCCGATTCACCCCTTTGACCTTTTCCAACGTTCTCACAATCTCCAACGCCAACGGCTCCACCTTGCCCAAAAGCGACCGCTTTTGATGTCTTCGAAACTGCTCTAAACCCTCTTTAATCTTTTCTTCAGACCGCTCGCCAAATCCCTCCAGCTGACAGATTTTGTGTTGGGGCAAAAGCCGCTCCAAATCCTCAATCGTCTCCACACCAAATTCGTGATACAACCTTAAAATCGTCTTCGGACCCAATCCCGGCACCGCTAACATTGAAATCAGTCCCGGCGGAATCGTCTTTCTTAATTCCTCCAAATAACGCAACCGGCCGGTCTTGAGAATCTCTTGGATTTTCTCGCCAATCCCCTCGCCAATCCCCGGAACCTCCTCTAACTTGCCTTTCTGGGCAATTTCCTCGATGTTTTGAGTGAGACTTTCGAGCACCTGAGCCGCCCGGCGGTAGGCATTGATTCGGAAGGGATTTTCTTCTTTGAGTTCCAAAATGTCCGCGATTTCGTGAAAAAAATTAGCCAGCGTAATATTATCCATTCTCGCCCTATCTACTTCACTCCCTCACCTCTTAGCGCTATCTTGTTTCTAGTTTTTGGTTTTTTATTTTTTATTTTTGATTTGTGTTTTTGATTTTTTATTTTTAATTTTTTATTTTAATTCTCGCACTGCCCCTTCACCTTCTGCCACTCACCATCCTCAATCCAAGTGCAGTAGATTTCACCTGTTTTTTGGTCAACCATTTCGATTTTTTCAAAATGGGCTCTTTTAGCGGTTAGTTTGTCGAGGGTTAGCTCTTTGATTTTGCTTAAGGCTTCATCAACCAATTCCTGGATTTTGCGGGTGAATTTTTCTTGCAGACTTTGGGTTTCTGTTTCATTTAAATTCGGGCAATTGGGTTCTTGGCAATCGCTTACTCCCAAAATTGCTCTTACTTCCTGAAGTTCCCCCTCCACCTTTTCCAACTTTAACTCGATTCCTTCTCCTTGGAAGTAGGGTTGGTCGTTTTCAAAGACATAGCCGCCGCCGAGGAGTTTGTCTACTTCTTTGGTTAATT
>Ga0315298_1001493_pt1 | contig 42500 bp, 44 predicted proteins | sample WHS_1_MG_FD_203077 | JGI IMG/M metagenome (GOLD analysis project Ga0315298, IMG submission 203077) | Extremophilic microbial mat communities from Washburn Hot Springs, YNP, Wyoming, USA - WHS_1_MG | ecosystem: Environmental > Aquatic > Thermal springs > Hot (42-90C) | place: USA: Wyoming... | reverse complement strand
GTCGTCCGGATCCTTGGGCTGAAAGGACTTCTGTGAAGCCCAAGCCTCCAGCAATGTACCATCGACGGAGAAATGCTCTTCGGAAAGCAAGTCCGGACGGCGGGCTTGTTCCAGCACCGAGCGGAAGAACGCCTGGACCGTCCCATGATCCAGCAGCCGATCCCGGTTCTTGGTGAATACCGTCGGTACCCAAACCGCGTCATCCATACCGAGACCCACGAACCAACGGAAAAGCAGGTTATAATTCAGCTGCTCGATCATCTGCCGTTCCGATCGTATGCTGTAGAACACCTGCAAAAGCAGGGCACGCAGGAGAAACTCCGGGGGAATGGACGGACGACCGGTAGCCGAGTAGATCGTGCTGAAATGGCCATCGAGCTCTGCCAGGGACCGATCCACAATGACCCGGATGGCACGCAGCGGATGGTCCTGGGGCACCCGCTGCTCCGGGGAGATATAGCTGAACATCCCCTGGGTCTCTACCTTGGCTCCACGCATTGTTCAAACCCCTCCAGCCTTGTTTCGCTCATTATACCACCGAGTTTTTCAGCAGCCTCTTAGATGCAAATATTGATCGAAACGATGCTTTGTACAAGAACAAAATAAAAACTGTAATTAGCAATACAATGAAATTATAAGATAACATAAAGTTCCAGCCAAACAAGAAGAGTAGGGAGAATATTATAAAAGGAAAATAAACTATGCCAAATATCTTTTCACTGTTGATGGAGTGCACGATTTGCTTAAAGAATATACCGAAACCAAAAAAATAAATGGGCGACCATATCCCGAAAAAAGAATAGATGGCTCCGTAAACAGTAGGAAACGTATAATCTGCATTGAGGCCGGCATTTCCAACATCATTAAAAGTCCTTAACCAGGCTGTGTTAAGGCTTGGTTGGCCAAGCAAATGGTATACGTTAATAAAATGCTTTAACAGAGGTATTTGTCCTTGGAAACTAGAAACATAAATCCCCGTCTCTTGGCCATAAAAGTGTAGCCTACCAGATAAGATCGCAGAAAGCCTATTATAGGACGCCGGTCCGTAGGCAAATATTTGTTGTGCAATGTCTTGCCAATTATTGTAACCTCGTATCAAAGATAAGGTGATAAAAATTAACAAGCCACCAACAATAATGACTACAATGCTGCGAGACAGGTTAGTACGGGATTGCCTAAGCGTTACGTATTCTGCATATTTATAATTAATAAGTAGCCCAATAATAAGTGGAAGCAGTTGCATTCGTGACATCCTAATTATAAATGATATCGCGACAAGAACTACCGATATTACGATGACGACGCGGACGGAACGCATTTTCTTCTGCAAGATGATCTCACTACAGCGCATTCTAAATATGGCCCACCAAATCATGCCGGTTAATATTATTGGTGCGCCAGACATGACATTTTGCTGAGTCCCAACATCAGCTCTAACCTGTTGAGCTGAGGGGCTTCCCAATACGTATAAAAGTTGTGGATAGGCCTTAATGATCTCCACTACAGAAACGGCAGTCAAAAACATAAACGGCACTAACGGCAGTACAATAAATGTATTTGATACTACCGCGCTGCCTAGATTGTAGCGTGAATGTTTAGTTACCAACGGAGAATATAGAATATAGCCGAGGTAAAAAGCTAAATCACAGGACAAAATAAAGACTAGAGATTCAATATTTAGGAAGGAATAATCTGGCTCATTCATAATTTTGCTATATAACTCAGGCGGAAGGACAAATATCACCGCGAATAATAGCAAATTAAAGCCCAACAAGAGCGTTAATAATTTTGTAGAAAGGCTAAACCTCCTCATGATTTACTATTCTCCTGGCAGGACTTATCTATCATCAACAGCGTTGGCCAACTAATTTCCTCGCAAGCCGTTTTATTGGCTGCGGCAAAATCAATTTTAATCTGTAGTAAATCACCCTGAGAAAGACTGCAACTACCTTCCGGTTTTTTAGATAGATGACTTCGTCCTTGTCATTCCTGATCATTATATCAATGTTCTTTGGCGAAGCATTTTTTGAATTTGTATCCACAATATCAGCTAAATAAGACAATAAAAGATTATCAATGCACATTGCAGGTAAGGTTCTAGTCTTAATGTAAGGGAAGTTAAAATCCAAGTCTTCTACTTTAGTTGCTTCCGGTATGCTGTCGCTATAATGATATATTATATCATTTAGCTGATCCTGCGATAATGTTTCTGTGGTGACTCGCTTCGCAATGTCATACCAATGATAACCGTTGTTCAGAATCTTATTGGTCGCATCATTTTCAAGCGAGCGGATTCCATTTAGAAGCTTAATAAGTAGATTTGTATAGGACAGTATAGGAATATGGAAGAGGTGTACATCTTTCTGATTGTTTATTCTAAGGGAACATCTGTTGCTAACTATCGAATGATTCCCTTGCGAAATCTTATAATCAGAAATATTCCTGATAGATCGTGATAAGATGATTTTTGAATAGTTTTTTGATGGACCCATAGAGGTAAAACCGCCATCAAACGAGTCGCCTTTGAGTGACAAATTATTCCACGGAACTTGTATCGCATGAAAGTCAGCATTCGATACTAGAAAAGTATGCAAATCCTGTTTTGTATTGAACGAAATAAATTCATCTGCGTCGAGGAAAAATAAGAAATCAGCATCAGTTTCAGCGAAGATAAGTCTTGCAAAGAAATTTGACAGCTCTGACTGAGGATACCTGTTGCTGGTCAACTTATAAATTTTAGCTTTTCGCGTTTTATTTTTGATAATATTAAACGTATCATCCGTCGACTCATGATCTACAAGATATATATAATCCGCAAATTCATTTAACATTTCCGAGAATGCTGGTGCAATGGATTGTTCGTTTTTTAACATGGCATAAAATGCGACTTTCATTCTACTATACTCCGATTGTCAGCGAGAATGTGCGGCATATTCATTGTTTTATCTCAGCTCTAAGAAGTCTAAATCTTACCCCATCGGCGCGCAAAACTACCCACATCGATATGGTTACAAAGTACTCTGTTAGCACCATCGCGGATGCGGTTCCAACTCCGCCAATAAAATATGTAAATGGTATTACAAGCGCAATATTTAGTATCGCTGAAATCAACAATATTTTAGTAAACGATTTAGACATTCCTAATGGTAACATTGTTAGTGTACCTAATATATTGCTTACTGCAACGGCAAATGGTATTAGAGAAAATGCTTTTAATATTGGGATGGATGGAATGTAGTCTGGCCCAAGAATAAAGTGTACTACAGAAGGAGAATAAAAATAAATACCCAAGCTTGTTAATATGCCAGTTAATGCGACTGGCTTTAGTAGTTTATCTATAAATGATATCGCATCAGCCCTAGATTCTCTCGCAAGCACACTTATATGCGGGTAAAGAGTCTGAGTTATTGGCGTTAAAAGTCCGAAGATAGCAAGCACAATTTTATAAACAGGGCTGAAGAACCCTACAGCAGATGGCCCGGAAATAAATCCCAATATAACGATGTTGCTAGTTGTATAAATATTTACGCCTATCGTAGACAAAAAAAGATGGTATCCATTCTTTATTTGTTCAACTATGCTGGTCAATGGAGGAATACTCCATAATAGCTTTGTTCGCCGGTGTAATACAAACCATGCCGGCACGGAGGCCAGTAGAACCGGTACCGATTGGATGCCTGCGGCGATGACGTAATCCTGGGGGTCGTGTATGAAGACAAAAATAGCGATGGTGGTAAGCAGTCGCGCACCCATGTTTATCCAGGTAATGTCCCGCATGCGCTCCAGACCCAGAAATAGCCAAGTGGGAAACAGCGTTGCGCCAACTACCGTAAGGTATACCACGAGGAACAGAGAATAGTGCGCCTGAAAAGTCGGTATGGTCAAAACTATGGCGCCGAGCACTAACGCTCCAGCTAAGGCCAGTGCGATCTTGACGCTCATGACAGCACTGACGATCTCTCCGAGTCTTGTAGAGTTTCCACGATGAACGGCTACTTCACGGGTGGCGCTCAGATTGAAGCCATAATCGGTTGCCACCACAAAGTATTGTACGAACGCCTGCGCGAAAGCAATCAGCCCGAACTTCTCTGGTCCCAACACCCGTACCAGATAGGGCAGCGTGACGAGCGGTAAGAGGTAGTTGGCGCCCTGTAAACTGAAGAGCGATGCCATATTGCCCAAGAGGCGTCGGCGGTCGCTGCGGGGGGGCGGGGTATCTGCAGTCACCAGTCTTTCCCCTGACGCTGTTCCCACCCCCACGCATGCGCGATGATCTGTTCCAGGGCAGCAAAGCGCGGCTCCCAGCCGAGTCCTCGCCGCGCTTTCTGACTATCGGCTACCAGCACGGCGGGGTCACCAGGGCGGCGATCCTGGATTTGCACGGGGATCTTGCGGCCCGTCACACGGCGCGCCGTGTGGATGACCTCTTGCACCGAAAAGCCTGCGCCGTTGCCTAGGTTAAACGCATCACTCCGGCCATCGGCCAGCAAATGCTCCAAGGCCAGTAGATGAGCGCTGCAGAGATCCCAAACATGAATGTAATCCCGGACACAGGTTCCATCGGGGGTGGGGTAATCGTTACCGAACACGGCAATGTGATCGCGCCGGCCGCTGGCGGCTTGCAGGACCAAGGGAATCAGGTGGGTTTCTGGATCATGGCGTTCCCCCAGTTCCCCTTCGGGATCGGCACCTGCCGCATTGAAGTAGCGCAGGCAGACATAGCGCAGGCCATAAGCCTTGTCGTAGTCCGCCAACACCTCTTCCACCATCCGCTTGCTGTGTCCGTAAGGGTTGATGGGGCGCTGGGGGTGATGTTCATCGATCAGCGGGGTTTTGGGTTCGCCGAATATGGCCGCCGTAGAGGAGAAGATGAATCGCTTCACCCCATGCCGCAACATGGCATCCAGCAGGTTTTGGGTGTTGGCGACATTGTTCCGGTAGTAGCGTGCCGGTTCCCGCATGGATTCGCCCACCTGGCTGAGGGCGGCGAAGTGCAGGACTGCGGCGATATCGTTTTCCGTGAATATCTGGTCCAGTAGTGCCGAATCGGCCAGGTCGCCTTCTATAAGACGCCCGTAACGCACCGCATCCCGAAAGCCGGTGCAGAGGTTATCCAGGACGATGACGGAATGGCCGCTCTGTACCAACATCTTGGTCATGTGCGAGCCGATATAACCGGCGCCTCCGACGACCAGGATCGCCCCGTTCATGGGTGCGCCTCACGATGCCCGGCATCGAGGCCGGGAGCGCCGAGGTCGTCCACTTCCCGGCGCAGGGCGGCGATTTCCGCCTGGAGGGCGTCGTATTCGGCCATTTTCCGGTGCAGGAAGCGGACGGTGATCCGGGCCTTTTCCTGGACGCCTTCGGGCGTCAGCATGTAGGCGTAAACCCCTTTGTTGGGGTTGCGGCGGAAGTTGCCCGTCTTGACCAAACCTTTTTCGATGAGTGCCTGGATACAATAATTGGCCTTGCCGAGGCTCACGCCCATGGCCGCCGCGAGCTCACGCTGGGTGATCTCGGGGCGCTCGGTGAGAAGTTTGAGCAGTTGGTATCGGGTGGCGTCGTCGAGCATGGGCGTGTTCAAGTGGTGAACTTGCGCGTAGCTTAGGGGGTATGGTCGGAGGGTGTCAAGGCGTTGCGCAGCAGCACGTAAAAAACGCTCAACATCAGACCCATCAAGGCGCCTAACACAATGAAAACGGTTTTTCCTGGTCCCACGGGTTCGATGGATGGCGATGACGGGCGCACGACGTGAGTGTTTTGCAACGCTTTCAACGATGCCGCTGCCAATCCCAATTGCGCGGCGTTCGCCGCAACTTGGGCATTGAGGTCATTTTCTTGACGCTTCAATGTTTGCATCTGATTCAAGAGGGCAATCTGCTCTTTAGGTAATGCCACGGAGCGCTCCATCTCCACTTTGAATAGCTGTTGCTGCTCCTGTGCCACCTGGTTGTTCTGAATCATCATGGTGAGCGCTGTGGAATCATTGTGGACATCATGGATACCCTTTTTGACCAGTGGGCGCATCCTGTCAATCTCTTGCGTCATTCGAGAGCCCTGGTTTTGGAGTGTGGTGTCCTTGACTTTCAGTAGCGCCAATTCACTGTTCACGGTGTGCTCTTGATCCAAAACGTTTGCGATTTTGGTGGTGAGGGTTTGCGCCGTGGCCTGTAATTGCTTGATGTTGGCCTCTGCGGAGGCCTTGGGGACGGCCGCGATTCTGGCGTTGTCGCTCTCCAGTCGCTGAAGAGCGGCGTTCTGAATCTGGCTGACGCTATCGCCAAGACGCTTGGGTGCGTCCGTCTTGATGCATACCATGGAAGAATCTTTGGGGCTGAACGTCTTAAACTGTTTTGTATCAAAATCAATTTTTTTCTGCACATTGAGGACGCCGTCGATGACAGACGGAATGTAAGCATTATCTAATTGCGCCATTGCACTCTGTGGAGAGTCGATAAATATCGGCTGGCCATTCTGCTCGTGGCCAAGAATGCCCATGCCCGCACAGGCCTGATAGGCATAGTTGGTTGGGCGAATGAAGCTGTATGCGCCCGCAAGCATAGCTAAGACGACGGTGGCGCCTAGGATTATCCATCGTTTTTGGCGAAGTGTTGCATATATTTCGTACAGGCTGATTTCGTCACCACTTTCAGATGGTCTTTCCGGGGCTATGTTGTTCATGTATATATCATCCAGTTGCGAGGGAAACTTCGGCTTTCAGGCCGGGGATGGGTAGCGCGGCGGTCACGGACCGCCGCATTAGCGGCATGGTCCAGTACACTTCGAGGTCTGGTAGTCCATGCGTCTCCTCGGATATCTCTATGCGGCTCTACCAGCCGAAAGAAGGGGGCTGAATAGACGCCCAAGATGTTAACATGCCGAGTGAGTGAACGGAAACAGAACGCTCCCGGCATGCGGACTTGACACATGAGCCCTTTTCCTAGTTCAATCCGGGCGTCATGATATCGGGTGGCGGGGTAGCGACGTATGGGCGGTTCTGGGCGGTGATATCATGAAATCTGCAGCGTCACCCCGTGCGCGTTTTCGCTGGTCGCAATGGGTGCCTTATACGCTGCTCTTAGGCGACATGGCGGCACTTTGGGCGGCTTTTTATTTGGGCCGCCTTTCTCACGCCTTTTATTACCATCTGAACCCCGGTTGGGTGCTGCTCCACTGGTGGGGAAGCTATGCGCAAATCAACCAGTTGCTTTTCCTCGTACTATCGACATTGGGTATTATGGCCTTTGCCTTTAAGGGGCATTATTCCCGGCGCAAGGCCTTTTGGGACGAGATGGGTGAAATGCTGGGGGTGTTCATTCTCTTGCTGGCGTTGAACGCGGCCATTGCCTTTTCCGGCAAATGGCAGTTGTCACGGTTATGGCTCTTTTCCACCTGGATGCTGGTCTTGGGGCTCTTGCCCGTGACGCGATGGCTGCTGCGCCGGGCTTTGCAGGGCCTGGGGGCCTGGATGCGGCCGGTAGTGGTCATCGGTTGCGGGCAAAACGCCGCCGAGGCCATCCGCGCCCTGAACAGCGAGCCCATGCTGGGTTATTCCGTGCAACGGGTGTTGGTGCCGGGGGGCTGCAGTCCGGCCGCCGGGAGCTTTCCCACCCATGCGCCCATAGAGGCCCTGGGAGAGGATCCTTTGGCCACCCTGGCCCGTTTGGGCAAACCCCATGTGGTGCTGGCGCTGGATATGGATCAGTGGGAGGCCCAGGAACGACTGGTGCGCTCCCTGGGCATTAGTTATCCCAACCTCACCATCGCGCCTCCGTTGCGCGGCCTGCCGCTTTTTGGCATGGAGGTCATGCACTTTTTTAGCCACGAGGTGCTGATGCTGCGGGTGCGGGACAACCTGGCCCGGCTTGGCCCGCGCATCACCAAGCGCCTTTTTGACCTGATCGCCGCTTCGTTGCTCGTCGTGCTCTTGTCGCCGCTGCTTTTTTATATCGCCTGGCGCATTCGCAGGGAGGATGGCGGGTATGCGCTTTATGCTCAGGAACGTGTCGGCCGTAACGGCAGACCATTTGGCTGCCTCAAGTTCAGAAGCATGGTCACTGATGCCGATGCGCGGTTGGTTGAGTACTTTCGCGCTCATCCTGAGTTAAAAGGAGAATATGAACGCACTTTTAAGTTAAAAAATGATCCTCGCATTACTCCCATAGGAGAATTCCTGAGAAAAACGAGCCTGGACGAATTGCCACAACTGTTTAATGTTCTGCGCGGTGAGATGAGCCTTGTTGGCCCAAGACCGGTTACCGCTAAAGAACTGAAAAAATATTACGGAGACGTTGGAGAACTATATAAATTAGTGCATCCAGGCATCAGTGGCCTCTGGCAAGTCAGCGGGCGCTCCAACACCACATATACGGAAAGAGTTTATCTGGATTCCTGGTATATAAAGAACTGGACGCTCTGGTACGACATCGTCATCCTGCTGCGCACCATCAAGGTGGTCTTGCAGCGGGACGGGGCTTATTGAAGGTGTCGCCACTTACCGCGCATCATCCCGCTCAACCTGAGCGTATCTCGTTCAATAAATTTGCACCCAACGATAGATACAGCGTCATCGGATTATCCCGGCAAGGTACAAAACCGTAATGCCTATAGAACGCGCCGGCATTCTCTCCCTTGGCATCGACCACCAGCGCATATGCGGCCACCGTTTTGCGGGCCTCCAAACAATGTTCAACAGCACACCCCATGAGGAGCCGCCCCAGCCCTGCCCCCTGATGCGCCGAATGAACCGCCAAGCGCCCCAGACGAAAGCACGGCACAGGATAACGCGGCAGCTTTTGCCGGGTCGGCGCATCCATTTGAACGGCATCGATTTGCGCGGCACTCAAACTGTAGTAACCCAGAATGGTTTCCGGCATGTCCGTATCGACCAATACGCGCACCACCGCAATGCCCTTCCGCGCGTGCTGAACGGCGAAGCGATGCAGGTACTCATCCAGCGCGTCCACACCAGAGGTAAAAGCCTGACGGTCATGGCGTTGCGGATCGAGCAGTTGCGCTTCAAGCACGCCGGATCTTGCGCGCAAGGCGCATTGCGTTTTGCAAAGCGGGATTGGGCACGAACGCCTCATTAAGCGCCATCGTTAACGCTTGAAAATCCTGGTCTGACATCGTGATGCGAGACTCCCGATCCAACAGGTCGCGTGCCTTTTCTTTGGCTGCGGTGCGCACGAATGCGGCCATCGTAGTGCCAGCCAAGGCCGCAGCACGAGAAACAAACGCCTTTTCTTCTACATCCATTTTCAAATCAAACCGAGCCGCCGCCATATCCACCTCCATAAATTACGGCAAAATACCGTATACGGTATTTTGCCGTATAAACAACCAGAGCGCAAACCCGTTGGCACTGGCCCGAAACGCCGCCCACTCCCGCTCCACGAAGGCCGTGAATTCCGCGCGGAAGCGCTCCGGGGCGAAGCGCAGTGCGCCGCTTTGGCGGATTTGCGCGATTTGTTCGGGGCTGAGGCGCATGGGTGTTATACCGCAGAATGTCTTTGAGAATGCCCGCGATCCAGCTCACGTAAAAGGTCCGGGTGCTTGTCCAGCAGTCGCAGCAGATTAATTACGGCGGCCATCGGTTCTGTCTCGCCGCGCTCATAGCGTGAGAAGGCGTTCGGACCCCCACCGGTCAGCCGGGCGGCTTCAGTCTGGGTGAGTCGCAGTTTTTTACGGATACGGCGGATTTCTTCTTGCCGTGCGGATCGGGCATGCTGGATGAGTGTGTTATGTGCTACGGCATGCCTTTCGCTGCTTTCCGGATCGAGTTCACCTTCTCCGCAAACAAGGCAGAACCAACCTTTAAGTCCCGTTAGCGTCACTGACTCATTGTCATAATGCAAGGTCTCGTGGTAATCCTCTTTGCGTTCCATCCCACGATGCCCGCAACTTCCGCATTGTCGTGTCATGGTCATTTCTCCTTGAACTGAATGACCGGCGCTTGCCCGTCGGTAAACCCGGTTATTTTGATGTAAGCCACCTTCCCTATGCTCAGCGTGGCATGATACACATCTTGCCAGAGCGCGGAGTCGTTTGTGGTGGTCATACTTTTGTAGAAACTTTCGTGGTTGAGTGCACACATGACGCTGACCATTTCATCAGTGGTAAGCCCCATCGCCAGACCGTTTCTCCGTGCCGTCAACGTGAAGGCGGCGATACCTGTGCTTTGCACATCGCTCTGGATATCGCTGAGTCGATAATGAGGTCGGCGCCTCTCCATAGCCTAATATTACCCTCTAAGGTTTATTTTTGGAAGCGGTTTTGTCTGGAGAAGGAACGCATCTCGCGCATAACACGATCCGTTTCGTTGGCAGGCGGTCGTCCACCCGCGAGCCGAAGAGCCAGACGCGCGCTTCCGTGCCGAAGGTTTCTGTGGCGCTCTGGCGGTTTTGCGCGATTTGTTCGGGGCTGAGGCGCATGGGGTTCAGCCCGGCAGCTTTGTGTGCATACGGGCGGTAAATCCGTCCAGAAGGGTCAATACCTGCTCTGCGGCGGCCATCGCCAACTGCCACTGCGCGTGGCGTTCCGCTGGCGTTTCCGGGTAGTCATGGGCAAATGTGTTGCGAATACGGCGGAGTTCCGACCACTGAGCGGCAGAGGGTAACCAGCCCAGTTGTTCCAGGCGATTGAGACGATCCACGGCGGACATGGCGGCGATATCCTCCTCCAACGCGCGCAGAATGGCGGGCATCAGTCGTGCACCCATATCGTCCTGGAGGCGCGTGTAGCGGTAGGCGAACTGATCGAGCAGGCGGCGATCTTCTTTAGCTAGCTTATTCCACTCTATCTCTTGCAGATCACGCTGATGGAGATCGACGAGCGCTTCACGCAAGGCTTCCGCGTGACCAAGGCAGGTCGAATAGGCATGGGCTAGAGCGAGTTGTTCTGGTGTCTGTTTCACAGGGCAAGCCCGGTTTCGTGGGCGACGCACACAATCGGGCGCATATCACCTGGCTGTTCGATGACAATGTCGATCTTTCGCTCGCCGAGGCGGGCTTCGAGTAGGCCGAGCATGCGTATTTTGCGCTGCAATGCAGCGTCGGCCGACAGCGCCCGAGTCTGAACGAGGAGGTCGATGTCCCCGCCCCGCTTGCTGTCATCCACCCGCGAGCCGAAGAGCCAGACGCGGGCTTCCGGGCCGAAGCTTTCCGTAGCGCTCTGGCGGATTTGGGCGATTTGTTCGGGGCTGAGGCGCATGGTGTTCAATCCACCCACAGGCCGGAGAGGTCGAGGGTGATGGCGGCCCCGGCGCCTTCCCTTTGATCGAAAGGCATCCCCACTTTGTTGCCGAGCGCCGAACTGGCCCGCGCATGGGCCGGGGCTGGGCGGGGATGGGTGTAAACAAGTCCCCGAATGCAAGGCTGACCGCCGCGTTTACCCGGTTCAATGGTGATACGTTGGATGTCGTTCACAGCCCTTCCTCCAAGCCCCACGCGACTGATTCCCAAAGTATGGCTCATTCAAACGCACTTGCCAAAGCTCGGCACGGTTTTCCACTACTTCGGGCCGAAATAAAGCCAACTACCTTGGTCGCCAGTGCCGCTCATTGCGCGTGCCGTTTGCCGTTTGCGAGCGGCTCCCATCACCACGCCGTCCCTTTCTGCTGCTCCCAACTCCAGGCATGCGCAATCATCGCGGCTAGATCCGCAAAGCGTGGTTCCCAATTCAGGGTATCGCGCGCCTTTTTGGCTGTCGGCCACCAACACGGCGGGATCACCGGGGCGGCGGGGCTGAACGTCGGCGGGAATGCGCTGGCCGGTAACGCGCCGGGCGGTATCGATGACTTCCTGCACCGAAAAGCCCTGACCGTTGCCCAGATTAAAGGTATTGCTTTCCCCGTCGGCCAGCAAATGCTCCAAAGCCAGCAGGTGCGCGTCGCACAGGTCCCAGACATGAATATAGTCGCGCACACAGGTGCCGTCTGCCGTTGGGTAATCGTCGCCGTAAATGGCTATCTGCGCCCGCCGACCGCTGGCCGCCTGTAACACGAGGGGGACTAAATGACTCTCGGGATCGTGGCGCTCACCTAACTCGCCCTGCGGGTCGGACCCGGCAGCGTTGAAGTAACGCAGGCTGACGAAGCGCAGGCCGTAGGCGCTGTCATAATCCGCCAGCATCTCCTCCACCATGCGCTTGCTGCGCCCATAGGGATTGATGGGTCGCTGGGGATGCGGCTCGTCGATGGGTGTGTATTCCGGCTCCCCGAACAATGCCGCCGTGGATGAAAATATGAAGCGGCGCACGTTATGGCGGCGCATGGTTTCCAGTAGATTCTGGGTATTGGCGACATTATTGCGATAGTAGTGGGCGGGTTCGCGCATGGACTCGCCTACCTGACTGAGCGCCGCAAAATGCATCACGGCGGCAATGGGCGTTTCCCCGAAAATCCGTTCCAGCAGCGCGGTATCCGCCAGATCGCCTTCAAGCAGGCGGCCATAGCGGGCGGCTTCCCGAAAGCCCGTAGAAAGATTATCCAGGATGAGCACTTCATGCCCACTCTGGACGAGCATCTTGGCCATGTGCGAGCCGATGTAACCGGCACCGCCGACGACGAGGATAGGGTGCTTCATGCGGGGTTATCCGATGCTTATGCGGCGTAGCGAAGGATTTCGAAGTATGGCTCATTCAAACGCACTTGCCAAAGCACGGCACGGTTTTCCGCTCAAAGGGATCTTGGGCGTCAGTCCTCATCATGCCTCGTTTGATCAGGTATGATTCGGCGCAAAAAACCGTGACATCGCGATAGCCCAGGCGATGGCTTCGTGTGGGCCGCATTGCTATTGTCTCTGGCTACAGGCTACAATTCCCGAAATTTTTGCGGGGGTTGAAAACATGCGTTCTGATTTTCTGAAGGTGGTCGTTGCTGTAGCCGGAGCGCTGACGCTGGCGGGCTGTGCGCACAACGTGGGGAGCGGGGCGCCCACTACGGCCGGTGCGGTGGCTCCCGCCAATTCTGCGGCCACGGCCGGCTATGCCGGCGAAGGCATCAACGGCCAGAACCTCAATGCCAACGGCCCCATCGGCGGGGGCAGCAGTGGCCTGACTGCCGCTGAACTGGCCGCCTTGCCGCAGCATTTGCGGGTGCATTTTGAATTTAATAGCGGCTCTATGGATGCAAAGGCCCAGCAGATTGCCACTCAGAATGCGCAGTTCATGGTGGCCCACCCCCATATCGAGGTTCGCCTGGAGGGGAACACCGATGATCGCGGTACCCAGGAGTACAATCTGGCCCTCGGCGAGCAGCGCGCCGAGACGGTGAAACAGTTCCTGGAATCCCAGGGCGTCAGCGCGGCGCGGGTCAGCACGGTCAGTTTTGGCAAGGACAATCCCTTGTGTACCACGAACGACTCTGTCTGCTGGGCAAAAAACCGTCGTGTGGACTTCGTTTACAGCGGTGGCTATAACGGCTGAACGCCAAGGAGCGTGTGCTGATGAAACGCTGGCATCTTTTTCCCGTCCTTTCCTTGCTATGCCTGAGCCCCTTCGCACAGGCCGAGTCAACCGGCGAGAAAGTGCTGCAGTTGCAACAGCAGATGGCGGTCATGCAGGGCGAACTGAGCAGCCTGGTGGCGGTTCAGCAGGCGAGCAAGGGCAGTCAAAGCGCGTTGGCTGTCCTGCTCGGGCGCACCCAGCGTCTGGAACAGGAAGTCCGCGATCTGCGCGGCGAACTCGACACCAAAACCCATGCCCTGCAAACCCAGCAGCAAGCTACTGGGGCCCAGGTACAGGCCCTGGCGGCGCAGCTTGCCGTGGCCTTGCCGGGTACGGCGGCAACCGCCAGCACCAGCAGCGCGGTCGGCAGCAGTACCGCCGTCATCAGCCCAGCCGCCGCGGTCGCTACGGCAGCGAGCAATACGTCCGCGCCCTCGGTCCAGGGTTTGGGGCAGGCCGATTATCAGCGGGCTTTCGATCTGTTGCGGCAGGGCAAGTACGGATCCGCCGTCACCGGGCTGCAGGGCTTTATTCAGAAATATCCGCAGAGCAGCCTGGTGCCTGACGCGTACTACTGGCTCGGACAGGCACAGTATGTGTTGGGCCAGAATGACGCTGCCCTGAAGAGTCTCCACACCGTGCAGGCGCGCTTCTCCCAAAGCAGCAAGGCGCCGGAAGCCATGTTGCGCATGGCGGAAATCTATCAGGCCATCGGCCAGCCCGGCAAAGCCCGCGCTGTCCTCGACAAGATCATCAAGCAATATCCGAGCACGCCATCGGCCCAGAAGGCGGATGCGCAGTTACAGGCGTTGCCCGCCGGAAAGTGATGGAGGGGCGACTCCGCATCACGGAAATTTTCCACAGCCTGCAAGGGGAAACCCGCAGTGTCGGGCGTCCCGCGACGTTTGTGCGTCTCACGGGCTGCCCCTTGCGTTGCCATTACTGCGATACGGCCTATGCGTTTCATGGCGGCGAATGGCGGCAGATCCCCGAAATTCTGGAACAGGTGCGCGCGGGGGGAAACCGGCTGGTGGTGGTGACGGGTGGCGAACCGCTGGTGCAAGCTGATGTGCTGCCGCTGATGACGCAGCTTTGCGATGCGGGCTATGAAGTCTTTCTGGAAACCAGCGGCGCTCTTTCCGTGGCCGGGGTGGACACCCGGGTGGTGAAGGTGCTCGACCTCAAAAGCCCTGATTCCGGGGAGTGCGAACGCAATCTCTGGGAAAACCTGCCCTTACTCAACCCGCAGGACCAGATTAAATTCGTGCTGTGCAGTCGTGCCGATTACGACTGGGCCAAAGACGCGCTCGTGCGGGAAGCCTTGGCGGAACGCTGTGAAATACTCTTTTCTCCCAGCCATGGTGCGCTCGCCTTGCGCGAGCTCGCCGAATGGATACTCGCCGACCATCTGCCGGTACGTTTGCAGATTCAGTTGCATAAACTGATCTGGGGCGACCTGCCCGGACATTGACCATGCCGACGCCTGCCATACCTGCTATCGTGCTGCTCTCCGGCGGACTGGATTCCGCCACCGTGCTGGCGCTCATGCGCCGGGATGGCTTTGCGGTCCACGCCCTCTCTTTTGACTACGGGCAGCGGCATAAAGAAGAACTGCGCTATGCGGCACTGCTGGCGCAGTCCATGGGTGTCGCCAGCCATCGGGTGGTGCCTATCGATCTGGCGGCCTTTGGCGGCTCGGCGCTGACCGATCCGCAACTCAGCGTCCCCGAGACCGGCTTGGCGCCGGGCATCCCCATCACCTATGTGCCGGCGCGCAACACCGTCTTTCTGTCGCTGGCTCTGGCGCTGGCGGAAGTGCTGGGCGCCAGGGATATTTTTCTGGGTGTGAACAGTCAGGATTACAGTGGTTATCCCGATTGCCGACCAGAATTCGTACAGGCTTTTGAGGCCTTGGCACAGGTGGCCACGCGCCTCGGCGATGCGGCGCGCGGGCCACGCATTCATGCGCCGTTGCAGTTTCTCAACAAGAGCGAGATTATTCGTCTCGGCACCAGTTTGGGTGTGGACTACGGAATGACCCGCTCCTGCTACCAGCTCGATGCCGAAGGCCGGTCCTGTGGCCGCTGTGACAGTTGCCGCTTGCGCCGGGAAGGATTCCAAAAGGCGGGGATCGCCGATCCCACGCCTTATCAGGGTTCCTGAGCAAAACACCCGCCGCGCCGCCAGCACCGCATTCACCAGGTTTTTGCCACGGCACACTGCAGACCTCTCGACCTTGTGCATATGGGCAGTGCATATGGGCACCACTGAACATGTCCGGTCATGTCCGGATCAGTGTCTGGTCTCGAAGCTTTTATCGGTAGCAAAAGCGCAATTTTTCTTTCATGGCAGTAGGTTAGAAACGTTTCTAAGACACAGGCCTAGGAGCGCTCAATGTCCGGATCATGTCCGGTTCGCCGGTAAACGGTGCTCGCCCCTTTACCAATACGCAAGAACAAGCCCGCTTCCTCCAGCTCGACCAAGTCACGGCGCGCCTGCCGATCAGAGACATCCACTGCATACCGCTGGTGGTATTCGCCAGGACGAATTTGATCCCCGCGCTCCAATTGTGCCAGCAAGGCTCGCTGTCGGGGGTTGGGTGACAAGAGCCCTGTCTCGTGCCCAGTACGCCCAAAAATCGTTAGCGTTACGCCGGTTGGCCGATCAACCCACTTGGGCGTTGGCAGGCTGTGATCTTGGCAAGCGTTGATGATCAGCTGGCCGCCACGCCCGATTCGCTCCATCAAGCCACGCAAGTAGAACACGTGGGCAATGTCCGGGTTGGTCGGCAACGAGGGATGGTTTTTCTTCAGGTCTGTAGGTTGCAGCCCCTCCGGGAAGTGTCCGGAGTTCCAGATCTCGATCCGGTTGGGATAAATGCCCACCGTGACGCCACCCGAAAACCCTGAATAGTCTCGGTGTGCAAACGCATTGACCAAGCCCTCACGCAAGGCCTCAAAGGGATAATCCGGTCGATCGGTGCGACGCACGTCGCCGGACTGGAAGCGGGTTTCCCAGCGAACGTGCTGCGACAGAATTTCAAAGGTCTGCTGAAACACCTTGACCAACGGCCCTTGCAACAGCCGATCATCCAGATAGGTATCGCCACTTTTGTCTGAAGCAAAGCGTGTTACCCGAACCCGAGTTTGAGGGTGACGGAGCGCGGGGTTTTTCGCAAACAGCACATCCGCCGCCTGGGTAAACCCTTTTGCTGAATAAACGGCTAGCGCCTGCAAAATCGCAATATCGTCAGCATCATTAGCAAACGCGAAACGGCCAGATTCCTTGGCCTGTTGCACCGTACGGCGAACTTCGTCCCGATCCAGATCACTTTCTTCCATTGCCATCGATGGCCGACGCTCCCAACGCTCTGCCGCTACGGATTTCGACTGAACCATGTCGCGCAGTTTTTCTGCATCTGCCATTCGGGTACTACCGCCCTCACGCACGTAGACGCTGCCGGCGAACACGTAGGGGCGATCTTTGCCCTCTGGTACGTCGATAGAAATAATGTCCATTCCATCTTCGTTGTCGATATTGACCGTGAACAAGGCTTTGGGAGTGATACTCTCTAGCAGATAGGCATGAATTTTTTGGACGTGGTCTTTTGCGCCCTCTACGCCAACGAGATTGCCCTTATCGTCAACGCCACAAAACACCGTGCCGCCCAGCGTGTTCAAAAACGCGCAAACCGTTCTGGCAATGGTTTCCAAGTTATGGATATCGGTCTTGAACTCGGTATCATTGCCTTCCCCCTGACGGATTTGTTTTCTGATGAAATCCGAAATCATGGCTTTTTCTCCTGCGCAGCGCGCTGCGCCACCGCAGCCTGATTCTTGAAATGCTCTTCAAGGAAACACTCGACCTCCTGATAGCGGTAGAACTGCGCGCTGGCATACAACTGTGCGTCATCGGCTGTCCCGAATTTTTGCACCCAGTTACCTTTGCGGTCCGCGAATTGTACTTCGTGGCGGATGGCCGCCTCGTACATATCGATTACCCGCAGATCATCGATGACAGGGTTGCGCTTCACTTTCAGCCCTGCGCGCTTCTTGGCGTTGTCGTAACCCACATTGCTGAGCAGCGTGCGTGCAAACACCACCTGGTCGTGCGCCAGAATCCAGCGGGGCTTGTTCAACTCAATGGCGTACAAAAGTTCTTCATGGGTAATCGATCTTGACTCAGCATCCTCTTTTCCTGATCCGTAATGCGTGGTGATCAAGCTCAGAAACAGATCGCACTGTTCAACGGCGTGCAGGCAGTTCTCGAACGCGCTCTTGGTCGAAATCACCGGCACGGTGCCCTTGTGCGACATCCAGACCTCATAGCCGAAACGGGTCAGGATGGCATAGATACGCTCCAGCAGTTCCTCGATGCCGTATACCGTGGAGGAAACCATGACGATGAGTTTTTTCTTTTTGGCCATATCAGGATGTCATCTCATTCAAAAATCGGCTGTTGGTCGGCATACATGTCCTCATCCCACCAGTCGCGAAAGTTGTGGATCATTGCGTAACAGCAAGCACCACCGAGCGACGGCCGACAGTTCTGCTGTTGGGCCGGTCATCTCGCGCACGCGAGCCCGAACTTGGGTCAGTTTGGCTTTAGCCGCCGGGTTATTGCCAGCGCCGCAGCGGGCTTTCGCTTTGGTGAAGTCTTCGATCAACTTGTCCACTTGCTGCCAGACTTTGCGGCGTGCCTCGGCCAGCGGCGCGTGTTCGTTAAGTTTGAGTCGCTTTACGGTCTCATTGACGCGCTCTTGCTCCCACACCGAGATGCCCGGCATCGGGATGACCTTGCCTTCTTCATCGAAGGCGATCAGCGCCACATCGTCATCATCAATAGGGTCAAGCAGGTAGCGCGTTTCGGATTCCTCGCATGGCTGCGCGTGCGTGGAGCACAGTGACCCGTCCTTGAGCGGAAACCAGCCACCTTTTTTGCGATTGCCCACATTCCCGCAAACGCGGAAGTTCATGTAATCGAATGCAAGCCACCAGTAACCATCGCGAACGCCGGCATCAAGCGCTTTGGCTTCTTTCTTCGGCCGAAAATGCTCAACGTCGTAGTGCGAATACAGCTCCCGAACCTCCGAAAACCAGCATTTGCCAGCCGACAACGCCAATAGCCATTCCTTCAGCGCCCCCCAGTGGGCACTGTTGGCATCGATCAGTGCATTGCGTTCATCACGCTTGCCCGCTGCATCCAGTTCGGCCAAGTCACTCACCAATTGCTGAGACTTGGCCAGCCAGACACTCCACTGCACCTGCGTCCACGGTGCCCAACCGGGAATGTTGGTGTCGGTTGGCAGCTTGTTTTCCAGGTCGATCCAGATCACTGCCCATCCTCCTCGCGCAAGATCTCGTCGATGATGGAGTCGGCAATGGCGTTCTGCTCTGTTTGCTCCTCTGGCGTAAGTACTGGTTTTCGGAAGCGCCGATGCTGCGCCATTTTGCGTACAAATAGCGCGTAATCCGGATCGCGGAAATCGGCGTTCGAGAACCCCAGATCAGCTAGCTCGGCACTCAAATGGCTCAACTCGGCATCTTCTTCAGTGGTACGCGCCACCTTCACAAACAACTCATTGCGACGGAACAGGCGGCGTTCGGTTTCGATGTCCAGCGTAGATGACAAGCCGAATAGCTCGCTTTTGAGGAGCCCCGTCACGCCCATGCCCTGCGGGTGTTCGTCCGGCACATCCACCGCCGTGCGCTGGCCATCGCGGCGCAGGATGTGCACCTGCTCGCGCTTGAGGCTGCCCACCATCATCGGGTCGTGGGTGGTAATGAGAATTTGCGATTCACCCTGTGCCAGCGCGTCATCGTCCGATGTCAGCACGCCTTCGATGTCGTCGAAGTAGCGCAGCTTCCAGATCGGGTTGAGATGGGTATCCGGTTCATCGAGCAGGAACAGGCAATGATCTTCGCGGGTGATACGCATCAGGCCCAGCACGGTGAGCATTTGCAGCTCGCCTTCCGACAAATGCGTAAAGCTGACTTTGCCGCCGTGCTCGTCGCGCTTCTTGACGGTGATGCGCACTTCGTCGATCAAATCACCGATGTAGGCACCCTCTGCATAACGGAAAAAACTGTCGGTGCCGCCCACCAGCTCGCCCAGCTGCTTGAGCTTGTCCTGGCTCGGCACGAACAGATAAAGCTGCTTCTGTTTCTCGCTGCGGCCACGGAAGTCGATTTGCTTGGTGGCTTCCTGCTCGATCGGCGCCCAGGCCACTTGCCAGAGCTTGTCGAGAAACTCGCTCACCACATTGCCACGGGCATGCCAGAAGCGTGGGTCGCCCTCGTTCAGTTCCTGTTCGTTGAACTTGCCGTTGCGGCGCTTCTCGCGCAGACGGTGCGGCTCTTTCAATACAAACAGTGCGGATTCCAGTGACTCGATGTGCAGATTATTTAGCACCTTCTGAAACACCGGGTCATCAGATAACAAACAGGCCAGCAGCACCAACTGGCTATGGCCACCGCGACAGTAGAACAAGCGGCGCAGTCGGTCATCGCCCGCTTGTTTCAACCGCGATTCGCGGCGACGTTTGGCTTCTTCCACGGCGCGAATATCCGCCTCGGTGCCGGTATAGTTTTCCAGCAGCTGCTCGGACAGAACCTCGTCGGTGGTGATTTCCTGGCGCGTGTTGAAACGGCGTTGATGCTCTTGGAACAAGTCCTCGATGCGTTCGTTGCGCCCGGAGTAGTAGGCAAATATATGCGCGGGTAGCAGCTCGCGATTTTTCAGCAAATAGCCTTGCGACTCGGCCTTGTCGTCCACCCACACATACGGGCGTTTCTGCTTGGCGGTATCCGCCTCGATGCGCACCGCGTGGCCACGAATGCTGTATTCCAGCGTGTAGTCGAACGCCGCTTCGCGGTCCAGATCCACATCGCGGAAGATGGTGATCAGCGCTTCGATCAGGTTGGATTTGCCGGTGCCGTTCTGGCCGATCAGGGCGTGGCTGCGGATGGGTTTGGGCAGTGCATCCGCTGGCGCGCCCGCAGGGGGCTGCAAGTGCGAATCGAAGGCGATGTCCAGATCGCGCAGGTTGCGGAAGGCTGGGATGCGAATGCGCTGCAGCTGCATATCAGGCGCTCACCGTGTCGGCTGGTTTTTCGCGCATCTCGGCGGGGGCCGGTTCCAGAACCCAGCCGTGGGCCACCTCGGTTTTCAGTTGCGCGTAAAACGCGTCGATTTCGCCGCCGAAGCGCTGCCATAAATCCTTGGCGCTCATTTCAGCGTTGTGGCGGGCAAGAATGGTGGCCAGCGGCGCTTGGGCTTTGATGTCGGGTGTGGCGCCCAAGCGCAGCGATGCAATCAATTCGGTTTGCGGGGCTTTCATCGGTTCCTCTTCTTGTTCGATGGCGATGCCGGTGAGGGCGGCGACAGCAGACGCAGCGAACCGTTCTGCAACTTTCTCGGATTCACGAAGTTGACGCTCGATCTCTTCGCAGAAGCGCATCAACTCGGATACACGAGTGACGATTCTGTGCTGTTCGTCTAGGGGTGGAACAGCAATTGGCAACTGCTCCATCTTTTCTTTTGTCATATGTGCCATGGATATTCCATGACCTGAGGACTTGATGGCCTCCGTTCGTTCTTGAAGGACTAAGTAGAGGAAGTCTTTGCTTAGATGTTTGCCAGAAAAGAGATCAAGCTTCCAAATGTGGTAATGGAAAATCACTCTGGGTCCAGTCCATATGAACGGCCCAAATGATGCGGACCATGCATAAAGAAGGTCACCCTCGTCGCAATATTTATCTGCTTCAAGCTCCAGATTGGAGTAGTACCAGTCCTTAGACGTAAAAAGATTACCCACTCGAAGCACGGGAGTGCCTTTGTCAAGCAATTCTGGTTTTGAATAAGCACGGCCATTCAAAACACGTACCAACTCCCCAAACCTCGCAAATGTCCAGCCTCTGGGAAGTTGATAATCAAGTTCTCCCTCGTCGACAGAGCGATAAGTGACCGACTTTTTGCGTCTGCCAGTTTCAGTTAATGCAGGCGATAGCCGACGAATTTCTGCAACATTCAGCTCGGCAGGCGCATCCGCAACTTTCTGCTCGGTAAGCAATCCTTGCACAGCCAATTCGAGAATCAATGCTCTCAATGCTCCGATATCCTTGGGAGAGTTGAATAGTTGATGGAAGCTTGAATTTAGCCTTATCCAACTGACTTGCAGGTCATGTGGACTGGTGGCGCTGGCGACGGCTTGCAGCGTGGACTGGCGCAGGTTGTTTTGCAGTTTGCGGCGGACCTGCTGCTGTGTTTCCAGCTTGTCGCACAAGGCCATCAGCTCATCGACTTTGGTGACGATGCGAAATTGCTCGGTCGAAGGTGGCAGCGGCAAGGCTCGAGTCGCAAAATATTCCGTTGGCAATCGCTTCTGGCCTGCGGTACCCGTCATGTTCTTTTCGCCTTCAATGGCGAAATACGGCGACCGCAAGAACAGGTAGATGTACCCCGGCAATATGCCAGGGTGAATCGGCCGGAATACGTGAAGTTCGGTCGTGCCTGCGCCAATGCTGTGCTTCAAGCCATCAATAACTGCCGCCTTGCCGTTTTCGAAACATGGCGTGATCTTGGCAACTACGACATCGCCATTTCTGAAGTGAGTGAAGCCCTTCTTTATATGCCCCCACTTTTCAGCCTCAGGTGCAAGTGCCCCCATGTGGAATTCTGAGAATCCGCTCATTGGGATAAACGATGCATCGGCTTCGTCTAGCGCATCGTTTCGCGGGCTGATTTCGCCAATATCAAGAAGACGAGTCCAACACCAGGAGGCAGGGAGCTCTATGGCTGACGGAATATCAAGCGTTTCGGCCTCCAGCCTTGGCAGGCGCTTGTATGCTTTTTCGCGAATTAGCCGATCCCTTAATCTTGAGATATCGGCCAGTAACTCACGCGCATCACCGTCAGTATCGAGTTGAGATGTCAATGTGCCTGTAATTGCCAGCTGATACAACATTTCACGGAGCTTCTGAACACCCCCAGGCGCATTCGCTATATGCCCAAACCCCGCCAAAAACTGCTGCGCATCCATCAGGCGTCCTCACCGACAAAGTGATGCGCCAGCGCAGCAGCTAGTTCGCTCTTGAGCTGGTTTTCGGTTTCTTCAATTTCGCCCAGCAGTTTCTTGTATTTCTCCAGCAGCACATCTGGGTCGTGCATTTCTTCTTGTGGTTTGTTTGGATTTGGCTCATCGAGATTGAAGATGGGCCAGTAGATGCGGTCGCCTGCGGCCTGCGCATCACGTCCTTGCAGGCGCAGCGGTTCGGCTTTGGCGCGCAACTCAGCAATCTGGGCGTCGATCTTTTCGCGGTAGGCGGCGTCGGTGGTGCCGACTAGGCTCTTGCGCAAGTCGCCCGCTTCGCCTTCCAGCGCGGCGGCCTGGTTGTTCAACTCTTCAGCGCGTTGCCAGTGCGGCTTTGCGGCGGCCTCGGCTTGTTCGAGCTTGGTTTTGAAATCCACCTTCCAAGCGAATTCGTTTTCCACGCGGTCGGCAAAGTCGTTGGCCTCGGTGCCCCACCATTCCTGCTCGGGTTTGAATTCTTCCAGCCGGATGGGCTTGGTCTTGGAATAGCTCTTGTAGCCCGCCGGGTAGGGATGCTCGTAAAACCAGATGGTGTCGGTGTGGAAGTGCTCGGTGCCATCGTCCACCGTGGCGCCCTTGGTGAAGAACAGCAGGTTTGTTTTGATGGTAGTGTAGGGGGCAAATACGCCCTTGGGCAGGCGGATGATGGTGTGCAGCTTACAATCACGCAGCAGCAGCTTTTTCAGCGTGCCTTTGATGCCATCGCCAAACAAAAAACCATCGGGCAGCACCACGGCGGCGCGGCCGTTTTCTTTCAGCAGCTTCTTGATGATGAGTGCCATGAACATGTCGGCGGTTTCGCGGGTGCGCAGGTCGGCAGGGTAGTCGCTGCCCACGCCATCATCTTCATAGCCGCCAAAGGGTGGGTTGGTGATAATGCAATCGACCTTGCTGTTGGCGTTCCAATCGTTCCAGTTGATGCCCAGTGTGTTGCGGTGCTCGATCCGGCTGGGAACGTCGATGCCGTGCAGCAGCATGTTGGTGGTACACAGCAGGTGAGGCAGCTGCTTCTTTTCGATGCCGTGGATCAGTTCTTCGATGGCGCGTTTGTCTTCGACGCTGGACTTGGTATCAATCTGATTGCCGAAATGATCAATCGCGGCAGTCAGGAAGCCGCCGGTTCCACAAGCCGGGTCAAGCACAGCTTCATTCTTATCTAACCTGGGATTAACCTGAGCCACCATGAACTCGGTGATGGCGCGCGGAGTGTAGAACTCACCCGCATTGCCGGCGCCACGTAGGTCATTAAGCAATTGCTCGTACACTTTTCCAAGTTGCGAGCGTGTTGTGAATTCGTGGAAGTGGATAGCGTCTTCCAGCTTTTCGATCACAGCCAGCATCTGCGGGCCAGATTTCATGTAGTTGTTGGCGTCTTCAAAAACCTGCTTGATGACCTTGTGTTGCGGGGTTTTGCTGGCGTCGATCTGGTCTTTGAGCGCCGGGAACAGTTCGTTGTTAACGAAATTGATCAGCTCGCTGCCGGCGATTTGCGGTTTTTTCTTGCCCTCGGCATCGGCCTTGTAGGCGGCCCAGTTGCGCCAGCGGTAGCGCTCAGGCAAAGGCGACTTGTATTTCTTGTTGTCGTCTTCCCACTCCTCTTCACGCTGGTCGAAAACCTTGAGGAAGAGCATCCAGGTGAGCTGGCCGAGGCGCTGGGCGTCGCCGTCGACGCCGTCGTCCTTGCGCATGATGTCCTGAATAGACTTGATGGTGTTGCTGAGGTTCATCGACTTGCTCTCTTGTCGCGTGGCCTGACGCTGTGGGGTCAGGCCTGTTTCTGTTTGGGCGTGTCGTAGAGCGCTTGCTCCAGCTCGTGCACGGCTTGGGTGTATTGCTCAACGCTGCCAAAGATGCCGCGCCGGATTTGCGTTTTGCTGCCGAACTGGTCGAAGGGCGGCAGCTCCAGCACCTTGGCGTCTTCGATGTCTTGCACGCCATGGTCGGCGAATTTGTCCAGCAGCGCTTCGAGCACGGCGCGGGCTTGCTCGCCGTATTTACCAAACACATCGCGTTTCTTGACGTTGTTAGCGCGCTCGTGACGGGTCAGGGGTTTTTGATCGAAGGCAACGTGGGCGACCAGATCAAACACATCCAGCTCACTGCCGTTAGCAACCGCTTGCTGCAGGATTTCCAGCGGCACGCCGTGCTCGGCCAGCTCTTCCAGTACGGCCCGCTTGCGCTCGGCACTGTTCCAGCGACGCAGAAAGTCGGTCATCGTGCCGAACTCGGCTTGCAGCGCCTTTTTGATGTCGTCTTTGAGCAGTACGCGGTAGTCCTCGGTGATGAGCTTGCCGTCAGCATCGAGGTATTGCGAACGCTCAACGGCAACGCGCACGTTGACGTCATCGATCACATACCTGGTACGACCTTCGCCGCTGTCACCACCGCCCGTATCGCCGCCGGTGTCATCGCCACCTGTAGCGCTAGATCCATACGGCGGCGGCTCGGGTTCGCCAACACCCGGAGGGTTCGTGTCTTCTGGCGGCACTACGGGTTCGTCGGGTTTGGGCTCGTAGATCACCACCGGTTCGCCATCAAAGTCTGGGTCCGCGAACAGGCGTGTGGCGCCCTTGAAATCCATGATGGTGAAGTAGAGCTTCTGGTAGTCCTCGCGCAACCGCGTGCCGCGACCAATGATCTGCTTGAACTCGGTCATCGAATTGATGCTCTGATCCAGTACGATGAGCTTGCAGGTCTTGGCATCCACCCCGGTGGTGAGCAGTTTGGAGGTGGTCGCAATAACGGGATAGGGTTCGTCGTTGTCAATGAAGTAGGAGATCTGCGCCTTGCCTTCGTTGTCGTCGCCGGTGATGCGCATGACGTAACGCCGGTTGCTGGCCGCGGCGGGAATGAGCTTGACCAGCTCCTGGCGCATGCGTTCGGCGTGATCCTGGTCATCGCAAAACACGATGGTCTTGGCCATCGGGTCGGTGGCCTTGAGGTATTCCCACACGTTGCGGGCAACTAGCTTGGTGCGCTCTTCCAAAACCAGGCTGCGATCGAAATCCTTGGTGTTGTATTGGCGCTGCTCGACCGCCTGGCCGAGCTTGTCCAGCTTGCCCTTTTCTGGCATATAGCCCACGGCATCCACATCTGTCGCGATGCGGATGACTTTGTAGGGCGCCAGGAAACCGTCTTCAATGCCTTGCTTGAGGGAATAGGTGTAGATCGGTTCGCCGAAGTAGCTGGCGTTGCTGGCATCCTTGGTTTCTTTCGGTGTGGCGGTCAGGCCGATGTGCGTGGCGCTGCTGAAGTAATCGAGCACTTCACGCCAGGCTGAATCGTCGGCGGCGCTGCCCCGGTGGCATTCGTCGATGACAATCAGATCGAAGAAGTCGGCTGGGAACTGGCGGTAAATCTGCTTCCATTCTTCCTTGCCGGTAACCGCCTGATAGAGCGCCAAGTAGATTTCGTAGTTCTTCTTGACTTCGCGGTTGCTGATCTTGTGCATGGCTTCGCCAAACGGGGCAAAATCCTGCTGCATGGTTTGGTCAACCAGGATGTTGCGGTCGGCCAGAAACAGGATGCGTTTTTTGCCTTTTGCCTTCCACAACCGCCAGATGATCTGAAACGCGGTATAAGTTTTGCCCGTACCGGTAGCCATGACCAGCAACACGCGCTGCTGGCCTTTGGCAATAGCTTCAATGGCACGGTTAATGGCCACACGTTGGTAGTAGCGCGGCTCTCGACCGCTGCCGTCTGTATAGAAGGGTTGTTCGATAAGTTTCACCAGCGGTGGTGATGTCAACCCTTTCCACTCTTGGTACAGGGGCCAGAGCTCCTGGAGTGTCGGGAGCGCATCGAGGGAAAGCTCGCGCTCAAACGGCTGAGTAAGGCCTGTCCGGTCATGAAAAAGAAATCCATCACCATTGCTGCTGATGGCAAAAGGCACATCCAGCATTTCGGCATAAGTCAGCGCCTGCTGCATACCGTGACCGACAGAGAAACGCGCCTGTTTGGCTTCAATAATAGCGATAGGTACATTAGGACTGGCGTAGAGAACGAAATCAGTGCGCTTTGGGCCACCTTGGACTTTAGGGTTGCGGACACGGGCGGCGAGCTTGCCGCGCACCATCACACGTCCATCGGTCAGCTTCACCTCTTCCCGAAACTGATGCTGTTGCCAGCCGGCTTGCTGAATAGCGGGCGTGATGAACTTGGTGCAGATATCGCGTTCACTGAGCTGATATTTGTCCATTCCCGATCTCCTCCCTATTCAGCAGCTCGTTGGCGGTTTCTTGTTTGACGTTCATCGTGGCAGCTTTGCAACCCAGAGCATCACGAGAAACTCGGTTACCCTTGACGGAAACCAGGCTGCCGGCTCGTACGGCTCCAGGTCTGGCATTCCATGCGTATTTGGGCGACGAATACCAACAGGCAGAGCGCCACCACTTGCCTTTGCCTCGTTTAATGGGACCAGGCCGGTTGGCTGTCTTCTCCTGCGTTGCTGTGCAGTACGGCCATGGTCTTGCCGTCCAGGCTGACTTCCGCCAGCACTTTGCGCCCGCCGCGGTGGGTGCCGTAGAGGATCATCTGGCCGTTGCCGGCGAAGCTCGGATGGTCGCAATTGCCCTGGGCATCGAGCACGCGCACGCCGCTGCCGTCCGGGTTCATCACGGCGAGGGCATAGACGCCATCGGTGCGGTGAATGAAGGCAATCGCATTGCCCGCAGGCGAATAGACCGGACCGGCATTGTAGTTGCCGTCGTAGCTCAGACGATGCACACCGCCGCCACTCGCGTTCATCCCATAGATCTGCGGACCACCGGCGCGATCGGAGACGAAGATGATCTGACTGCCATCCGGCGACCAGGTGGGGGAGGTGTTGATGGCCTCATCATGGGTCAATTGTCGGCGCTGTCCGGCCCGTAAATTGGCCACATAAAGCTCGGTGTGACCACCGGCGGAGCGGGCGTAGGCCAGATCTTCACCATTGGGCGAGAAGGCCGGAGCGCTGACGATCTCGCCGCCGGGGGCGATGGACTGGCGCCGTCCGCTAGCCAGATCCTGGACGTAGATCACGGCCCGGGCGTTGGCGTAGGTGACATAGGCCAAGCGCCGGTTGTCCGGCGACCAGACGGGGGAGAACACCGGCATGCGGCCGCGCACGATGGGGTGCGGATTCCAGCCGTCGGATTCCGCCACCAGCAGTTCGTAGTTTTCACCCGTTTGCCGGACGTAGGCGATCCGGCTGGCGAAGGGGCCGGGTTTGCCGGTAAACGCCTTATAGATGACGTCCGCGACGTGATGCGCGGTCATGTGCAACTCGGCGGCGGAACAGGTGAAACGGTGGGCGGTGAGTTCCTGGCCCGTGCTGACGTTGTAGACATAGACGTTGACCACATAGCCGCCGTTCAGCGGTTCCACGGAACCCACGGCCAGGCCGGTAGCCCCTACCGTTGTCCAGTCCGCGGCCTTCACGCCACTGGGAGCACGGGGATCACCGGGATAGCCCGCCGGGTCGATGACCCGGAACAAGCCACTGTGGCGCAGGTCATTACGGACCACATCGGCAACGGATGGCTGTCCGGCTATGCCTGGACCAAAGGAAGGAATGGCGATAGGCAGTGCCGAGGCCACATTCTTGGTGATTTCCACCGTGAGCGCCGCCTGGGCGGGTAGAACGAAGGCCCATGTTAAAAGCGATAGCAGCCAAATAAATATTAACTTTTTAGCCATTACTGAGCTCCTTAGCGCTGAAGACGATATTCACAACTTTAAATTCTGAGTAAGACAGCCCAATGGGCGGGGGAAAAGGTGCTGCCGCTTCAATCGCAGCAATCACCGCTGAATCGAATTGTGCGTTTCCACTGGACTGAGTAATCGCGGGTTGGCCTTCTAGCTGACCTTGCGGTGAGAGTTCGATGCTTACGCGACAATGAAGATTTGGCGCAAAAACGGGCTGCCAATGTCTCTTCACACGTTCTGCAATTTCGCTACCGAAAATAGCGGACAATCGCTGATTTTCCGCCGCCTGCCTGGCCAGTGCCGCCGCCATGTTGGCCTCGGCCTGCAGCTTGGCCCTGGCTTCCATCTGCTGCTGCAGCGCCTTGGCCCGCGCCGCTTCCGCGGCCTTGGCCTGTTGCTCGGCGATCTGCTGCTTCAGCGCCGCAGCGCGCTGTGCGGCAGCCGCTTTTTGCGCCGCCTGCTTTTCGGCGGTGGCCTTTTCTGCTGCCGCTTTCTGCGCAGCGGCTTTTTGTGCAGCCGCCCTTTCCGCGGCGGCTTTGTCGGCCGCCCGTTGCGCGGCTTTCTCATGCGCTGCGCGCGCCGCCAGTTCCTCAGCCCGCTTTTCTGCGGCCTGTTTTTCCGCAGTGATCTGCGCGGCCTTCTGCTCTGCGGCCTTTTCTTGTGCCGATTTTTCCGCGGCCATCTGCGCGGCGCTGGGTGGCGGCGGAGTGGATGGCTTGGGTTTCGGTACAGGTACCGGTTTGGGTGTGGGCTGTGGTGCTGGTGCGGGCTGTGGCACGGGCACGGGCACCGGCTGCGGTGCTGGTGCCGCAGCCGGTGGCATGCCGCTGCTCAGTTGTGCCTGCATCGGGGTATCCCCGGTGCTGCTAGGCACGTTCATGTGAAAGCTCCAGAACAAGGCCACCAGTATCGCGCTGTTGAGCGCAATAGCCAGCACCAGCGGCCAGATCCGTTTGCGTTCTTTCAATGTCCCTCCGGACGGGTCAGCAGGCCGACATGGGAAATGCCCGCCTCCTGCAAATGCGCCATGACCGCCATGACCTTGCCGTAATCCACATGCGCATCGCCGCCCACCAGCACCTGCACCTGATTGTGGCTGGCAGCGGCAATATGCCGCACCGTCGTCGCGAGGTCATCCAGGGCGACAGCACTGTGGTGTCCCTTGTATTGCACCGAGATACTGCCCTGCCGCGTCACCGAAATCAGTACCGGTGGTGTCTTATCCGATACCGGTTTGGTCACGCCCTTGGGCAAATTGACGTTGACGCCTTGGGTCAGCAGCGGCGCCGAGAGCATGAAAATCACCAGCAGCACGAGGGTCACGTCGATGTAGGGGACGACGTTCATCTCCGCCATGAGACGCCGTCGTTTCATGGCTTCGTCTCAGGCACCTGCCGATGCAGGATGTTGGTGAATTCGTCCATGAAAACCTCGTACTGCGCGTCGAGTTTGTCCAGTTGATGGACATAGCGGTTATAGGCCAGGGTTGCCGGGATGGCGGCGAACAGACCTGCCGCGGTGGCGATGAGGGCTTCGGCGACGGGGGGTGCTACCGTCGCCAGGGTGGCTTGTCCCGCTATGCCGATATGCATGAAGGCGGTCATGATGCCCCAGACGGTGCCGAAAAGGCCGATAAAAGGGCTTACGGAGGATACGGAGGCGAGAAAGGCGAGGTTGTTTTCCAGGCGCCCGACCTCGCGCATCTGGGCCACCCGCATGGCACGTCGCGCTGCATCGAGGGCGTCGCTGGGGCGAATCTTGTTGCGCTGGCGCTGGAATTCTTCATAACCGGCACAGAAGATGCTGCCGGCCCCCGTTTCCAGATCGCTGTTACCGGAAACGTGCTGGTAGATCTGGCTCATCTCGCCGCCGCTCCAGAAGCGCTTCTCAAAGCGCTCCAGGGCGCGGTGGGCGCTGGCAAAGACGGCCCATTTCTGGAAGATGATGGTCCAGGAGGCGACGGAGGCGATAAGCAGGATGACGAGGATGCCCTGCACGATCCAACTGGCGTTCATGACCAGATGGCCCAGGGAGAGGGACTGCGCACTATTGGCGATGCTATGCGGATCCATAAAATCTCACGGCTGAACAGAAAGCGGGACGGCCTGCAACAAGTCTGCAGGGATAACGTGGGGACGAAAACGGGCCACATCGAGGCAGACCACTTCCACCTCTCCGCTACAGAGCATCCTGTCCCCGACAGCGATGATTTGCTGAAAACCCATACGCACGGGGCTCTTGCTCACGACCCGGGTTTCCACACGGAGCAGGTCATTGAAGCGGGCCGGAGCGCGGAAGTCCAGACGAGCGCGGCGCACCGCAAAAATGATCCCCGCATCCTGCTCCAGTACGTCCAGTTCATAACCCCGTTCGCGCAGCATTTCGGTGCGGGCGCGCTCCATGAAGCGTAAGTAGTTGGCATGGTACACCACCCCGCCATGATCCGTATCTTCATAATAAACGCGAACGTGGAAGGTGCTGACGGGATCGTTAGCCAGCATCGAAAAGTCCCCCGGGCTCCTTGGGGACCGTCAGGCCCAGGGCGAGATAGCTGAGTTCCGTTGCGCAGCGCCCGCGCGGGGTGCGAATCAGATAACCGCGCTGAATCAGAAAGGGTTCCAGCACATCTTCGATGGTGCCGCGCTCCTCGCCAATGGCGGCCGCCAGACTCTCCACCCCTACCGGCCCGCCCGCAAAGCGCGCGATAACGGCCTGGAGCAATTTGCGATCCTGGCCATCGAAACCATGTTGGTCCACCTCCATGAGGGTCAGGGCAGCCTGCGCCGTCGCCATGTCAATTTCGCCGTTACCGCGTACCTGGGCATAGTCCCGCACCCGGCGCAGCAGGCGGTTGGCGATGCGCGGCGTGCCCCGCGCGCGCCGGGCGATCTCCTGCGCACCTTCCAGGGCTTGGGGGGTGCCGAGAATCTGGGCGGAGCGGGTGACGATCTGGGTCAGCTCGGCGTCGCTGTAGAATTCCAGATGAAAACTGATGCCGAAGCGGTCCCTTAAAGGCGAGGTCAGCAGCCCGGCACGGGTGGTGGCGCCAATCAGGGTAAAGGGGGGCAGGCTGATTTTGATGGAGCGCGCTGCAGGTCCTTCGCCGATGAGGATGTCCAGTTCGTAGTCTTCCAGCGCCGGGTAGAGGATTTCTTCCACCACCGGGCTGAGGCGGTGAATTTCATCGACAAAAAGCACGTCGTGGGGTTGCAGGTTGGTGAGGATGGCGGCCAGATCGCCCGGCTTGTCGAGCACGGGGCCAGAGGTGACCTTGAGGCCCGCGCCCATCTCCTGGGCGATGATATGCGCCAGCGTCGTTTTGCCGAGTCCGGGCGGGCCGAAGAGCAGCACATGATCCAGCGCTTCGCTGCGCCCCTTGGCCGCGTCAATATACAGACCCAGGGACTCCCGCAGTTTAGCCTGCCCGAGGTACTCCGCCAGCCGACGCGGACGCAGGGCATGGTCTACCGCATCGTTGTGGGCTTCCTGGGGGTTGAGAGGGCCTCTATCCATCATCCTGATCTGACCATCGGTGCGCTGGCGGGTTCCAAAAAATCAATGACGTGACAAATGTTGCAGCGACTGGCGGATGAGGTCTTCCAGACCCAGATCTTCCGCCAGGCCGGCTATGGCCTGGCTCGCCTGCGCAGGCTTATAACCTAAAGTCAGCAGTGCTGCAATGGCTTCCTGACGGGGGTCGCCGACCGTGCTGCACCCCACCGGTCCCGGCGCGATGCCACCCATCTTGTCGCGCAGTTCTACCACCAGCCGTTCAGCGGTTTTCGGGCCGATGCCGGGGATGGCGGTGAGCTGCGCCGTGTTGCCCTCGGCCACGGCCTGACTAAGCCGCTCCGCAGACAGACCAGAAAGGCAGGCCAGCGCCACCTTGCCGCCGATGCCGTTGACCCGGATCAGCAGGCGAAAGGTATCGCGCTCCGCTATGGTCATGAAACCATAGAGTAAATGGGCATCTTCGCGAATGGTGAGGTGGGTGTAGACGGTCAGTGCCGCACCCTCGGCAGGCATCTGATAAAAGCCGGGCAGGGGCATCTCCAGTTCATAGCCGACCCCCTGCACGTTGAGCCAGAGCCAGGGCGGACGCCGCTGCAAGATAGTACCGGTGAGCGAGGTGATCATGACGGGTCGGCCCTCTGGTCGTAACGGGGTTCAGCGGCTGTCAGCGAGCTGCCAGCGTTGCCGGGTGCTGGCATGATGGGCATGACAAATGGCGCAGGCCAGCGCATCCGCAGCATCCGCTTGTGGGTTTTCGCTGAGTTTCAGGAGCCAGCGGACCATGCTCTGCACCTGCTCCTTGGCCGCATGGCCACCACCGACGGCGGCTTTTTTGATCTGCAGTGCCGTGTATTCATGTACGGGCAACCCGGCTTCCAGCAAGGCGACCAGCGCCGCCCCCCGCGCCTGCCCCAGCTTGAGGGCAGAGTCGGCATTGCGTGCCATGAACACCTGCTCGATGGCTGCGACATCCGGCTGCGTGTCGCCGATGACCTGTTTCAGTTCGCGGTAGATGGCGCCGATGCGCTCCAGAAAGGGCTGCCCCGCCACATTCAGGCAACCGTGGGCCACATGCCGGAGCTGGCCAGCCGCGTCGGATTCAATAATGCCGTAACCGGTGCGCAAAGAACCGGGATCAATACCGATGATCCGCACCGCCGCCGTGGGCGGGGAGGCAAACGATGCCCCCGCATTCAGCACCATGGCTGCAGCATCCCCCAAAAGCGCCGCCACGGGTTCAGGATGCTGCTTCCAGGCGGGCCATTTCCTCGTCACTGATCTCGTAGTTGGCGTAGACGTTTTGTACGTCATCATTTTCTTCGAGGAAATCGATGAGCCGCAGCAATTTCTCCGCCTCCTCACCGCTGACTTCGATCGTATTCTCCGGAATCATCGTCATTTCACTTTCTTCCGGCTTGAGCCCCGCCGCTTCCAGGGCCAGAACCACGCTGTGAAGATCCGATGGGGCCGTATAAACGGCGATTCGCTCACCTTCATTGACCACATCTTCAGCACCTGCTTCCAGGGCCGCTTCCAGAATCCGGTCCTCATCCGCATCCGCCGGGAAAACAATCAGGCCAAGCTTTTTAAACTGATAAGCCACCGAGCCTGCCGTACCCATATTGCCGCCGCGCTTGGAAAATATGTGGCGCACTTCAGCGACGGTACGCACCTTGTTGTCGGTCATCGTCTCGATCAGGATAGCGACACCGCCGGGGCCATAGCCCTCGTAGGTCACTTCCTCGTAATCCACACCTTCCAGTTCACCGGTGCCACGCTTGATCGCCCGCTCGATGGTGTCTTTGGTCATATTGGCCCCGTAGGCCTTGTCCAGGGCAAGACGCAAGCGGGAATTACTGGCCGGATCACCGCCGCCTGCCCGCGCCGCTACCGTGATTTCGCGGATGAGGCGGGTGAAAATCTTGCCGCGCTTGGCGTCCTTCAGCGCTTTCTTGAATTTGATGGTGGACCACTTACTATGCCCGGACATGACGCACTCCCTGTTCTATCACTGGATTATTCTGCCAAAAATATCGCCCATGGTACCGCAAAGGCGGGGATGCCGTCATGCGAGGGTGGCGATGGCGCTCATGGTGGCGCCGAGCACCTCGGCGGCGCCGACATCGCGATGAAAATGCAGGGGCACGCCATAACGCAATAGAGGCCGCTGTCGGTGCAGCCAGGTGGCGAGGTCGGACCGGCCTTGCCGCGCGCCACTGATATGGGCCGGCACCACCGGCGCGGCACTTTCCCGCACTAGCCAGGCAACACCTTTCTGGGTCTGATCGCGGTTGATCCCGCCTTCGGGAAATATGCCCAGCACCCGTCCGTCTTCCAATAACCGTCGCGCCTGCAGGAGGGCGCTTACGTCACGGCGGTCGCGGCGTACGGGGATGCTATAGGTCTGCTCCAGCAGGCGGCGCATCCAGGCGTTGTCGTAATATTCCTGGGCGACCAGAAAGGAAATCATCCGGCGGTTGCTGGCTACCAGGAACAAGGGATCGAGCACGGAGACGTGGTTGCAGGCGAGGATGGCCGGCCCGGTTTCCGGAACACTGCTGGGCTCCCAGCGCCCCCCTTGATAAAAGCGGGTATAGCCGTAAAGCAGGGCATGCAGGCCGCGCTGGGTAAAGGACCATTCCGTTGCCTGATCGGCTACCGCAGATGGTTGCCCCATGGTATCCGTCAGGAAACCGCCAGCATGCGTTCGAGCGCCAGGCGGGCCTGGGCGGCAGTCTCCGGGTCTACCTGAATCCGGTTGACCACCTGGCCAGCAAGAAGATTTTCCAGCGAGCGCGCGAGTTGCTCCGGATCAATGCGGAACATGGTGGAGCACATGCAGACCATGGGCGACATGAACTCCACGGTCTTGCCCTCCGCGCGCACCTCGTCGGCCAAGCGGGTGACCAGATTGATCTCTGTGCCTACCAGCCACGCACTGCCAGGCGGCGAAGCCTTGACCGTGCGCAGAATGAAATCCGTGGAACCGACGGCATCGGACCGCTCGCAGACTTCAAAAGACGCTTCCGGATGGGCGATCACCTGCCCCTGCGGATGCTCGCGGCGCCAGCGTTCGATATGGGCTGGCTGAAACATCTGGTGGACGGAACAATGTCCCTTCCAGAGCAGGATTTTGGCACGGCGGATTTCTTCCGGCGTGAGGCCACCCAGCGGCAAGTTGGGGTCCCAGACCGGCATGTCGCGCAGGGGAATACCCAGTTGATGCCCGGTCCAGCGTCCCAGATGCTGATCGGGGAAGAACAGGGCCTTGGGACGTTGCTGGAAAGACCAGTCGAGCACTTTGCGGGCATTGGAGGAGGTGCAGACGGTGCCGCCGTGGACGCCGCAAAAGGCCTTGAGCGCGGCCGAAGAGTTCACGTAGGTGACGGGGGTGACCTCCCGCTCCACATCGATCACCGTTGCCAGTTCCTCCCAGGCACACTGCACCTGTGGCATATCGGCCATGTCGGCCATGGAGCAGCCGGCATTGAGGTCCGGCAGGATGCTGGCCTGTTCCGGACGGCTGAGAATGTCGGCCACTTCCGCCATGAAGTGAACGCCGCAGAAGACGATGAACTCGGCCTCCTGCTCAGCGGCGGCGCGGGAGAGTTGCAGGGAGTCGCCGTGGAAGTCGGCGTGGCGATAGACTTCTTCGCGCTGATAGTGGTGGCCGAGAATGACCGCACGTTTGCCCAGCGCGGCCTTGGCCCGCCGAATCCGCGCGTCGAGCTCCGCTGCGTCGCTGCGCCGGAGCCCTTGAACCATCACCGTTTCCACACCCATAACTGACCCTCTCAGGCGCTATTGCGCGTGCACATAACTACTCAATTACGTTACGAAGTCACCATCCGCTCGTCAAGCTGTGCCCGTCTCAGGGGGTTTGAACACCGGCTCCGACTCCGGGACGCAGGCGGATGCCCAGTTCCTGAAGCTGCTTGTCGGCCACCGTACCGGGGGCTTCGGTGAGCAGGCAGCCGGCCTTTTGCGTCTTGGGGAAGGCGATCACGTCACGGATGGTGTCGGCGCCGCACATGAGCATCACCAGTCGATCCAGCCCGAAAGCCAGGCCACCATGGGGCGGCGCCCCATAATGGAGGGCGTCGAGCAGGAAGCCGAACTTGTCCCGCGCCTCTTCCGCACCGATACCGAGGGCGGCGAAGACCTTTTCCTGTACCGCCTCCTGATGGATGCGGATGCTGCCGCCGCCAATTTCGTTGCCGTTGAGCACCAGGTCGTAGGCCCGCGCCAGGGCGTTGCCGGGATCCTGGCTGAGGGTTTCCAGGTGTTCCGTCTGCGGCGCGGTAAAGGGGTGATGGGTGGAAGTCCAGCGGTCTTCCTTGTCGTCATAGTCGAACATGGGGAAATCGGTGATCCAGACCGGGCACCATTCGCCTTCCAGCAAGCCCAGATCGGCGGCCACACGGTTGCGCAGATTGCCGAGGGCTTCGTTGACGATTTTGGCCGTATCGGCGCCGAAAAAAAGGATGTCGCCCGCCGCCGCGCCGCAACGCCGAAGAATTTCCTGCAAGACGTTCTCCGGCAGGAACTTGACGATGGGGGATTGCAGGCCTTCGTTACCCTGATCCAAGGCATTCACCTTGATCCAGGCCAGACCCTTGGCCCCGTAGATGGCGGTGAACTGGGTGTAGGCATCGATCTGCGCCCGGCTGAGCTGGGCGCCACCGGGTACCCGCAGACAGGCCACCCGCCCATGCGGACGTTCGGCGGCTTCGCGGAACACTTTGAAGTCCACAGCGCGCATGAGGTCGGTAAGTTCGGTCAGCTCCAGCGGATTGCGCAGATCGGGGCGATCGACGCCGAAACGATGCATGGCGTCCCGGTACGTCATCCGCGGGAAGGAATCGGGAAACTGCACGCCCAATACCTCGGCAAACAGCCCGCGAATCATCGGCTCGGCAATCCCCATGACGGCCTCTTCATCGACAAACGAGGCCTCGATATCAATTTGGGTGAACTCCGGCTGACGATCGGCCCGTAGGTCTTCGTCGCGGAAGCACTTGGTGATCTGGTAATAGCGGTCCAGTCCCGCCACCATCAGAAGCTGCTTGAAGAGTTGCGGACTCTGGGGCAGCGCGAAAAAGTGTCCCGGCTGGGTGCGCGACGGCACCAGATAGTCACGAGCGCCTTCTGGGGTGGAGCGGGTGAGGACGGGGGTTTCCACGTCGATAAAGCCGGCACCGTCCAGATAGCTGCGCACAAAGCGGGTGACCTGATGGCGCAGGCGCAGGCGATGGAGCATTTCCGGGCGGCGCAGGTCGAGATAGCGATATTTGAGCCGCAGATTCTCGGCGATGTCTTCCTCATCCAAGGGGAAGGGGACCGGCTCGGATCGGTTGAGAATGCTGATGCGCGTTGCCGCCAGTTCGACCTTGCCACTGGGCATGTGGGGATTCTCGGTACCCGCGGGACGGGCACGCAGGACGCCTTCCACCTGCAACACGAACTCACTGCGGCACTCATTGGCGGCCGCGAAGGCGTCGACCTGATCCGGATCGGCGACGATCTGTACCAAGCCTTCGCGGTCCCGCAGATCAATAAAAATGACGCCGCCGTGATCGCGCCGCCGCTGCGCCCAGCCGCAGAGGGTGACCGTTTGGCCAATCAAGCCTTCGTGAATACCGTTACAATAGTGTGTCCGCATGCTGCGTCCCGTATGAGTCAACAAGAAAAGGGCCACCCGACCGGGAGGCCCGCGCACAATCTAGCCTTGCCGCGCGCGCTACGTCAATGACAGGCGCAGCCCCCGGCGGGACAGGAGGGCGCAGCGGCGGCTTCCGGCTTGCTCTCACTGGCCTTGCTGCCGCCACCCTTGAAGTCGGTCTGGTACCAGCCGGAGCCCTTCAGGGCGAAGCCCCCGGCGCTGAGCTGCCGCTCGAGCCCCGGCTTGCCGCAGTGGGGGCAGTCGGTTAGACGGGGATCACTCATGCGCTGCTCGGCGCTCAGATGGTGTCCACAGTCCTTGCATACATACTCGTAAGTTGGCATCGTATCGACTCCGTATTGGGTTATAACTTCAAAGATGCCTATTAAATACGTCTTCACGCCGCAATTTTCAAGGGCCTTGCGTCGGAACCGGCCTGGTAAGGGAGGCGCGGATGCCCGTCGGCACTGAACTGCACAGCGCCTTGCAGACCCTCATCGCACTGCTCGCCATTCTCAACCCCATTGGCGCCATTCCGATTTTCATTGCCCTGACCGGCGACGAAGATACGCAACAGCAGATCGCTACGGCGAAGCTGGCATCCCGTGCCGTAGCCATTGTTCTGCTCACCTCGGCGTTTCTTGGAGAATATATTCTGCAATTTTTCGGGATCAGCATCGCCGCCTTTCAGGTGGCGGGCGGCATGGTGCTGATGATGCTGGCTTTTAACATGTTGCAGGCCAAGTCCAGCCGCTATGTCCACACCCCGGAGGAGGCTGCCGAGGGTATGCAGAAAGAGGATGTTGCCGTGGTACCGCTCGCCATTCCGCTGCTGGCGGGGCCGGGCACCATGGTCACCGTGATCATCGCCCATCACAAAAATGCGTCGTGGCTGGCCAGCGGCCTGCTGATCGTCGATATATTGCTGATTGCCGGGGTGGCCTATGGGGCGCTGCGCCTGGCGCAGCCCCTGTCACGTCGGCTGGGGGTAGCAGGCATCAACATCTCTACCCGTATCTTCGGGCTGGTGCTCGCCGCCATTGCCGTGACCTTTATCGCCAATGGTCTGGCGGCGCTCTTCCCTGGGCTGGTACACGTCCGCGTTCCCTGAGCGCGATGCCAGCCAGATGCGGGAATCTCAGGGCGTGATGGCGCTGCCGTTGTGGTCGTCCAGTGCCGTGTTTTCGGCAACAATCATGGTGCGATAGTGGCCCAGCGTGTGCAGGTAGCGCTTGAGGCCCGTCAGCCAAAGAACCGAACCCAGCATCAGCGAAATGTAACCGATGGTGGACCAGATGTCGGGACCAAAAAAGCGGATGAAAGTCAGGCCAGCAAGAACCAGCGTCAACGATGTTCGTGTGTACGCCAGAAAAGTCCGTTCATTGGCCAGCACGGTCCTGTCCAGGGCGAGCCAGTCCCGCAGAATGAATTCGCGGGGGTTAAACCTGTGGTAAGGCATGTTGCTCAAATTCAGTTGTCCTTCATTGCACTTTGCATACCAACTTTCCGGACCTCACCCTTCCGCAGTGCAGCCCACCCTGACGGATAAGAATACTGCAGGCACCTATACCGGTTAAACTGCATGTCTACTTATATGGACTTCATTACATTTAATTAGTACACGAAAAAAAGGATGTCATTGAGCACGTTGCCGTGCCGCGGCCATCCCAGGGTGGAAGAACTTCTTCATGCGGGCGCGTAAAATATTGGCAGTCGTACTCTGAAGGATAGCCCTTTTCATGGGGCGCTTGCTGATTCGCGCTGTCTGATTTTCGCTGTCTCGTGCCTTTCCGGTGATGCACAAAAGCCATCAGTCCCGGCCCGAAAACGCATTTTCTCGGGACGCGGCAATCATCTAATATGCGCCGTGTCCCCACTGCTCCAGGTATCCACTTGGCCGTTCGCCCCGTTTCTCCCGCTGTCCCCGCCTTTTTCGGGATGGATGGCGTGCTGTTACTGCTCGGCCTGAGCAGCGGCCTGCTGCTGGCATCGTGGAGCCTCGCCTGGTCCATCCCGATGCTGCCGTACATCGCCGGCGCCTACAGCACCAGCCTCGATCACGCGATCTGGTCACTGACGTTTTACCTGCTGGCCTGGGCGCTCGCCGTCGTGCCCGCCACCTGGCTCTACCAGTGTTTCGGCGAACTGCGGATGTTTCAGATCTCCCTCATCCTGCTGATGGTGGCCACCCTCCCCGATGTATTCAGCGATCACTTCGGCTTATTTCTAGGCGGCCGGTTTCTGCAAGGCATGGCGGCGGGTTTTCTGACACCGCTGACCCGGCGATTGCTGATCCGCTATGCGCCGCCGCGCTGGCAAAAGACGGCGGCCGATCTCAGCATCGTCAATCTGGTGCTGCCCCTGCTCGCCGGACCCTCGCTGGCGGGCTGGATCGCCTATACCTGGGACTGGCGGGCGGCGGCGGTGCTGACTTTCCCCGTGGGTTTGCTGGCGCTGGGCGTGGTCTCCGCCCTGTTGCGCGACGATCCCGACGAGCGCGTGCGCCAGCCCTTTGACTGGATCGGGCTGGGGCTGCTCGCTGCCTGGAGCGCGACCTTTCAGCTCGTGCTGAATCGTGGCGAGGACTGGAACTGGTGGGATGCGCCCGCCATCCGCTGGCTGACCGGCTTGGGAGCCGTGCTCCTTGTCGCCTTTTTCCTTTGGGAGAAGCATCAGTCGCAGCCCTGCCTGGATCTCAGTTTATTGCGGCGACGGAATTATGTGTTGGCGCTGCCGGCACTCGTCTTCGGCTGGGGACTGCTGCTGGGCGGGAACAGCCTTTTTGTCTCGGCGCTCATCAGTCATGCCAACTACTCGGCTTTTTGGGCAGGCGTGGTGTTGCTGCCCATGGCCCTTGGTGGCGTACCGCTGATTGCGGTGATGGGGCCCATCTCGCACCGGGTGAACCCGCGCTGGCTGGCGACCATCTGTTTTGGATTCGTCGCCCTTTATGGATTCACCACGGAGCTCAACCTGCACAGCAATCTGCGCAGTCTGCTCCTCAGCCATTTGATCGAAGGCATCGCCATCGGGTTTTATCTGGTGCCCCTGAGCCTGATCATGTTTTCACGCCTGCCCCAGCGCCGCCTGCCTGCTGCGGCCACCTTGCAGAACTTTGTGCGGATTCTGGGTGGTGCCTATCTGTCGAGCGCTTTCTCGGCCCTGTGGATGCGACATGGCGATACCTTCAGGGCGCACCTGGCCTGGCAATCCCCGTCCGTACCCTTGCAACGCATGCTGGAGCACTGGCCAATGAACCGTCCCGCCGCGCAGGCCCTGTCCATTCAGCATCTGACTACCCAGAGTGCCGTGCTGTCCATGCAATCCATGCTCTGGCTCTGGGGCTGGATGGCGCTGGTTGTGCTTGCCCTCGTATGGCTCACCAAAGGGCCGTATCGCCGCCGGGCCGGGCAGGTCCGGCGGGTCACCATCGAGCAGCAGATCATGGAAAGCGCCGGTTTTGATGCGGAACCGAGTCGGCAGGAGGATGTGGAACATGCACCGTAAGCGCTGGATCGCCGGATGCGCGGCCCTCGGCGTCGTGGCCCTCGGCGGCTGCGCGCCGACCATCCGTGCCCCGGGACCAGCGGATGTCAAAGCCCCGGCCTGGGTGAAAAGCGTGCAGCGACTGGACGGCGCGCAGGCGTTGCCCACCGGCGCGTGGCCGCAGCAAGACTGGTGGACGGGGCTGGCCAGCGCCGGGCTCGATCAACTCATGATCCGGGCACTGAGCCCAGCCAATCCGCGTCTGGCAGAGGCCATCGATATGGTCCGCTGGGCGGCATCGGTCAGCACCTGGCGGGCGGCGGCTCTCGGCCCGCAGCTTTCTGGGCAGGCGGCCGTCACGCCTTTGCAGTTCAGCGGCAACAGCCCGCTGGGGGCGCTCGGTCTGGGCAACAAACGCTATGACAGCGGTGATGTCGGACTCGGTTTTACGCAGGCGCTCGATTTCTGGGGCAAATATGCGGACCGTCTCAAGGCGGCGCTGGGTGAACAACGCGCCGCCGAAGCGCGACTGGCGGATACTCGCCGCCTGCTCGCCGCTGCCGTCGTCAATGCCTATCTACGCTGGGCGGAAGCCGAACGGCAGCTCGCCAGCCTCCGGCGTTTGCAGCACCTCTACCAGCAGCAGCAGGCGTTGTTGCGAATCCAACGACATCTCGGCCTCGGGACCGACCTGCCCATTGCCGAGCTGTCTTTGCAGCTCCGGCAGAATACTGCCCACCTGGCGCACTGGCAGCAACGGGCGGCTGCCGCACGCTTCGCCTTGGCAGCGCTTGCGGCGATTGCGCCGGATGCCCTCCCGCTACGGCCGGTGGTGCCCGCGTCCGCAGGGATACCCACTCTGCCGCAGCATCTGAGTCTGAACCTCCTCGCCCACCGTCCCGACGTGCAGGCGGCACGCGCGCTGGCGCTGGCCAGCGTCCAGCAGACCAAAGCCGCCCGCGCCGCCTTTTATCCGGACATTTCTTTCTCGGCCCTGCTGGATATGAACAGCGCCCACCTTGCTACGCTCCTGAATCCGGCGAGCTTCGCCTACAACTTTGGACCGGCCCTGCATCTGCCGATTTTTACCAGCGGCGCCCTGACCAGCCGCTTCCACGGCGCCGAGGCGCAGCAAGCCAAGGCGGTGGCCGTTTACCAGGAAAGCATCCTGCAATCTGTCCAGCAGGTGCTGACGGCGCTGTCTGGGTACCAGCTCAGCCGGCAGGCCTGGCAGGCCGAGGCGGCTGGCACCGGCGCCACCCGCCAGCAGGAAAAACTGACCACCGCCGCGCAAGCGTTTGGCCTCAGCGACCGCACGGCGGTGCTGCAGCGGCAGATCACCCTCATTCATCAGCAAATGACCCAGCGCCGTGCCCATTATGCGGCACTACAGGCCTGGGCCCAGTTGGAAACCGCATTGGGAGGCGGCTATGATCAGTCCGGACAGCACCCCTGACAACGCGAGCAAGGCCGGGGCAGACCAGAGGCGGCGCAACCTCTGGATACTGGCTGGCGTGGTCCTGCTCGGTCTACTGGTCTACGGCCTCTGGTGGTTGCTGATCGGACAAAAACGGCTGGTGGTAGACGATGCCTATGTCGAGGGCAACCTTTACG
>Ga0315298_1001492_pt1 | contig 42523 bp, 32 predicted proteins | sample WHS_1_MG_FD_203077 | JGI IMG/M metagenome (GOLD analysis project Ga0315298, IMG submission 203077) | Extremophilic microbial mat communities from Washburn Hot Springs, YNP, Wyoming, USA - WHS_1_MG | ecosystem: Environmental > Aquatic > Thermal springs > Hot (42-90C) | place: USA: Wyoming... | reverse complement strand
GAAAAGCGCTGGATCGCCATTTTCCATCCGGAGAAAGTGCGTGATCTCTTTGCGGGAATGAAATTCATCGATGGATTACCGGCTAATGAAACCCTGCCGGATGATCAACAGGACGCCGCCTAAGCTAGGTTAGAACACGCTCATACACCAAAATTGACGATAACTCTGTAATCGTGCGCTGTCACCAAAAGCGGCAGCTACTGCCAGTCGCTCGTCGGTTGAAGACTCGAAGATATAGTTAAAGCCGAGATCATAGCGTTCTTTGGGCTGATTAAATGCAACATTGCGCAATACGCACGCTAGGCTGCCGCCTTCTGGAAAATGCATGTGCCATGTGGCTTGGGAAAAGCGACACAGAATATCCTTCGGTACTCTGTCATGCCTCGGCCACGAGGGTATGTTCAGACATTGCAAAACTGCCTGAAAATCATCCCGCGTCATGTGGATTTTGATTCCGGAGCGGGAGGCATCCACTCCGGTGACCCGCATCTTCGCCCCATCGTATTCAGCCACCAAGGATTCACGAAAAGCCGCTCGCGGTTCGGTCCTGCGCTGTGGCCTTTCCAGCATGGCACCCAACGCTGCCAAAAGCAAAAGAGTGTCCAATACCGCCCAGAAGACCACAAAGTCAATGGCGCCGCGATGCCAGGGTTCTGCAAGCCAACGCATGATTCCCCAGACAATAGCTCCGGCATTGAGGACCAGCAGGATATAAAAAGGCCTGGAGAGGCTCGATATGAAAGTTTGCTCCATTATTTGCTCGCCTTTGGGCGTAACCAGAAAGGACGGTGAACGTGGTTGCCGCAAAACCTGCAAGACACCTAACATTACATGATAACTCTGCACAGTCTCATAGATTTGAGAAATGAATGGCCAACGCACATTGCGGTAATAAAATTGTGTCACTACAAAAGAGGTTAAAAAGTAGGGACCCGCATAAGCGAGTAATTGATCAGCCGTGGTATCACAAAGATCAAGACCAAATATCAGAAAAGCTGGTGGGGCGAGAAACAGAAAAGAACGGGCAACGGCAAAGCCCCAATAAATAGCGAAATTAGTATATAACAGGCGCTGCGTTATGGATAAACCACGATGGAGCCAGGGGTTTTTTAATAAAAAGATCTGTAGCATCCCTTGCCCCCAGCGCACCCTTTGAATGATGAGGCCGGAATAAGTTTCCGGCTGCAGACCGGAAACCATCGGTTTATTGAGGTAAGCGGTATGGTAGCCGAGAGCGATGGCGTCCAGAGTGGTTTCTGCGTCCTCGGTGATAGTTTGCCCTGCTATTCCCCCCAGTGCAGTGAGCACCTTGCGTCGCAAGACGGCGGCTGAACCACAGAAAAAAGAGGTTCCCCAGAAATCTAGGCCCGGTTGCATGACTGAGTAGAAGAGCTCATTTTCTGCCGGGGTTTCGGAATAAATTTTCAGATTCCTCTCCACAGGATCGGCGCTGACGAAATTATGTGGTGTTTGCACAAGGAAAAGCTTGGGATCCCGCTGAAAAAATCCTACGGTGCTTTGTAAGAAATCCCTGCTGGGAATATGGTCGCAATCCAGGATTAGGATGAGTTCGCCTTTGGTTTGGGTCAGGGCATGATTGAGGTTGCCAGCCTTAGCATGTTCGTTGCTGGCGCGGGTAATATAGCCGGCGCCAAATTCTGCGGCCAGATCACGCAAAAGCGAGGCACGTTCCTGCGCCTTCTGCGCTTTGGCGGGATCTGGATCGTTGCATTTTTGCTCTGTGCCTCCATCGTCAAGAATCCATACCCGAAAACGCTTTTGGGGATAATCCACCTGGGTTGCGGCAATGACCGTGGGGCGGAGCACGAGAGACGCTTCATTATAAGTAGGAATGAATATGTCGACCGTGGGATAGTGCGCGGGATCACCTGTGGGTGGTGCCGGTCTGCGAAGAAGAGGGTGGATATTAATGAAATGCCCAAAAAGAAAAGTGATAAAACCGTAGGCCTCCACCAGAAAAAGCAACAGCCCCGCTATGGAGGAGGCAATGCCATAACCAAAAGGCATGGTTTCCGTGGCCCGCCAGTAAAGATAGCGCCACCCCAAAAAAGTGCTCAAAAAAACAATTGACCATCGAATCCAAGGCAATAACACCTTATGTCGATGCTTCAGACGCAGGGAAACCAAATAGAGGAACAAAATGGCCAAAAAAATAGTAAAGCCAAGCTTGTATTGTGCGCTGAGGGAGGTGGGAGTTTGAGCCAAGGCAATGAGAATCAGGGCGCTGAGTATCCAGAGCGGAAAGGTTAGTCTAGACGTCCAAGATGCCATGGAATCTATGAGGTTGTGCCTCCAACCAGTTTGGGCCACGCGGTTACGGACTGTTCAGGCTAAACGGATAACGCAGGCGTGAAATCCCCGTTAGCGGGCACCCAGAACACGCCTCAGCCATGTATTCTGGGTCGCCACAGTCGGCGCCGCATGCAAGCCTGCCCTCTGCGTGGCGCTGTGAAAGCGATCCGAAATGTATTTGGGGCCCCACACGATGGGCTTGTAGTCAGCGGCGTCCTGGGGACGGCATAGCTTATCTGCGGCAGCCCAGAGTTTGGATTCGAGGCTCTGGCTGGTGGGATCTTCAATATTATAATATTATTGATACGTCCGCACGGCATCGCGTCCCCATTACTCCTTAGTTTTTTGTAACTTCAAATCATAACCAAATGGTAAACATAAGGAAATTATATGACTGAAGTGTCTGGCTGTCGAGTGGATCATGGATCGTTATGCCGCGGCCGTTTTTTAAGGAACCGCCACTGCTTGGTTGAGTCAGGGCGGAGAAGCCTCGCTCATGCGGGAAAAGGCCGCGATGCTGGAGGGCAAGCTGGCTGGACTAGAGCAGGCTCTGGCTCAGATCGTCTCTGGACGAGTGGCAAGTTCGACAAGTGGTACTGCAAAGGGGACTGATGACGCAGGGACACGTCTGTCGTGGTGGCACTGTTCCGAGAACAGGGTGCGCCACCCCATCTCATCAGACAACGGACCCCCAACGGCTTGTTTCTTCCTATGCTTGACAGTCAAAGAGTGCCCTTGACACCGTAGTATAGTACGGTGTCTACAATCACGCGTCATGCAACATATGACCAGTGTGTAGATTGGAGGTGACCATGACTGTCAAGACGGAACCTGGCAAAGCGACAGTAGCCTGCGCCGCAGCAGTGCAGCGAGCGCCTGTACCTACGGGAAAAGGCATATGGGGTCTGCTCCTGGCTGTGGTATTGGGCTTTTTAGCATCGGCCTGCTGTGTATTACCCTTGTTGCTGATCGTCGCCGGTATCGGCGGCGCATGGATGGCCAACCTGCGGATACTTGGGCCCTACGCGCCCTATCTGGATATCTTGGCGCTGGCTTTTTTGGTCTACGCCCATATGCAAAACCATCGGGAGAGTAAAGGGGCGGACTGCGGCACCTGTGCGCCGGTAGCACGATGGAAGACCCCCCTGCTCTGGGCTGGCACCATTCTGGTGCTAATCGCTCTGGCGTTGCCCCATGTGCTAGCTCGTCTTCTGATGCCCTAATCAGGCCGCCCTCACCGTTTATAGAAGGAGATATTTTTATGCATGCTCAAGTGTCTATTCAAAAAATCCTGGCGTCGTTCTGCGCGATAGCCTTGATCACTGGTGCCAGCGTCACTATGCCCGCGTCTGCGGCCACCACAATGAATGCTGTGGCCCCAACCGGCATGGCCAGCACCACATTTAAGGTGCCGGGTATGACCTGCGCCGACAAGGCCTGTAATGCGGCCATTTATATGGCCCTGCATCGCTTGCACGGGGTGAAGAAAATTCAGATCCGGGATAGGGCGCTGACGGTAACGGTGCAGTACGACCAAAAGGCGGTCAATGTCCCTACCCTTTTGAACGTGTTCCGTCAGGTCGGCTATCCCGCCTCGATAGTACAGCCATAATCTCTGGATCATCTATCCTTGAGGATGCTTAGATGAATAAAGCGATGATGTTGGGCATTACGGGCATGACCTGTAATCACTGCGCCCTGATGGTAGAAAATGCGTTGTGCGCGGTTCCTGGCGTCGCGCTGGCACAGGTGGCTTTTCCGAAAGGGCAGGCACAGATCGAAGTTTCCGAACCGGTATCCATGGAAGTGCTTGCTGCCGCCATCAACAAAGCGGGCTACGGTGTTTCACTGCCTGAAAATGCCGGCACTCCGGTGGCAATGGAGGCAAAAAATGCTCATGCTACCGGCCTTCATGTCGCCATCATTGGTTCTGGATCAAGCGCCTTTGCTGCCGCCATCCGAGTGACGGAAGGAGGCGGCCGAGTGACCATGATTGAATCAGGTACGCTGGGCGGCACCTGCGTCAATGTCGGCTGCGTGCCTTCCAAGATCATGATCCGTGCCGCGCAGATGGCCCAGTGGCAGCGTGCCCATCCTTTTCGTGGTTTAAGTCATAGCGTACCCGACGTGGACCGTGCCGTCCTGGTCCAGCAACAACAGGATCGCGTGGCTGAACTGCGTGAAACCAAATATGCTCATGTGCTGGCTACGCATCCGGATATCACCTTTGTGCAGGGTCACGCCCGCTTTGTCGATGCCACAACCCTCGTGGTGCGCGCTGCCGACGGATCGGAACAACGGCTCCAAGCGGATCGTTTTCTGATTGCGGCGGGCGCCCATGCGCACTGCCCGGACATTGAGGGTCTGGCGCAAACGCCTTACTGGACGTCAACGGAAGCCTTGGTAGCGTCCGAATTGCCGCGTCATCTCCTCGTTGTGGGGGGGGCAGTAGTCGCGGTGGAACTGGCGCAGGCCTTTCGCAGGTTGGGCTGCGCAGTCACTCTGCTGGCGCGCAGCACACTCCTGTCCAAAGATGATCCGGCACTGGGCGTGGGGCTGGAGGCCGTATTTCAGGAAGAAGGGATTCGTGTGCTCAAGCACACCGTCCCCACGTCGGTGCATTACGAGAAGGACCAATTTTTGGTCAGCATAGGCGCAGAGACAATCCACGCGGATCGCTTGCTGGTGGCAACCGGGCGCACGCCCAACACGGCGGATCTTGGATTAGAGCAGATCGGGGTAATCACCGACAAATCCGGGGCCATTTTGGTGGATGCGCATATGCAAAGCAGTGTGCCCCACATTTATGCTGCCGGTGATTGCACGACCCATCCTCAATTCGTCTATGTCGCAGCGGCGGGCGGCACCCGGGCGGCTATCAATCTGCTGGGCGGCGATGCCAGCCTGGATTTACGGGTACTTCCCGTCGTCGTGTTTACCGATCCCCAAGTCGCTACAGTGGGGCTGGACGAGCGGACAGCGGCGCAGCAAGGATTCACCACCGACAGCCGCACTCTGACCCTCGATAACGTACCCCGCGCACTGGCGAACTTTGATACACGGGGTTTTATTAAACTGATCGCGGACAAGCATACCGGCAAACTGTTGGGTGCGCAGATTCTCGCCGCGGAAGGCGGAGAAATCATCCAGGCTGCCGCACTGGCCATACGTGGCGGTCTCGGCATTCAAGATCTTGCCGATCAGCTTTTCCCCTATTTGACCATGGTGGAGGGGTTGAAACTCTGTGCCCAAACCTTCACCAAAGATGTCTCGCAATTATCCTGCTGCGCGGGATAATTGCGAGCTACATATGAACAAGCAAAGAGACCGATCTGGTTTCAGCATTGGCCAGGTGGCCAAGGCTGCCGGTGTTAATGTGGAGACCGTGCGTTTCTACGAGCGCGAAAATCTTATCAAACAGCCTGCAAAACCCACCATCGGGATGCGCCAGTATGCCTCCGAAGTGGTGATGCGCATACGCTTTATCAAACATGCCCAAGCCTTGGGATTTACTTTGCAGGAGACGCGGGAGCTGCTCGCGTTACGTGCAGACGATGCAGAAGTGTGTGCCGCCATGCGCTACCACGCCGAAGTCAAGCTCCATTCAGTTCAGGAAAAAATCAGGTCACTACAAGCTCTGGAGACCGTCCTGGCGAAGCTGATCAAGGAATGCAAAAGCGGGGATGCCCGCCAGCGCCATAGTTGCCCCATTCTGCAAGCATTGGATGAAGAGGAGATTCCGGGAGAGTGAAGTGCCATAGGTTCTTGTCGACGACTTGAGGTGATTATATTAGCCGTCGCGGCGTACCCGGATGCTCTGAAAACGGCGATAGGTCACTTGTCCTGGCCCGCCGCTCGGCTTGCGGTGGACATGGCGGATTTCCGTCCAGTCCACTTCCCCGCTGATGGCGCGGGACTGACTCTGTTGCAGAGCAATGCGTGCCGCGGCGACGCGCACCGATTCGGGTACGGGCGTTTGACTGTTCTCCCGGCGCAACACCACATGACTGCCGCCTAAATCCTGAATGTGAAACCACAGGTCCCAAGGCTTGGCGGTGCGGAAGGTCAGGCGGTCATTTTCCTTTGCGTTTTTCCCCCAGAGGAGCGTGAAGCCCTCTATTACCGTGCGGTTGAAGTCGCTATCATCCGTCGGTTTTCCGTTCTTCGCGGATCTTACGGGTGTCGGGCCTGCGGGTGTTGATGATCCTGTTGCTGGTCCGGTCTGTTCGCCTCCCGTCGCTTCCGTAAGGTCTTGCAGCAACCGTTCCATCTCTTGCAGGCGGATGGCGATTTCGCGTCGCGCGCGCCGACTGCGTTGTGCCTGCTGCATATACCACTGCGCCTGCCGGTGCAGCGACTTGCCCGGCGTCACGGTAATAGTGAGTGTTGCACCTGCGACGCTGGTGTGGTCCGGGGCGCTGATGTGCGTGACGGAGGGCATCGCGTCGGGCAGGGCAAAAAGGGCGAAGGCTTGAGTGCGATAGACCTCCGGGTCCTTCCAGCGCGTTATATCCTGGCGCATTTTTTGGATGCGGCGTTGCAGGTGTAGCCGTTGCTGAGTGCGGGCGCGTTCCTGGGCGGAAGGTTGTGGATGGACTGCGGGTCGCACAAAACGCAGCGCTTCCTGTGCCGAAATCTCCTGCATCGGCGCCCAGCCGGGTAGGGGCACGGGGTAGAGGATGGGCTTATCGGCTTCCGCCGAAGACCGCCACCAGGGCGCGCAGGGATCCAAGCGCCGCGACCATGCCTCTTGTATGGCTTGCTGCTCGGCCCTGTGCTGCGGGCGATAACGGGGCGCGACGCGGCGGAACCAAGTGGCGGCACACGGTAAGGGCTGGGCAAAGGGCAGACTGTCTTCCGGCGGTACGTACACCACACCGGGCAGGAAGCGCGGCGCGGCCTTACTGTCGAGACTGTCCCAGCGCCAAGCCCAGCGAATATGTTGCGCCGCATCGAGTAGGGCGATATTGCCGCGTCCGCCAAAGCATTCGGCAATCAGGCTGAATTGATCCAGCCGCTTGCTGATATGGACGCGGATGCAATCCAAGCGCACGATGCGATCCGCCCAGGGCACGCTGATGCGCTGAATGCGAAAACCCGCCAAACGCTGATTGAGCGGACTGCTCCAGGTGGTCAGGGCGTCCGGCTTATGGAATGCGGTATCCTGCCAGAGCCCCAGAGGAGCACGCTGCACGATCAGCGCAATATGCGTCTTGGCGGTGTGCAGATAAATCCCGCCCGGCGCATCGCTGATGCCCTGGATGGCCTGCTGCGCGAGCTGGCGGTCCAGACACTGGGCGGCGGCGGCAAGTTGTAAGGTGTCCATCTGCTGAACCTTAAGCCATGTGCGCCGGCAACATGCTCATGCGTCTTTGCGCGCCTCGATCACGGTCGGCTTATCGGTTACCGCACCCAGTTGGCGCAGCACGCCCATCAGTGTCGCCAGCGCCACCGGTGGTTTTTGCAGGCTGGTGCCCAATACACACTCCGCATGCTCCGGCGCCTCGTAGGGGTCGTCCACGCCCGTAAAGCCGGTGATTTCGCCGCGCATGGCCTTGGCATAAAGGCCTTTGGGATCGCGCTCGGCACAGACCTCCAGCGGGGTGGCCACATGGACTTCGATAAATAGACCGCCGGCTTCTTCCACCAGACGACGCGCATCGGCACGGGCCTGACGATAGGGCGAAATGGCAGCGACCACGGTAATGCCGCCATGGCGTGCCACCAGACTGGCGACGAAGCCGATGCGGCGGATATTCTCGTCGCGGTCTTCGCGGCTGAAACTCAAGCCTTTGGACAGAAAACGCCGGACCACATCGCCGTCCAGCAGGGTCACGGCGCGCTCGTCACTCGCCTCCAGAGTGCGGGCCAGCATTCCCGCCAGGGTACTCTTGCCGCTGGCAGACAGGCCGGTAAACCAGATGACCAGCCCGCGCCGGTCCGCACCGCGGTAGGCTTGCCGCAATATCTGAATGACCTCCGGCGGGGAGAACCATTCGGGGATGTCCTCCCGGCTGGCCAGTCGTCGCCGCAACTCCGTGCCGGAAATGCCCGCCAGGGCCTCGCCGTTGGCCTCTTCCATCGGCACATAACGGCGCCGGGTTCGGGAATACGCATACTCGGGCAGGAAAATACCGGCAATACCCATCTCATCGGCGTGCCGGGCAAAAAGCTCCTGTGCCGCAAAGGCCGGGTAGAACAGACCGCCCGCCGCTGCGCCAGGGTCGGCATGACCGCGACCGATGATGAAATGGGTGGCGCCATAATTGCGGCGAATCAGCGCGTGCCAGAGTGCCTCCCGCGGGCCGGCCATGCGCATGGCCAGGGGCAGGGGCGAGAGCAGGGCGGTCGCCTGGGGATAATGGCCCAGCACCGCACGATACACCCGCATGCGGTAAGACGCCTCCACATCGCCTGGCTTGGTGGGGCCGATAGCCGGGTGTAGCAGCAGGCGCGCGCCCGCCCCGGCCTGCTCCAGCCCGGCCTGGGTCACGGCGATGTGGGCGTGATGCAGGGGGTTGCGGGTCTGAAAGGCGACTACCGGATGTGCCCCGTTCCAGTGCTGTTGCAGCATGGCCGGGGTTTGATACTCGGGCGGAAATTCGACGGCGGCGGCGCGGGTCAGGGTGTCCGCATCCCAGGCCGACACGCGCCCCGCCACATAGTAAGGGCCGCGCGTCAGCAACTCGGCCACGCCCGGATGACTGGAATCGGTCGTCCCATAAACCGCCGCGGCCTCCAGCAGTTTATCCGGACGATAGCAGGCGCTGACGGCAACGGACCCGAGGGGGGTGCCATCACTGCGCTCCAGGCGCAAAGTGTCCCCTACCGTCAAAGACTGGCCGAGCGCCTCGCTGACGTCGAGCACCACGGGAATGGGCCAGAGCGCGCCGTTACCCAGACGCATGTGTTGCAGCACGGACTGCCAGTCCGCTGCATCCAGGTAACCCTCCAATGGGGCAAAAGCGCCGGTCAGCAACAGCTCTAGATCGCAGCGCTGGCGCGCCGTCAGTACATGAACCGATGGAATGGACATAGGTCGGCCCTTACGCGGAGAGCGGAAAGAGCGGCAGGTGCGCCAGGGCGATCACTTCCGACCACTGGGCCATATCGCCTTCCGTACAAATGGCCGCGACGGCGGTAATCTCCGCCTTGGCTTGCGCCATAAGCGCGCGCATGGCCGCCAGGGTCGAGCCGGTGCTCACCACATCATCCACCAGCGCCACCTGCCTGCCGCTGATCGCTGCGCGATCTTTGGCATCCAGATACAGGGTTTGGGGCTTACCGGTGGTGATGGACAGGGTCTCCGTGGACAATGCCTCGCCCATGTAGGATTTGTAGTTCTTGCGCAGGACGATATACGGGCGCCCACTGTGCACCGACAGGGCGTAGGCCAGGGGAATACTCTTGGCCTCCGCAGTGACGATCACATCGTAGGAGATGTCAGCCATGCGCCCGTTCAGCGCATGGGCTGCGGCCTCCGTAAGTTCCGTGTCGCCGAGGATATTGAGGACAGCGATGGCCAGGTCCGGCTGCACTTTGAAGAGAGGGAGATGGCGCTGCACCCCGTTGATGTTGATGGAGTAGGTGCTGCTGTGGCTATCGGTGTGGGTCATGGATGCTCCTTTTACGCGCATTCTGCCATAGGGGGAGGGGAGGTGGATAGTTTGGGGGTGGGTGTCTTCAAGAAAAGCTGTCTGAATATTGCAGAATCACGGGCTGGATTGTGTAATGCCATGAACCGTTGTAGATTCCACGACAAAAGTGTGTACTGACGATGCGGATGGGTAGCAGGCGCTTTCGGGGGTCACCTGACACGCACGAAAACGATGTGGTTGGAGCGGGGAAAGCAGGCTGACCGCTGTTTGCATCCGATAAAAATTAGGATGCTATAAAAGTACATTGGGGGGTCAAATGGTTGTGTGTGCTTGTTGTGCGTCGCCAGTAAAAAATTTAGGCGACGTGGATGGTGTGGTATGTATGCTGCCTAAATTACGTTAGGTTTTTCGGAAGTATCAGGAGGCATCAATGGAGAAGTCTTGGAAAGAAGCCATAAAGAAAGTGCTTGGAGAGTCGGAAACCCCGCTGCATTACGCCGAGATATCCGAGCAAATCTTATCTCGCGGCTACTACGAGACTGACGGTGCAACTCCTGCGGCAACAGTAAACGCACAAATTTCGTCGTCGATAAAACATGATGGTGAGAAATCACCATTTATTCGCGTTGGCAAAGGCATATTCACACTCAAGAGTTCATCGGCGGCAGCAAATATTCCGGCATCAACGCCAGTTTCAAAACAAAAGAAATCGGAAACTCTTGCCGAAACGGACGTGGAATCCTCCGACTCAATCATTCATTCCTTCGGCATGTATTGGCAACGTGATCTTGTTGTGTGGCGCAACGATCCAAAAATGTTTGGGAAACAGCAGGCGCTTTCAAAGCCAGTAGATTTCGGCAAACAGAAAGGCATTTACATTCTTTACGACCACCACACTGTGGTGTATATCGGGCGCTCCATTGACCGCCCACTGGGTAAACGCCTTTTCGAGCACACAGTTGATCGCTTGGGCAGCCGCTGGAATCGTTTTTCGTGGTTTGGCCTGCTTGACGTAACGCAAGAGGGTAATCTTCGAGAAACTGCCCTCAACACTTCCCTTGCCAGCCTTGTCGCAACACTTGAGGCTCTGCTAATCGAGGCACTTGAACCACCACAAAATAGAAAGCGTGGCGATGATTTTTCTGCCATCGAATACATTCAGGACATTGACCCTGAACTCAAGGAAAAGGAAATTCAAAATACGCTTCGGGCTATTGAGCAAAAAATGCGTGGTGGTTCGTGAAAAAATCTAACCTTACGCTCAAGCGGGACGCCGCAAAAGCGCGGCGCCCCTTAGCTTCACGTTGGGCCTCTTCATAATGGACGCTCCCATCCTCGTTGCCGTCGTATCCACAGAGCGCCAGAAACGGCGTCAAGTCTGAGTCACAGACCACAACCAAAAACAACGCTGGGGCCATTTTGAGATACTTAAAAAGAGCAGTTCCCGTTGCGATCGCCATAAGTGCGATATGTGGTTATTTTTCTGATTCAGCGATTGCCGCGGCATCAAATATCCCATCGCCAATACAAATCATTAACGCCTCCCAATTAATAAATCACGGTTATAGTGGCCAAGGGATTAATGTTGGAATAATTTCCAACGGAATAGCCAACTACAATATCTTATCCAGATCAGGACTTCTGCCAAAAGACGTCAGATTTTATGGCAATATGCCAGGCAGCGGCGATGAAGGCGATTGGATGATGCAAGTCATCCACGACATTGCTCCGGGTGCGAAACTCGGATTCTGCACACCGGTGGCATCGTCTGCAATAGGCGCTTCTGGCATCGTGGAATGTGAGAAACTATTGGCAGAAAAGTTTCATGCCAATATTATAACGGATGACCTCAATGCCAAACCTCAACTCTGGTCACCAACCCCAAAGACCATGTTTTCTGGTAAGCTCTTAAACAAATTCAAGAATCTTCTTTTGATCTCTGGTGTAGGTAATTTTGGCGGCGGATATTACGAAGGCGCATGGGAGCCCACGCCGTTTTTGTTAGCGGGGAGGTCATACCTTGCGCAAGACTTCGGCAAATCTGTTGGCCAAGGCAGTCGTCCGTATGACAGTTTCATCATGCCCTCACACACCGGAGTGAATATTTTCCTGGGCATAAATTCCAGTCCTGAAGCGTATTCTCGGTCTTGCCCATCGTCCAATCCCAAAATAACCTTGGCATTGCTCAATGGTCACAACGAGGTGCTGGCATCCCAGACACAGAGATGCGCCCTGTTCAAATTGACCTACTTCAATAGCAATCCATCGGCGATCATCGCACGCATCGTAGTATTGAAAGACGGCACAGAACCCTCAGATCAGTCCATCGCGATCAAGATGCTTGCACAATGGGCAGAACGATCTGCGACCAGAAGCGTTCCTCTGCGTTACAACACGCTGGGTGGTGCCAGCAATTCTGGCCTTTTGGGGCCACGCTCTATCATTGTGGCGGCGGTAGACCCCAATACGTACCTTCGTAACCGCTTGGCCATAGAGCCATTCGCAACGAGCGGCCCATTGCGCCTGGATTACGGGATCAATTCTTCAGGCGACGGTCTGATCCGTTTCCCTTCTCCTCAGCGCATCGATATTCCCGGTGTCGTCGTCCCGGACCGATTCATGGTCGCCATGCCGTCGTCTGGCGGCGCTGGGTATGTGATGCGGCCATTTATCGGCGATTCTGCGGCTGGACCTGCCGCCGCCGGCGTTGCGGCCTTGCTCTTGTCGGCCCATGCACCGGTCGATCAGATATCGGAGTTGCTGAAAAAAAGCGCTTATCCCCAAGTCCGTACCCCTGGATGGAACTCACGATATGGATATGGACTGATAGATGCCGATAAGGCTGCTGTGATGGCTGGCGTACTGCCTGAAGAGCGGAATCCGTCCGCCGCCCATAGAGAAAAGGCTCCTGCTTCACCCATACATCGGTTTCGACCATCCCCAGCTTTTTTGCATGAGCAAACGCTTGCCATGGCAGCCATCCATGGAAATACCACGTCGCTGACCGAGATTCAAAAAGCTGCAGATGCAGGTGATGAAGGGGGCCAATTCTGGCTGGCGGTCTATGATCAGAAAACAGGTCATAATGCCGAAGCCGCCGGTCTTTGTTGGCGAGCCGCGCATAAATCCGAGTTCCCACCGGCCGAGAACTGTCTCGGAACGCTATTTTACCGGGGATTGGGTGTTCACAAAGATTATCGTGCCGCATATATCTGGTGGCTCAGGGCGGCACGGGCGGGAATACCGAATGCCGCCTTCCGGGTTGGATTACTCCAGGCCAATGGTTTCGGAACCGCAACCAATCTGGTCGATGCCTATGCGCTCATGCTGACCGCAAAAACTGAAGGACTGCGCAATCCCATTTTGGCGACCACCATGGATAAAATTCGCAACCGCCTGAGTGCCGATGACCAGAGAATAGCCGGGAACATGGCACAGGGTTATGTGTCCGATCCATCCTCTATCCGGCGACAGCGGAACTCTGGCTAGTAGGCATGATCATCATGGAATACACCTGAAAATACCCACAGAATTGTCAGGTCCATGTCGCGCAACCGTATGTTTTACATAACTGGAAGATTTCAATGAAATATCATTTTATATCCGGGTTACCCCGGTCCGGGTCAACACTGCTGTCAGCCATTCTGCGGCAGAACCCAAGATTCCATGCGTCCATGAGTGGACCGATGGCCGGCATGGTTGATCACACCCTGGAACAGATGAGTGGCAGGAATGAGTTTTCTTCATTTATTTCAAACGATCAGAGGAAGAATATCATTCATGGAGTATTCAACGGATATTACAAGACTATAGATAAGCCGGTTATTTTTGACACTAACAGATCGTGGTGCGCAAAACCTATTAGCCGATTTGTTTCCCGAGTCCAGGGTAATCGCCTGTGTGCGACATATTCCATGGATCATTGACAGCATAGAGCGGTACGCCGTGAAAAATCCGTATCAACCGTCCCTGCTTTATGATTATAAGTCAGGAGGAACGGTTTATATGCACGTGAATAACGTGACAGGACCGCTTGGCCTCGTAGGCTATGCCCTTGACGCACTCAGACAGGCTGTACATGGAATGCAAGCCTCCAGACTCATGCTGGTTCAATACGAGAGCCTGGTGGAGAATCCTGGGATGGTCTTGAATGAAATATACAAATTCATTGGACAAGATGCGTTCCAGCACGATTTCGATAATGTGCATCAGGAGGCGGTCTCTTATGATGAGAAAATGGGCGCCCCAGGTCTTCATTCTGTGTTGATGGTTTGTATGGCTATGTGCAAACTGAGGTGGGAAGTCTTTGCTCGCATCAAACCCGACCAACCTCCGTTTTGTGCAAAACATGGTTGCAAGCCCACTTGATTTTTTGCGGGCTCCATTTATGATACGCATGTGCTGAACATGCACATGCAAGGAGAAAGCAATGGCAACAGCCAATGAACGCATTCCGGTTCTGGTGACTTCGCAGGAGAAGGCACTGATCGCCAAGATGGCCCGGGACGCTCATATGTCGATGGGAGAGTTTCTACGCCGCGCCGCCTCGTCGTTCTGCCCGAGCGAGGACGAGAAGATGCTGGAGGGGATGATTGACCAGATGTTGAAGACAACTGCCCAGGCGAGTGCTGCCGTTGACGACGCATTGTCCTTTGTGGATACCTCAAACAAACGTATTGCAGCCATGGAATCTGGGCGGGTGTATTGATGGCAATCACGGACAAGATGTGGGATGCGTTAACCACCGTCATCAAGATGAATGACAAGGTTGAGGCACTGGCCGGCACAGCAAAGTCACAGCAGGAAAAGATTGAGAATCTAACGGAGCGGGTAATTCGGCTTGAAACAGCGTTGGAAATTGCATTATCACGTCCGGTTACCACAAGGACTGATGCGGTCCAACTGGAACTCAAAGACTGATCGCGTTCCGCTGCCTACCGTCCAATGGGACGTTCCAACCAGAAGCATTTAAGACCATCCGATCGATCAAAGCCGCTGGGCTTGCGGTTTCCAACCTTGTTTTGCATATTGCCGTTTGTATAGCGCCCACATACAGTTGCGTTGAGACGCATGACCCATAAAAAAACCGGCCCCAAAGGGCCGGTTTGCTGACGCTACAGACGTCGGGGAGTGGGGCTTAGAAACCGCCCATACCACCCATGCCGCCCATACCACCCATGTCACCACCCATGTCACCACCGGACTTGTCGTCTTTCTTCGGCAGTTCGGTGATCATGGCTTCCGTGGTGATCATCAGGCCGGCAATGCTGGAGGCCTTCTGCAACGCGGTACGGGTGACCTTGGTCGGGTCGATGACGCCCATCTCGAACATGTCGCCATATTCGTCGGTGGCGGCGTTGTAGCCGTAGCCGTCTTTACCGCCCACAACCTTGTTCAGCACTACGCTGCCTTCACCGCCGGCATTGGCGACGATCTGGCGTAGTGGCTCTTCGATGGCACGACGGATGATGGCAACACCCATGTCCTGGTCGTGGTTGGCGGTCTTGAAGCCTTCCAGTGCGTGACGGGCACGGACCAGCGCCACGCCGCCGCCGGGGACGATGCCTTCTTCGACAGCCGCACGAGTAGCGTGCAGGGCGTCTTCGACACGAGCCTTCTTTTCCTTCATTTCCATCTCGGAACCGGCACCGACCTTGATGACGGCAACGCCACCGGCCAGCTTGGCCACGCGCTCCTGAAGCTTCTCGCGATCGTAGTCGGAGCTGGCATCTTCCATCTGACGACGGATCTGCTCAACGCGCGCCTTGATCTCGCTCTGCTGACCAGCGCCATCGATCATGGTGGTGTTTTCCTTGTCGATGACAATTTTCTTGGCCTGGCCGAGATCGGCGAGGGTGGTACTCTCCAGCTTCATACCGATTTCTTCGGAAACCACGCGACCGCCGGTCAGAATGGCCATGTCTTCGAGCATCGCCTTGCGACGATCACCAAAGCCAGGGGCCTTGACCGCAGCGACCTTGATGATGCCGCGCATGGTGTTGACGACCAGGGTAGCCAACGCCTCGCCTTCGACATCTTCAGCGACGATCAGCAGCGGACGACTGGACTTGGCGACCTGCTCCAGGATGGGCAGCATGTCACGGATGGAGGAGATTTTCTTGTCGTGCAGGAGGATGTAAGGATTCTCTAGCTCGGCAACCATCTTGTCCTGGTTGTTGACGAAGTAGGGGGAGAGGTAGCCGCGGTCGAACTGCATACCTTCGACGACGTCCAGCTCATTGGCGAGGCCGGAACCTTCTTCCACGGTGATGACGCCTTCGTTGCCGACCTTCTCCATGGCTTCGGCAATGATCTTGCCGATGGAGTCGTCAGAGTTGGCGGAGATGGTGCCTACCTGAGCCACTTCCTTTTGGGTCTTGCAGGGCTTGGACTGCTTCTTCAACTCTTCGACGATGACGATGACCGACTTGTCGATGCCGCGCTTCAGGTCCATGGGGTTCATGCCGGCGATGACGGCCTTGAGGCCTTCGCGGATGATGGCCTGGGCCAGAACGGTAGCGGTGGTAGTGCCGTCACCGGCTTCGTCGGAAGCCTGGGAGGCGACTTCTTTCACCATCTGCGCGCCCATGTTCTCGAACTTGTCGGCCAGTTCGATTTCCTTGGCGACGGAGACGCCGTCCTTGGTGATGGTGGGGGCACCGAAAGATTTGTCGAGCACCACGTTGCGGCCCTTGGGACCTAAGGTGACCTTGACGGCATCGGCAAGCACGTTAACGCCGCGCAACATCTTCTCGCGGGCATGTTCGGCAAAGGCTACTTGTTTAGCTGGCATAAATACTCCTCAAAATATGTGGATAGGGTTGGGATATTCAGCAATGCTTACTTTTCGACGACCGCCATGATGTCGTCTTCACGCATCACCAACAGTTCTTCGCCGTCTACCTTGATTTCAGTGCCGGCATATTTAGCGAACAGCACGCGATCGCCGACTTTGAGGTCGAGGGCGCGAATCTTGCCGTCTTCCAGAATTTTGCCATGGCCAACGGCAACGATTTCACCCTGTACAGGCTTTTCTTTGGCAGTGTCGGGAATGATAATCCCGCCCGCAGTCTTTTGTTCTTCTTCCAGACGACGGATGACGACACGATCATGCAAAGGACGCAATTTCATTGAGCATTTCCTCGTTTTATACAGGTTAGTGGATGACTCCATCCTGGGTGCTGTTAGCAGTCACACCCATCGAGTGCTAATGATAGGCGCTGAGAATGTTCTGTCAAGGGGCGGCCGGAGCTGAGGTGTTCGTTTAGGAAATACGGGTCCAAAGGGATTGCAGACTGCGCAGGAGCACAGTATCGGCGCCTTGCAAGCGATGATTGACGCCCGGTAAGGGGCGGATAGCCAGTTCCGGCGCATGGGCGCGGGCGGCGAACTGATAACTGAGGGCAAGGGGTACGTCCTTATCGGCGCTGCCGTGGAGAATTTCTACGGGACAACGCAGATAAGGCGGGAAGCGCAGAAAATCGTAGCGCCAACTGTCTGCCACCAGATCAAAGCGCATGTGCAGTTCGCCGAGGCCATAAGGATCTCCCCAGCAGCGCAGGTTGGTGTCCTGCCAGGCTTGTTGTTCGTCAGCGGGCAGGTTCCGGAAAATTTCCTGAATAAAGTTGTAGGCGGGGGCGATGAGTAACAGGGCGCGGATCTGTTTTGGCCAGCGGGTGGCGGCGATGGTGCCCAGCCAGCCACCCAGGCTGGAGCCTACCAAAAGCACTGGACGGTTTTCCAGCATTTGCAAAATCAATTGGAGGTCCGCCAGATAGCGGGACAGAGTCAGAGCCTGAAACAGTCCGTCCGAGCGTCCGACGCCACGCGGATCAAAGCGTACCCAGGACCAGCCTTGCGCTTGTGCGTTGCAGGCGAGGAGTCGTGATTTGGCGCCCTCCATGTTGGAGGCGAAGCCGGGCAGAAAGACGCCGACAGGGTCAGTATGGGTTTCATGAATGAGTCCGCAAACGCGTTCCCCGTTGGGATGAACCAGAGTAAAAGGTCTTTCGGCTGAGAGGGACACAGGCTGCTCCGCGCAAAAAAGGGCGACTTTAATCGCCCTAAAACCACAAAGGAGGAAAGAAACATGCGCTGCAGCCTGCTACTGACTGCAGCGAAAAATATTAGCAAATTACAGGAATGCTGGCAAATTACATTCCGACCGGTCGGATAAAAGAAGGGCGGACCGTGAGGTCCGCCCAAAACCACCAAAGGAGGAAGAAACATGCGCTCGCAACCATTACAGCCGCTTGCAAAGGATTAGAGAACGAGGTCTGCAGAAAGTTCCATGCCTCTGGGATTTCTTTCTGAGACCCCGTATCCTCTGCGTGGTGGCGCAGTTCTTGCTGCCTTAAGGAACGGATAACCTGCGGAAAATGTCCGCAGGGTAATGACAGCGTGGTGAGGAGCGATGCAGGGATGAAAATTGGAGCAGGGAATAGGACCATTCGGGCCAGGAACGCATCGGTGTGGAGTGCCATTTTCGGTTTCCTGCTGCTGTTTTGGCTACCGTTAACCCACGCTGCCCCATTCTTGGCGCCGGACCAGGCCTTTCGCTTTGACGCGAGACTGAGCGGCCACGACCAGTTGCAACTGCGCTGGAATGTGGCGCCGGGATACCACCTGTACCGCGACCGGATAAAATTCTCCGTGACTCCGGGCAGCATTATCCTCGGTCGTTACACCTTGCCCACGGGGATGATGCTGAATGATCCCGCCTTTGGCAAAGTACGGGTGCTGGAAGGACAAAATACCCTCACGGTACCTTTCACCATCCAAGGAACGGCCCCTGCGTTCATTGAACTAAAAGGCACCTATCAGGGCTGTGCCAATGCCGGCGTTTGTTACCCTGAGCAGACTAAGACGATCAGGCTGGCTTTGCCCCGGCAAGCTATGGCATCTCCGGCGGCGCCTGTTGTGCAGTCACCGAACGTGGTGGCCACATCTGCCGCGATCAGCCCGACGAGATCTGCCGCGATCAGCCCGACGAGTAATGCCGGGGCCATCGCGGGGGCTTTGCAGGGTCGTTTCTGGCTGACGTTGGGGCTCTTTTTCCTCTCCGGGCTGGGTCTGGCGTTCACACCCTGTATTTTCCCCATGATCCCTATTCTCTCGGCGCTGATTATCGGGCAGGAGGCAGGGCACGGCCAGCAACGCTCACGTGCCTTTGCGCTTTCCATCGCCTATGTGTTGGGGATGTCACTGACTTATACGATCGCCGGAGTGCTCGCGGCGGTGACTGGGGCCTATATGCAGGCAGCCTTTCAGAGCCCTTGGGTACTGGGGGTTTTTGCATTTATTTTTGTGCTGTTGGCACTATCCATGTTTGATTTTTACGAACTGCAAATGCCGAGCAGTATCCAGACGCGCCTGGCGGGCACGGGACGGGGCGGACATCTGTTCAGTACCTTTGTCATGGGGGCACTGTCAGCGCTGATTGTCGGACCTTGCGTGGCGGCACCCCTGGCGGGCGGGCTGCTCTTTATTTCGCAGACGGGGAATGTTTTCCTTGGCGGATTATCGCTCTTCGTGCTCAGTTTGGGGATGGGGGTGCCCTTACTGATCATCGGCACTTCCGCTGGCCATTTGTTGCCGCGCGCTGGCGCTTGGATGGATGCCGTCAAAGCGGTTTTTGGCGTATTGATGTTGGGCGTCGCTATCTGGCTACTGGCTCGGGTTTTGCCGGGGCCGGTGAGTTTGGCCTTGTGGTCAGCGCTGGCGGTGATCAGCGCCATGTATCTTGGTGCGCTGGATGTGATGGCGGCGGGTGCTTCGGGCTGGCGCCGTTTCTGGAAAGGTGTCGGCGTCTTATTGCTGGCCTATGGTTTGGTTATGGGCTTGGGGGCACTGAGTGGGGCCAGTGATCCGTTACAACCACTGACACCTTACACGGCAGGACCGGCGCATCGGGAAACTCGGCCGGGTGCGCTGCACTTTAGCGTGGTAAAAACTCCGGAGGCTTTACAGAATGCGCTGGCGCAAGCTCACGGCAAGCCGGTACTGGTAGATTACTGGGCAAGCTGGTGCGTGGAATGCGTGCGTATGGATAAAGTCACTTTCGCCGATCCGCGGGTGCGGGCCGCTTTACGGGGATGGGTGCTGATCCGCGTGGATGTAACAAAGGATGATGCCGCCAGTCGTGTCCTCCTGAAACGTCACAATCTGGTCGGCCCTCCCGCCTTCATCGCCGTAGGTGCCGACGGCAAGATGGCCGCGCAGCAGGAAGGGTATTTAGGATCAGAGGCGTTTTTGCAGTGGCTGCCGAAATCTTAGAGTAGTCATGCCGATGCTTTTCAGTGCCCCGCCGCCTTCTTTACTGGCCAGCCCTTGAGTACATAAAGTGTCCCGCAATACGGGCAGCGGACTTCTCCGGTTTCTTCGATCTTGAGAAAGACCCGGGGGTGCCCGTTCCAGCGGCTCATGCTGGGCATGGGGCAGTAGAGGGGGAGGTCTTTGGCTTCCACCTCGGTATAGCTCTGGTCACAGCACTTGATGGGTTGGGTCATGGGGTCAGCCAACGTGATGCAGCCATTCCGGATGGTCATCGCGGCGCCCGGTTACGGTGTCGAAGTAGCGGCTTTGCAGCATTTCGGTGACCGGACCACGATGCCCTTCGCCGATGACCCGGCCATCAATCTCGCGGATGGGGGTGACTTCCGCCGCGGTGCCGGTGAAGAAGGCTTCGTCGGCAATATAGAACTCGTCGCGGGTCAGTTGCTTCTCGACGATGGGGATGCCGGCTTCGCGGGCGAAGCGCAGGATGGTATCGCGGGTGATACCCTCCAGGGCGCTGGTCAGTGTCGGCGTGTAAAGAATGCCGTCGCGGATCATAAAGATATTTTCGCCGGAACCTTCCGCGACATAGCCTTCACGATCCAGCAGCAGGGCTTCATCATAGCCGCAGGACGAAGCCTCGCGCTGGGCCAGCATGGAGTTCATGTAGTTGCCGGTGGCCTTGGCCTTGCACAGGTGCACGTTGACATGGTGACGGCTGAAGGAACTCACCTTGACGCGGATCCCTTTTTCCAGCGCTTCCTGGCCCAAATAGCTGCCCCAGCTCCAGGCGGCGATGAGTGCATGGACCTTGAGTCCCTTGGCGGACAAGCCCATACCTTCAGCACCGTAGAAGAGTAGGGGGCGGATATAAGCGGACTCCAGCTTATTAGCGCGGATGACTTCTTTGGTGGCGTCGTTGATCTGCTCTTGCGTGAAGGGGACCTCCATCTGCAAAATCTTGGCGCTGTTGAAGAGGCGTTTGGTGTGTTCCGGCAGGCGGAAAATGGCGGTGCCCTGGAGGGTGGCATAGGCACGTTCGCCCTCAAAACAGCCCATGCCGTAATGTAGGCTGTGGGTGAGGCCATGCACGGTGGCCTCCCGCCAGGGGACCATCTTGCCGTCAAACCAGATAAAACCGTCGCGTTCCGCCATGGACATCGTCACATCTCCTGTTAATCGCTATAACTGCCAATGAGTTCCTGCCAAATCTCCCGCACTCCATGCGCTACGGCTTGTAGCGCGTCCCAATCGGGAATCGCTGCAGTGCGAATTTCGTTGCCCTGCAAATTCAGCCAGCGCCGGTTTTCTTCCTGGCGGTACAGTCGCCAGGCTTGCCCGAGGACGGCGCCCCGTTCCGCGTTCCAGATACCCGCGCGGGTCAGTGCGGCTATCCCTGCGGCGGTCCCGGTATCCTGGCATAGAGTCGGCTGCCGGGAGCAAGCCCCTAGCATAGCAAATTGTACGAGAAACTCGATATCTGTGAGGCCACCGGGGCTCAGTTTGAGGTGAAAGGCGTCCTGAGCGATGGTTTTGCTCCGATAAATGCGCTGCCGCATGCTGCGGACGTCTTCCACTAACTGCTCGGGATGGCGCGGCCGACCGAGGATTTCTGCACGCAAGCGGGTAAAACGGGCACCGAGTTCCCTATCCCCGGCGACCCAGCGGGCACGGGTGAGGGCTTGATGTTCCCAGGTCCAGGCGGATTCGTGCTGATAGCGGCTGAAGGCATCCAACGTCGTGACCAGAGGCCCGGATTGCCCACTCGGGCGCAGGCGCATGTCGATCTGGTAGAGCAGACCGGCACGGGTGAGGGTGCTGAGGATGTGAATAAGCCGTTGTCCGAGACGGGCAAACCAGGTAGGGGCAGGAAGGGGCAGGGCACCGTCGCTTTCGGTGTCGAGAGATGCGTCATAGAGGTAGACCAGGTCGAGATCGGAGGCAAGGCCCATTTCCCGGCCGCCCAGTTTGCCGAGGGCGATAACGATGAAGGGGGCCACTTGGCCGTTGCCGGTCCGCACGCTGCCGTGGCGGCGCTGCATTTCCGCTTCGGCCCAGGCCAATGCGGTTTGCAGGGTAAGCTGGGCGAGGTCACTGAGTTGGGGGAGCAGGGTTTCCACAGGCATCTGGTTCGTCCAGAAGGCGGCGGCGAGGCGCAGGACTTCGGCGTTTTTGAAGCGTCGCAGGGCATCCATCCGTTCTTCCATATCTTCAGCGAGCTGTAACTGTGCAGCGAGGGCCTGCGGCCAGTGCTCGGGGCTGATGACTGTGTCGCCGAGTACGTCATCCAGCAGGATGGGGAAGCGTGCCAGTTCCTGTGCCAGCCAGGGGCTGTGCAGTAACTCCGCGATGCGCATGAGGTACGGTGGATTTTCCGCAAGCAGGGCGAGGTAGTTGGCACGCCCCAGAATGGCCTCAATGAGGGTGAGGAAGCGATGTAACCAGGCGTCGGTGTCTGGCTGGGCGCTGCAGAGATCGAGGGCCAGTGGAAGCAGGCGATCGAGGCGTTGACGTCCTTCTGTAGAGAGGCGGCTGGCCACATCGCGGCTGTGGGTGAAACGCCAGAGGCGCGTCCATACGGCTTCCGGTGCCGTGAAGCGCAGGACCTGGAGCAGATCGCTGGGAACGGTTTCCAGCGCATTGGTCTGAGCGCGTTGCCAGAGTTTCTCTCCGTTGCTGTTTTTACCCTGGCGATCATCCTTCCCGGAGGCCAGGGTGCGCTGAAAGATGACGTGGTTCTGCTGGCGGAAGGTGTCGAGGGTTTCGCGCATGGTCATGACATCCGGGAAACCCATGCCGCAGGCCAGGCGTTGCCATTCCAGCTCAGAGTGCGGTAATTGCTGGGTCTGCTGATCATCGACCATTTGCAGGCAATGTTCAGTATTGCGCAAAAAAAGATAAGCGCGGCGCAGCCGGTCGGTATCGTCCGCGGGCAGTAATCCGGCACTGGCGATGGCCGCAAGGGTATCCAGGGTGTTGGTGCTGCGCAGGGCGGGTTGGCGGCCACCGTGGATAATTTGCAGGGATTGACAGACAAACTCGATTTCACGGATGCCGCCTTGGCCCTTTTTGATGTCGTTGCTGCTGCCACCCTGTTCCGCATCCATGAGGGCTTTGACTTCCCGCAGGCCGGTGAGGGCGGTGTAGTCCAGGTAGCGGCGATAGACAAAAGGGCGCAGGGTGTGGAGGAGGTTTTGGCCTAAGGCGAGGTCACCCGCGACGGGGCGCGCCTTGATAAAGGCGTAGCGCTCCCAGCCGCGGCCATGCACCTGATAGTATTGCTCCATGGCCGCGACGGAGATGCAGAGGGGGGCGGCATCTCCGAAAGGGCGTAGGCGCATGTCGACGCGGAAGCAGAAGCCGTCCGCCGTCCGCTGATCGAGGGCCTGAATCAGCCAGCGACCGAGGCGTTGGAAGTATGTGCTGTTGTCGAGGGGGATGGGGCCATCCGTCTCGCCGTCTTCGCCGTAGCAGAAGATGAGGTCGATGTCGGAGGAGAGGTTGAGTTCGCGCCCGCCCAGCTTGCCCATGCCGAGGATGGTGAAAGGCACCTCTTGACCGTCGTCGTTGCGGGGGATGCCATGGCGCTGGCGCAGCATCTCTACGCCATAAGCATAAGCCTGTTGCAGACAGATTTCGGCCAGCTCGCTGAGGGCGGCTACTGTCTCTGGATAATGTTCGCCGGGCTGACGATCCTGCCAGATGATTTCTACCATACGGGCATTGCGGTACTGGCGCAGATTGGCAAGGAAGACGTCGCTGCTGAGTCCATGGCTGGTGGCAAGGTCGCTGTGTCCGCCGCGTGCAAGGCGCGGCAACCAGTGGGGATGACGGAGGAGGAGTTGGCGCGCAAAGGGGCTGACACAAGCGATATGTGCCCAATGCGCGGCAAAGGCGGATCCCAGGTGTCGGAGCTCGGTCTGCTCCTCAGCAGAGAGGGCGGCCCAGGTGGTTTCGAGCGGTCCGGTGATCGCCGCCGCTTCCAGGGGTAACAGGTTAATGGCGTGGATGATTTCCTCGGGTAACTCGGGGGCCGCCATGCGTGCTCCTTCCGGTGGTGTTCCGCATCGTGTGTATGGGCAGTGTAACTTAATCTCTGTTTTGGGGTCCGCATGAGGCTCTGTGGTGCTTCTTGTGCTAGGATTTTGTGCGGTTACCGTTGGCGCGTTACGCGGTGCTATATGGTAACGCGATCCGCAGAGAGAATCGTAGCAGGGAGCACATTACATTACCTCACGGCGTTTACCGGCGTTGACCGGACGGGTTGGCTGATATTGCGGGCTTTCAAGGAGAGGCGTGCCTTGCCGCGTTTACGCCTGACTTTTGCCGGTGCCCGCCGGGCGGGCGGTTGGCTGCTGGCCATCGTGCCGACCGTGCTGGTGTTGCCGACGGTGGTTTTTTATCTTCTGCTGATTCCCCATCTGGAATTATTGCGTCCCTATGTTTCTCAATACCTGTCGCGGGCTTGGGGTGCTCCGGTGCAGGTGCGCGGAATGCGCTTGGGCTGGAACTGGGGACCGTCGCTGGAATTGGCCACGTTGCGGGTGGGTCCGTCTGCACAGCCGGAACTGGCGCTGCACGGGGTGCACCTGCGCCTTTTTGCCCTGCCACTGCTCTGGGGGGACCTGGTGGCGCGGGATTTCCGCGTTGCGGACGGCGAGGTGTCCGTTGTTCAAGCGGCCAACGGCGGCTGGCAGGTGGCCGGACAGTCGCTGGGACGTGGCGGGTCGCCTTTGCCACTGGTGCCACTGGATCTGGACTGGGCTCATGTGGATGTTCAGCACCTGACCCTACAATGGCGCCCCCAGTTGCAGGCCGCTCCCGTTTCTCTGCAGGTACGGTGGCAGAGCAGCGGTGGTCTGCGTCCACGGATGCAGGTGCGGGTGCGCTGGTCACCGCAAGGCTTGTTGCGCTACTCAGGAGTGGCGCATGGCGTTTTTACCCGTCCGGGGCGTTCCTCCGGCAGTGGTAATTGGATATTGCAATCGTTGCCGCTGCCGTGGCTTCATCTCGCGGATCCGCGCCTGCCGATGCTGAGCGGAAACGTGAGTGGCAGCGGGCGTCTGCAATGGCGTTATGGTTTGCCGCGCACCGCTACCGGGCAATTTGCCGTGCATGACGCCGGGGTGGACGGCAAGCAGTGGGCACAGATCCATGGCCATCTGGGCTGGGTTGGAACGGGTTCCACCGGGACATTGCAGCTTGCTGATTTGACAGGACTTGCCGCACAACCTTTGGCAATGCGCGTGGGGCTCAACTGGCGCCATCGCCTGCAATGGCAGGTGCAAACGCCACTGTTTCCCGCCGCACTTCTCCGGAACGTGCCGGAGATGGTCCTCCCCGCGCAACTCCGGTGGATACCTCAGCAACGGTGGCAAGGTAGCCTGCGCGACCTGCGCTTCCGCTCACACAGCGCCGAACACCACCAGCCCGCCACTTGGGAGCTTCAGGCCGTACTTCATGGCATTGGTGTCCCGCCCCATGGATACTGGTTCGGCGTGCAGGGCCTTAGCGGCGACCTCGTCCTTCGCCCGGAAGTCGTAAAATTTCATATGGTTAGTCCGAAGCTTATCCTGGACTGGCCGCAGCACTTCGCGGCACCGCTGCACTTGCAGGGAATTTCGGCACGGATTGCCGCCCGGAAAACAGAGGCAGACTGGACGATTCAGGCCAATCCGATCGCGTTTAAGGGTCCTGGTCACCTGCACGCCAGCCTCGCGGTGCAGGGCCAGCAATTACGTCTGAAGGCTCAGCTTGACGATATGCCCGCGACGGCGCTGGCGGATTTCGTACCGCAGAGCGGTATTAGTCCTGCCCTGCGCCACTGGTTGCTGCAGGCATTTCAGGCGGGGTCATTGCAGCATGCTGATCTGCGGTGGCAGGGACCATGGAATCACCTTCCCCGCCAGGCGCTGGGCGGACATTTTTCGCTGCGGGCGAATTTTCGCCATGTGACCCTGCATTATGCCCCGCACTGGCCAATGGCGACGCAAGTGAACGCGCAACTCCTCTGGCTGGGAGACCGCCTTTCCGTTCAGAGCCATCAGGGTGACATTTTCGGGATGCCGGTTGCTTCCGTCAGCATCGATCTCAACCATCTTTTCGCAGCGCATACTTCACCGCTGCAGGTAACCTTGAAGACGCCGATCCCGTTGGATAAATTGCTGCCCTTTTTGCGGGAAACACCCATACTGGAGGGCAAGGCCGTGGCGAATATGCCTCTGCGTCTGAGCGGGCAGGGACAATTACAATTAGCCTTCAGCATCCCTTTCGGGGCTGAGAAAAGCCAGGTGGATGGCCGAATCGATATCCGTCATGCGGGAGCCGGATGGAGTGGTTGGCAGGCGACCGGTATACAAGGGCCGATTTATTTTCAGCGGGATAAGATTCAGGTTGGCGGGCTGCAAGGCATTTTTGCCGGTGGTCCCGTGCAGGCGAGCCTGCGGGCCAGTCAACTGGCGACCGTGCCGCGCCTGCATTTTTCACTGCAGGGTGCGCTACAAGCGGCGGATCTGCCGATGCCGGAGCGCTGGCGCACGGCTTTCAGTGGTGCCGTTCCATATCAGGGTAGCGGTACATTGTTAAACGACGAGTTGCGTTTCAAAGGCAGTGCCGACCTGCGCCAAAGTCGTAGTACTTTGCCGGCGCCCTTGAATTGGGCATCAGGCAAGGGTGGCAGCCTGACCGCGCAAGGCCATGGTAACGTGGCTCACCGTCTGCAAGTCAATTTCAATCTGCCCATGGGGTCTGCGGTCCTGGACTGGCAACGGGAGAAATCCGGCTGGCGATGGAAGGCTGGCGCGGCCCGTTTGGGTGGAGAAATCCCTCCGTCGCTGCCCAGTAATGGGTTTTCCCTTCGGGGCCTTGGTGATAGCCTCTCCGTAGGGCCGTGGCTGAGTATGCTGAAAGGCGGAGCAGACCGCGGGACATGGCCGGAAATCCGCTTCGACCTGCATTGGCGGCATCTGCGTTTTCTGGAACAGGATTGGCCGGATGTGCAGATGCGCGGCCGGGTGGCGGCGGAGAAAAAGCTGTATCTGCAATGCGCCAGCCCCCGGTTATCCGGCGTCTTACAATATGCGCACGCGCCGCAGCCCATGGTCCCTGCTCAATTGCATCTGGACATCCAGAAATTAAGCATCGCGGCACCGACATCCTCTGGGTCCTCTTCCGCCATCCTTTCGCAAACACTGCGGGGAGCCGCGGGTAATCCGCTGACGCTACATACCCATATCGCGCAACTCGATTGGCGGGGCCACAAGGTGCATGACGTGTTGCTGGATGCCGGGCGATCGAAGACCGGCTGGAACATATCTATGCTCAAAGGCGATTGGGCCGGCAGTCAATGGGACTTTAAAGGGTCGTGGCAGGGCGCCGGAGTTGGCCAGTCGACCTTTCAGGGTAATGTCCGCAGCAATAATATCGCCCCTGTTCTGCAGGACATCGGCATGGATACCCTGGACTACGGCCGTGCCGATTATGCGGGAAAGCTGTCCTGGCCGGGCGCGCCCTGGGATTTCTCCGTGGCGCATCTCAGCGGAAACATACAATCAAAGCTGTGGAATGGTCGACTCGGAAAATTGGGTACGGATATTTCCTGGCTCGTCTTCCTGAATCCTACATCGTTATTTCAGGACGTTATCACCTTTGATTATCGCCCGCTCTTCGGCAGCGGCTTGTTCTTTTCCAAGCTTTTTGCCGATTTCCAGGTGCAGGATGGTGTCGCCCATACCCGCAATCTACGCCTTGAGTCCAGCGCGCTCGAAATGAAGGGGGTTGGCGCTGTCGACTTGACACACCGAACCATGAGTATGGGGTTGCAGGTCTATCCCTTGCAGAGTTTTGACTTGCTCCTCGGACATTTTCCGATTCTTGGTCCCGCCCTCTTCGGGAAATCGGGCAAGGTGCTAGAATGGCGTTATCAGGTGGATGGGCCCTGGAAGCATCCGGTGGTGCGTCAGGTCCACGCACCGGCCAAAGCCGGAGGGGAAAGACCATGAAAGTCCAGGTTGCCGTAGTGCAGATGGTGTCTTCGGAGGTGCTGGCGGATAACCTCGCCCATGCCGAGTCTCTGCTGGCGCAGGCGGCTATGGGGGGGGCGCAACTGGTGCTCTTGCCTGAGAATTTTGCGCTCATGGGACGCGACGAAAAAGCCAAACTGGCCATTATGGAAATGGATGGCGATGGCCCGATCCAGTCCTGGTTGGCAGCGCAGGCGCAGCGCTTTGGCCTGTGGTTGATAGGGGGCAGTATTCCCCTGGCCGCCCCTGACGGACGCTGCTATGCCGCCTGCTTGGCCTTCAACCCCGCCGGGCAACGCCAGGCGCGTTATGACAAGATACACCTCTTTGACGTCGATCTGGCGGGCGGCGAAAGTTACCGCGAGTCCCGCACCATTGCTCCCGGCAGGACCCCGGTGGCCGTGACCACGCCCTGGGGCCAGCTTGGCCTCTCTGTCTGCTACGACCTACGCTTCCCGGAGTTGTACCGCTGTTATGCGGGGGCTGAATTACTGGCCGTCCCCAGCGCCTTTACCCAGCAGACGGGTGCCGCGCACTGGGAGTGTCTGTTGCGGGCGCGTGCCATTGAGAACCAGGCCTATGTGCTCGCCGCTGATCAGGGTGGTTTGCACCAGAATGGCCGTCAGACCTTCGGCGGCAGTATGATTATTGATCCCTGGGGTCAGGTGCTGGCCCGTCTGGACCAGGGTGAAGGAGTCGCGCTGGCCCAGGTTGACATGGAATTTTTGCAGCGCTGTCGCAGTAATCTGCCTGCCCTGCAGCATCATCGTCGCCAGGCATGTTGCGGCGCTTACCAGGAGATATAGGCGTAACCCTTCTGTTGCAGGATGATAAGGTCCACTGCGCCGCTGAATACCGGCTTCGCCTCAGGAATCAGACTGGCCTTGTCGATTTTGACGGTCTTCATGGTTTGCTCGCAAGCATTAAAGACCACGCCATACATAGACAGACTTTGTACCTGTTCCATAATGAATTTTTCGTAGTGGTGATGGTTTTTTTCCGTTTTGACCAGCAGCCAGATACCGGGTCCGAAACAATCAATGACGATGTCTGCGTCGTTATTGAAATGCTGCAGGACCGTTGCCGCACTGTGCAGAATATCTAAAATATAGGCCGCATCAGATTTATTGAGTTGGTAGACCGCTTTGTTCTTGCTGGGTTCCAGCATGTCCCCGGCCTTGCCCTGACCAGCGACGGCCAAAGCACCGACCCCGGCCGCGAGACCTTCCATGAAGTGGCGGCGGGAATGGTTTTTGGCTTGAGCCATGCTATCCTCCTGAGCTTTGCGGGTTATGATAATCACCCTAAGACTAGCAAAATTTGCGCCGGCGTGATCGCGGCGGATGAGGAGCGTATGCGTGGATGTTGAACAGATATTCTTCAGAGGCCGTGCATGAAGCAGTTTAACGGCGCATTTTTCCGTGACCTATGGCAGATGACCAAGCCTTATTGGTGGCACTCCGAGGAGCGCTGGATGGCACGCGGGGTGTTTGCCTGCATTATCCTGCTCAACCTGTTCATGGTCTTTATTTCCTACCGTATTACCGAATGGTATGCGGTGTTCTGGAATGCCCTGCAGCGCTTTGCGGTGAATGCCGCCTGGCACCAGATGCTGATTTTTCTCGGGCTGGCCACGTTATATATTGTCGCCGCAGTTTCCCAGACCTTTTTTACCCAGATGCTGGAGATTCGCTGGCGGCGTTGGCTGACGAAGCATTATCTGGATGCCTGGCTGGCCAAAAGTACCTTCTATCACATGCAGGTACTGGGTGATGGCACCGACAACCCGGATCAGCGTATCAGCGAGGATCTGGCCAGTTTCACCGGGCAGACGCTGAATATTGTGATAGGTCTGCTCAGTTCTGTCACGACCCTTGCCGCCTTTGTGTTCATGCTCTGGAACTTGTCGGCCATGATTACCATTCCCTGGCAGGGCAGTCTTTATACGATTCCGGGCTATCTGGTCTGGGCAGCGCTCATTTATTCCATCTTCGGCACCATTCTGGCCGCGCTTATTGGGCGGCCGCTCATCAGTCTGAACTTCAACCAGGAGCGCTTTCAGGCGGATTTCCGTTTCAGTATGATGCGCTTGCGTGAAAACAGCGAGAGTATCGCGCTGTATGGCGGCGAGGCCGAAGAGCACCATCACTTCTTACAGCGCTTTGCCAATGTATATGCTAACTATTGGCGGATTATCTGGCGCTCCATGCGCCTGAACTGGTGGGTATCAGGGTATGGTCAGGCCGCCATTATTTTTCCAATCCTGGTGAGTCTGCCAGCCTATTTTGTGAATAGGGCGATTGGGATCGGTGGGTTGCAGCAGATTGCTGCGGCTTTCGGTCAGGTGCAAGGCGCGTTGTCCTTCATCGTCAGCAGTTACGGCAGCCTCGCCAACTGGCATGCGGTGGTCGATCGGTTGCGTTTTTTTGAGCGGTCTATGGATGAGGTGCGGATCATCCGTGAAACCCATTACCAGATTGAACGCAAAGACGGCCCGCGACTGCTCGTGAAAGATCTCAACGTGCGCCTGCCCGATGGCCGGGAGTTGATTCATCGTTTGGATATGGATGTGCAGCGTGGGCAGCGTTTGCTGATCATGGGTCCATCCGGCAGCGGAAAAAGCACGCTGGTACGTGCTTTGGCGGGTATTTGGCCCTTTGGCGAAGGGGTCGTGCAAATGCCCCAGGGCGACCGTCCTCTCTTCCTGCCGCAGAAACCCTACCTGCCATTGGGTACTTTGCGTGATGTGCTGGTGTATCCCTTCGGAGTGCCGGGGGTCAGCGACGTCCAGTTGCAACAAGTGCTCCATCTGGTCGCTATGGATGCACTGGTCGACAAGTTGGAAGATGCCCGTTTGTGGTCCCATGTATTGTCTTTGGGTGAACAGCAGCGCTTGGCCTTTGCCCGCATTCTGTTACAGAAGCCCCAGTGGGCGTTTTTGGACGAAGCCAGTTCCGCACTGGATGAACCAGCAGAGGACGCGCTCTACCATATGCTCGTCGAGGTGCTGCCAGAAACCGCCATCATCAGCGTGGGTCACCGCTCCAGTCTGTTGCGGCATCATCAGTATTGTTTGCGTCTGCAAGGAGACGGGTGTTGGCACCTGGAGACCGTTGTTCATCCCGTCTCTGGAGGACAAGAGCCGGTACCGATCTGATGCTGGCAGCCGGAAAGAACACCTTGTTTTACTCTTATCCATCCTGCTGATTTTAAAGGAGATGAAATATGGCCATGACCGCAAAAGATTTGCTGGTTGGTGGGGCAATGCCCGAATTCTGCCTGCCCATCGGGGGTCAGACAGGACAATGGTGCAGCACGCAGGCGCGGGGCAAGCCTTTGCTGGTGCTTTTTATCTGTAATCACTGTCCCTATGTAATCCATATCAGTAAGCGTTTAGGCGAGTTGACGACGCAATGGCAGCAGCAGGGCGTGCAGGTGGTGGGTATCAACAGCAACGATGCCGTAACTTATCCCGACGATGCTTCGGAAAAAATGCCTGCAGAGGCCCGACGCGCCGGGTATTCCTTCCCTTATTTGTTTGATGGAGAGCAAAGTGTAGCCAAGGCTTTTAATGCGGTGTGCACGCCTGATCTGTTCCTTTTTGATGCGGCGGGCGCACTGTTTTATCACGGCCAGTTTGATGCGAGTCGTCCCAAGAATGATCTGCCGGTGACGGGTGAAGATTTGGCGGCGGCGGTTGCGGCGGTGTTGGCGGGAGCCGAGCCGCCAGCTAAAGTGCTGCCCAGCGTTGGTTGCAGTATCAAATGGCGGCCGGGTAACGAGCCGGAGGACTGGGTATGAGTGCGCAGGGGCTTTGCGCCGTGGTGACCGGTGCCTCTTCCGGAATCGGGGCGGCTGCGGCGCGCGCGCTGGCAGCACAGGGATACCGGGTGATTCTTGGTGCCCGGCGCTTGGAGCGTTTGCAGGCGCTGGCGACCGAGTTGGGAGGGGAAGCTGTTTTTCTGGACGTAAGCGATGCGGCCAGTGTGGCTGAATTTGCGGCTCAGCTACCATCCGGAGTCGATGTGCTGGTCAATAATGCGGGTGGTGCGCTGGGGCTGGAATTCCTTGCGGACTTAAATGAGGCCCATTGGCAGGAAATGTGGCAGAGCAATGTTCTCGGCCTTGCGCGCATGAGTAAAGCGCTCTATCCCCATCTGCTGAAAGCATTTTCCGGGGTTGGTCACGTGGTGAATATCGGTAGTGTCGCTGCCCACGAAACCTATGCCGGTGGTGGTGGTTATACGGCCTGTAAACATGCCGTAAAAGCGCTTACGGAGACTATGCGCGCGGAATGGCTGGGTCAGCCTCTGCGGGTGACGGAAATTGATCCTGGTCTGGTGGAGACGGAATTTAGTCTCGGGCGCTTCGACGGCGACGCAGAGCGGGCCGCCAGCGTCTATGCCGGCATGAAACCTTTGGTGGCTGCAGATATTGCCGACGCCATCTTATGGGCGGTGACGCGGCCTGCGTATGTGAATATTGACGAAATTATCATTAAGCCACGGGATCAGGCACGGGTAGGAATGGTGCATCGGCGTTGATGCCGGTTTGCTCCGGATGGAGGGGCTACGTTGGCTTCTCAAGAAGAACCACCTGCAGCCCATTCAGTGACGATCAGTGAAAAATGGCGTGCAATAAACCAGTGGCCGACTGTTGCTTTTTTGCGACAAGGTGGGTGGGGTTATGGCTTTGACGCTGCCGACGTAGACGCAGCAAGCGCTTTTGCAACTCACGTTTGATGCGTTGCCGTTCGTGGCCCGCCATGAACGATGCGTAGCTAGGGAAGCTGCGTACCCGGCGTAAGGCGGCCAGAAGATTCGCGGTGCTGTCCATATTGGTCTCCGTTGCTTTGCTCTGATGAATATAAGAGCTATCAGCAATAACCGTGCCAAAAAAATAAGTCATTATAATTATGGGGTAAGTGTTTTCCGGCAGATCAGTCGAGGGGAATTTGTCACATTTAAACGACAATGCTTCGTCGCGCTGCTGCTGCAGAGGAGGTTGGTCTAATAACAGGGCTGCTTTTTGCTACTTTGATTGGCGTCGCAAAAAGCCCCCAGGCCCGCAGCGGTTTTACATCAATGGCGCCGGAAAGCGTCGAGGACCAGTATCACGGCACCGATGGAAATGGCACTGTCGGCGATGTTGAAGTAGGGCCAGTAGAGGCTACCCCAGTGGGCGCCAATAAAATCGACCACATAGCCCAGGCGGATGCGGTCAATCAGGTTGCCGACTGCGCCGCCGAGAATCAGTGCAAGGGATATGGCGGTCCAGGTGGAGCCGGGCTTGAGCCGTCGCAGGATGGCGACGATGACCGCGACCACGAGCAGGGCGATGCCGATGAGCAGCCAGCGTTGCCAGCCGCCAGCTCCCGCCAGGAAGCTGAAAGCGGCACCGGTATTGTGGATCAGGCGGAAATTGAGCAGGCCCGGAATGATGATAATACCTTGTCCCACTCGCCAGATGTGGCTCAACCAGAGCTTGACGCCTTGATCCAGCAGAATGACCCCGAGCGATAACCATAAATAACGCAGCATCAGCAGAACTCCCGTGTTTCACCGGGTAAGGCGAGATTTCCGACACAGCGGTTGCAAATATCCGGATGCTCGGGATGACGACCCATGTCCGGGCGGCGATGCCAGCAGCGCGCACACTTTTGGGCGTCACTGGGCCGGACCTGAATGGCGATGCCGGGGATGATATCGCTGCATCCTTCCGGACGTTCTCCATAGGGGCGCAGGGCGCACGCGGAACTCAGCAGGAAAAAGCGCAGTTCCTCGCCGAGTGGTGCAAGAAACTCATGCCAGTCGCTGTTGGCGTAAAGGGCGATTTCGGCATCCAGACCCGAGCCAATCTTTTTTTCCTGACGCAGGGGTTCCAGTGTGGCATTGACGGCGTCCCGCAACCGATTGAGCCGCTCCCAACGTACATCCAGTGCTTCACTGTCGGCAGCTAGTGTAATTTTCGGATATTGCGCAAAAAACACGCTGGGGGACGAGCGATTGCCCATCTCGTTCCAGATTTCTTCAGCGGTGAAGCTCAGGATGGGGGCCATCCACACCACCATGGCTTCGAGCATCTGCCAGAGTACCGTCTGCGCCGAGCGCCGCGCCCGCGAGGCGGCGGGCGTGGTGTAGAGACGATCCTTGAGCACATCCAGATAGAGCCCGCCAAGCTCCACTGAGCAGAAGTGATGCAGACGCTGCTGGACGCGGAGGAATTGATACTCGCCATAGGCCGCGCGGATTTCCTTCTGCAGGAGCGCGGTGTGGGACAGCATCCAGCGGTCCATTTCCAGCAGTTCCGCTGTGGGCAGAGCGTCCGTGGCCGGATTAAAGTCGTGAGTGTTGCCCAGCATATAGCGGGCCGTATTGCGGATGCGCCGATAGCTGTCGCCCAGTTGCTTGAGGATGGTGTCGGAGATGGGGATCTCGCTGCGGTAGTCTTCCGAGGCCACCCAGAGGCGCAGTATGTCCGCGCCGTAGCGGTCGATGATCGTCTGCGGAGCTATGACATTGCCCACGGATTTGCTCATCTTCCGACCTTCGCCGTCGACGGTGAAGCCGTGGGTAAGCACCGCCTTGTAGGGTGCCCGCCCGCGGCTGGCGACGGACTCCAGCAGGGAGGATTGGAACCAGCCGCGATGCTGATCGGAGCCTTCCAGATAAAGATCCGCGGGACTGTGCAGTTCGGGGCGTTGCTCCAGTACAAAGGCGTGGGTGGCGCCGGAGTCGAACCAGACGTCGAGAATGTCCGTGACCTTATGGAAATGCTCATGGCCGCAGTTACCGCAGTGGGCATCTGCGGCCAGAAAATCGCTGTCCGGCTGGTTGAACCAGGCATCGACCCCGCCCGTCTCCACCGCCTGGGCGACACGCTCAAAAGTGTCGGTATCGCGCAGGGGTTCGCCGCACTGGGCACAGGAGAAGAGTGCGACGGGTACGCCCCAGGCCCGTTGCCGGGAGATGCACCAGTCCGGACGCTGGTTGACCATGCCGGCGATGCGGTCTTTGCCCCAGTCGGGAATCCAACGGGTGGCGTCGATGGCCTCGATAGCTTTCTCGCGCAGGTCATTGGCGCTCATGCTGATGAACCACTGGGGTGTGGCGCGGAAGAGCAGGGGGGTCTTGTGGCGCCAGCAATGGGGATAACTGTGGCGGATTTTTTCAAAGTGGAGCAGGGCGTTGCGCGCGCGCAGCAGGGCCGGCACTCGTTCATTGGCTTCCTGCACGGTGATACCTCCCAGACCCAGGGGCAGATCCTCTTTGAAGCGGCCGTTGCCGAGTAAGGGGCTGTCTACGGGCAGGTGATAGCGCCGGGCCGCTTCATAGTCATCCACGCCGTGGGCGGGGGCGGTATGTACGCAGCCGGTACCCGCCTCCAGGGTGACATGCTGACCGAGAATGACCGGCACTTCGCGATCCAGGAAGGGATGCCTGAGTTGGAGACCCTCCAGCACCGCACCGGCGAACTCCGCCAGCACTTCTGCTTCCGGGTGGCCATAGCGGGCGAGGGTGCTTTCTGTCAGATCCGCGGCGAGGATCAGGTGTCGCTTGTCGGCGCGCAGCAATACGTAAGTATATTCCGGGTGCAGGGCGACCGCCTGATTGGCGGGCAGGGTCCATGGTGTGGTTGTCCAGATCGCCACGCTGGCCTCTGCAGGTTCAGCGAGGCCAAGGCGTTGGCTCAGGTCGGCGGCGTCGGCGACGACGAAGGCGACGTCGATGGAAGGATCGCTGCGATCCTGATATTCCACTTCCGCCTCTGCCAGGGCGCTGCCGCAGTCCACACACCAGTGTACCGGCTTGGCACCGCGTACCACCTGGCCCTTCACCGTCAGGCGACCGAGTTCCCGCAGGATGTTGGCTTCGGCCATGAAGTGCATGGTCAGATAGGGTTTCTCCCAATCTCCGATAATACCGAGGCGCTCGAAGTCCTGACGTTGTCCGGCAATCTGGCTTTCCGCATAAGCACGGCAGGCATTGCGGAAGGCCTGGCCGCTGACTTTTTCGCCGGGACGTCCCAACTCTTTTTCTACCTGAATCTCAATAGGCAGCCCGTGACAGTCCCAGCCCGGCACATAAGGTACCCGGAAACCCTCACTCAGCTTGCTCTTGTTGATTATGTCCTTGAGTACTTTATTGACCGCATGGCCGATATGAATATTGCCGTTGGCGTAAGGTGGACCATCATGCAGGATGAATGCCGGACTTTCGGCACGCGCTTTCTGCAGCGTTCCGTAGAGGTTATGCTCCTGCCAGCGGGCCAAGGTCGCGGGTTCGCGCTCCGGCAGTTTTCCCTGCATGGGGAATTCGGTTTTGGGAAGGTTAAGGGTCTGCTTATAGTCCATGATTATTCAGGGTCCTGGGGATGTTCGGCGAAAAAGTTTCGGGTGTTCACGACGTCATTGTCGATGGCGGCCTTAAGGGTGTCGAGGTCAGTATATTTCTCCTCGTCCCGCAGCTTGTGGTGCAGTTCTACGGAAACCTGCTGTCCATAGAGATCGGGGCTGTCCGCATCCAGGCAGTGAGCCTCCAGTACCATCTGCTTGCCGCCGACGGTGGGGCGCAGGCCGATACTGATGGCAGCGACCCAGTTTCCTTGTGGGCTCAACAGACGTCCGGCAAAGATGCCTTTGACCGGCACCGGCCGGCGATTCAAGGGGATGTTGGCGGTGGGAAAGCCCAGTTCCTGACCCAGATGATCGCCATGTACGACGCGGCCGCAGAGGGCGTAGGGACGTCCCAGCCAGGCCGCTGCCTGTGACAATTTGCCCGCCTGCAAAAAGATGCGGATACCGGTGCTGCTCACCCGTTCACCGTCGAGCAGAAAAGGGGGCTGTTCTTTCACCAAAAAGCCATACTCCCGCCCGAAGCGGCGGAGCATGTCCAGATCACCGCGCCGTCCAGCCCCAAAGCGGAAGTCGTGGCCGACGCTCAGCAGTCCGCAGCGCAATCGTTTGACCAGTATCTGAGTAATGAAATCTTCAGCGGACAGGTTGGCCAATGCCTGATTAAAAGGCAGGCAAGTGATGTTCTGTACCTTGTTTTGGAGGAGCGCTACCACCTTCTCGCGCAGGCTGCTGAGGCGCGGTGGCGCGTCCGTACCGCGAAAAAACTCTCGGGGGAGGGGCTCGAAAGTGAGGACCGCCGTCGGTAGCCCGCTTTCCTGCAGAGTCCTCAGTAATGCCTGATGGCCGCGATGCACCCCATCGAAATTACCGATGCTGACCGCCTGGGTTGCATCGGCGGTATGGGTAATACGGTGATGGAGCGAGGGGAAGGGGTGCATGCGCCTCAGTGAATCCGGGTTTGCCAAAAATGCCGTCATCTTAGCGTAAAAATGTGGATTACCCTAGATTGCACCAGGGTCCGAACGAGTGTGGCTTAAAGAGCGCGAGCGGCAGGGTATGCCATCGCCCCTCACCGCTTTTCTCCTGCGCCGGAAACCGCCCAGTCGGGCTGGTGCTCCGTGCAGGGTAAAGCCCCTGATTTGACCGGGTCGTTGGATGACGAAGACGGTATCGCCATGTCCGTGCAGTCCGTCGGAATCAGGCACGAGGCGGCCTCTGCCGATACCAGTCGCGCAGTTCGTGAATGCCCAGCCACCAGGCACCCGCCAGATACAATGTGGCGGCGAGGAGTGTCAGGCTCAGCACGCGCAACAGCCGCTCCCAGAGGGACAGTGATAGCCAAAGCGCTGTGTTGCCGCGCAAAAGCAATAAGACCATGCCTATAACCATCGCCAATCCGGCGGATTTCAGCAGAAGCATCGGCCAGCCGGGTTGCGGCTGATACAGTCCGTCGCGACGCAAACGACGCCAGAGTAAAAAGGCGTTGACCAGCGCGGCGCAGCTCGTCGCGATGGCTAAGCCCAGTTGTTGCAGTGGCCACGCCAGGATAAGACTGATACCCATGTTGACCGCGACACTGATCATCCCGAAACGCACCGGCGTGCGGGTATTCTGATGGGCATAAAAGGCCGGTGCGAGCACCCGTGCGGCAATGATCGGCAAGATGCCGAGGCCGTAGCCAATCAGGCTGAGGGTACTTTGCCAGGCATCCTCAGCCGTATAGGCCCCATAACGAAACAGGCTGATCAGTAACGGTTGGGCCAGGATGAGCAGACCGACGGTGGCGGGCAGCCCGATGAGCCATGTGAGGCGCAAGGCCCAGTCCAGGGTTTTGGGGAATTGCGGCGAGCGCTCTGCCGCCTGTCGTGAGAGCAGCGGAAGCACCACCGTCCCCAGCGCCACTCCGAAGACGCCCAGAGGAAACTCCACCAGACGATCAGAGTAATACAGATAAGACACCACATTTGCCCCCACCAAGGAAGCGAGAATGGTGTTCAGAAACAGATTGATCTGTGCTACCGATGCCCCGAATGCCGCCGGTCCCATGAGTCGCAGCACCTTGCCCACGCCGGGATCACGGCGCCGCAAGCGTGGCCAGCGCAGATGTCCGACCTGTCTGAGGGCGGGCAGTTGAAACAGCAACTGCAGCACCCCGCCGATGAAAACTCCCCAGGCCACTGCTATAGCGGGTTGTTGAAGGTGCGGCGCCCAGAAGACCGCCGCTGCGATAATGCTCAGATTCAAAAAGACCGGTGTAAAGGCGGGTACCGTAAAACGTCCGTAGGTGTTCAGCACACCACCAGCCAGTGCCACCAGAGAGATGAAAAAGAGGTAGGGAAAGGTGATGCGCAGCAGCTCTACGGTGAGGTGAAATTTGTCCGGGCTGTCCGCAAAACCGGGGGCGATGGCATAGACAATGGCACTGGCCCCCAGTATCCCCACGATGGTGACGACTGCCAGGGTGAGGGTCAGCCAGCCTGCTACGTCCGCGACAAAGGCTCGGGTTTCCTCGACGGAGCGGGTGGCCCGATACTCCCCCAGCACCGGGACGAATGACTGGGAGAAGGCGCCTTCACCGAAGAGACGTCGGAATAAATTCGGGATACGGAAGGCGACAAAAAACGCATCGGCTATTGCGCCAGCACCGAAGAGCCGCGCCAGAATCACGTCGCGAGCAAAGCCCAACAGGCGTGACAGCATGGTATTGCTGCCTATCTTGAGCACGCTGCGCAGGGGGTGGTGGCTGCTCATGGTGAGGTAATCGTCAGGTGGGGAGGGTTCATCGTTGGATGATGGCACGCGGCTGAGGGTGCGCCAAGAGCACGCGCAGTATGTCGACAAGTAATGTAGCCATTTTATAGGGTGGCCTGGTGTTCCGCGAATGACGAAAAACTCGTTGCGTCTTCTTGGCGGTGGCCACGCACCATAGTCCACCAACTTGGTGGACTATGGGTTTGCGCTATTGTCCAGCAAGGCATTGACGGCTTCGAGATCCGCCATATTGATTTGACCAGAGGCAGCCTTAAGCTGTACCCGCGCTATTATCTGATTATAGAACGCCACATTGTAGTTCTGCTCGGCGCGGATGTAATCCGTGGCCGTCTGCAGCAGGTCGATGATGGAGCGGGTACCCACCTCATAGCCTTTGCGCGTGCCTTCCAGGGAAACTTTGGCCGAGGCGGCGGTTTCCTTGGCGGCGCGTAATTGTGCCACGCTGTCCTTGAGGTTGAGGAAGGCGGTCTGGGTATTGAGCGTGACTTCATCGCGGACACTGGCGACGTGATCAACACTGGCGATGGTCTGCGCCTGCGCCTGTTGTACGGAGGCAGAGGTGTGTCCGCCCTGATAGAAGGGTACGGAGAGGTTGAGACTCACCCCGGCCTGATTCAGGGCCATGCCGGGGAAGGGGCTACCCAGGGAGTGTTGTGCGATACCCTGAAGATTCACCACCGGCCAGCGCGCACGGCGGTTATATTCGACTTGGTCATGCGCGGTTTGCAACTGCGCTTCCGCCTGATGCATCAGCGGTTGATCCTTGACGGCACTCTGTACCCAACGGGTCATATCGTCGGGCTGGGGACCCATGGCCTCGTAATGCCCCAGGTTGTCGAGCACGCCGATGGGATGATGGGTGAGTCGTTGCAGGCGGCGCTGGGCAACAGCGACCCCGTTGCGGGCCTTGATGAGATCGGCTTTGGCGGCATCAAGGCGGGCTTGTGCCTCACGTACGGCAATGATGTCCCCGGTGCCGATTTTCAGGGTGGCGTCGGTCTGTTTGTAAATACTTTCGAGCAGCGATTTCTGTTTTTCGGCGACGTGTTTCTGGGCCTGGGCCTCCAGTACGCCGAAGTAGGCCTGAGCCACCTTCAAAGCCAGTTGTTGCTCGGTATAAGTGAGAGCTGCGGCGCTGGCCTGAATCTCGGTGTCGGCTTGCTTGAGCGCTGTCCATGCCTGACCATCAAAAACGGATTGGGTAATGTTGACGCTATAGTTGTCGGACAGGTAAGCGCGATTGATGGGCCCCGCTCCAAAGCCGGTGATGTCGGCGGTGTTAAAGCCAACACCGGCACCGGCACCCACATGGGGGAGCAGGGCGGAACGGGCGAGAGGCTTGTCCTGCATCTGAGCCGACAGTTCGGCGCGGGCCTGCGCCAGTGTCGGATCTGTCTGGTAGGCCTGCTGATAGGCCTCAACGAGGCTTTCCGCCCCGGCGGGCGTCGCGCCCAGAATCAATACCGCCATGAGAAGCGAAAGACGTGGGGGAAGACGATCTGCGCGCATGGGAATGACCCTATCGTGACGGTAAGGCCACAAGATACTGACCGCTCGGTCAGTCGTCAAGGAAGAATCCCGCGGTGATGTGCCCCAAGCGGCATCCGGGAATGGGCAAAATCACGCTTCTCCCTTATGCTGATGCTCCCGTTTCAGTGGACGCCGCTCTGCTTATGCCTCACCCTGTACTGACCCAATGTGTGGTGCCTTATCCTGAGAATGTCGCCACGGTGTTTGCGCCACTCGCCTCAACGCCCTGGTCCTTCTTTCTGGATAGTAGCGCGACGGTGTCCCCGCAGGGGCGTTACAGCATGCTGGTGACGGCACCGCGCCAGCGTCTGTGGCAAGAGGCGGGGCGGCTTTGGATTGCCGATGGGGATGGCCCCGCGCGGCGCTCGGCGCTTTCGCTCTGGGAGGCGTTGCGCGACTCGGTGATGAGGCTCCCCGATGCCGCCTCTCTGCCCGCAGAATTACCGTTTGCGGGCGGGGCGCTGGGCTATCTGTCCTATGATTTCGGGCTGGCGGGGCAGGGTATTCCGCAGCCTCCCACACAGTCTCTTTCTGAAGCGGCCTTCGGTATCTATGATACGGCGCTGCTGGTCGACCATCATGGGCGCAAGGCCTGGCTTTGTGCGCCCGAAGACCGGATGGTGCAGGCACTCGCGGAGTGGCAGCCACGCCTGGCTCGCGCGACGGTATATTCCCCCGATCCATCTTTCCAGGTGCGGGGGCCGGTGCAGCCGCTCTGGAATCGCAGCGACTATGCCGCAGCTTTTGGCCGGGTGCAGGACTATATCCGGGCGGGTGACTGCTATCAGGTGAATCTGGCCCAACCCTTCGCCGTCCCGCACGCAGGATCACCATGGTCGCTTTACCAGCGACTGCGGACGGTCAATCCGGCGCCTTTTTCGGCATATTTGTCCCTGCCCCAGGGCGCGGTGCTGAGTTTTTCCCCGGAACGGCTGCTGCGGGTTCAAAAAGATCGTTTGCAGGTCCGACCCATCAAAGGGACACGTCCGCGCCTGGAGGATCGGCAGGAAGACCAGCGGATGGCACAGGCTCTTTTAGCCAGTCCCAAGGATCGCGCCGAGAACGTGATGATCGTCGATCTGTTGCGCAACGATCTGGGGCGGGTGGCAGCGACGGGCTCGGTGCAGGTGCCGCAACTCTGCGCGCTCGAATCTTACGTCCACGTTCATCATCTGGTCAGCGTGGTGGAGGCGCGCTTAGCACCGGGACAGGATGCATTGAGTGCGTTGGAGGCCTGCTTTCCGGGGGGATCCATTACCGGGGCTCCCAAGCGTCGGGCCATGGAAATCATCGCGGAGTTGGAAGTCGGCGCGCGCGGCCTGTATTGCGGAAGTATTGGTTATCTGGATCAGCGCGGCAGCCTGGATATGAATATTGCCATTCGCAGTATGACGGCGGTTCAGGGTGAGCTGCGCTTCTGGGCGGGGGGCGGCATCGTCGCGGATTCTGATCCGGATGCGGAGTATCAGGAGACGCTGGATAAGGTGGCCGTATTTCATCGCGAGCTTGCAGCATTGGCGGGAGAGGGATGAGGGTGTTTGTCATGGTGACCCCATCTGGCATAGAGTCGCTGCCAGTCTTGACTGCAAAAAACTGAATATGTCCGAAGAAAACAAAAAACGTCATACCCATTGGCAATTGTTGCTGCAGATCGTCTT
>Ga0315298_1001491_pt1 | contig 42600 bp, 37 predicted proteins | sample WHS_1_MG_FD_203077 | JGI IMG/M metagenome (GOLD analysis project Ga0315298, IMG submission 203077) | Extremophilic microbial mat communities from Washburn Hot Springs, YNP, Wyoming, USA - WHS_1_MG | ecosystem: Environmental > Aquatic > Thermal springs > Hot (42-90C) | place: USA: Wyoming... | reverse complement strand
CCACAACACCGGACGTCTGCCCCGACCGGCGTCAACTGCTTTCTGCATGCCCCGCCCCCGGCCCTGCGGGAGGCCCCGCCCCAGTTCCGGCGGGGACTGCTGCCGGCTGGCGACGCATCCAGGACCCTTGCTATGGTGCCGGGGGGGTGCTATAATGCTCTGTCTTCCCGTCTTTGGAGGTAGCATTGAAACGGACCTATCAGCCGAAGGTGCTCCAGCGCAAGCGGGTGCACGGCTTCCTGCAGCGGATGAAAACCACCGACGGGCGCAACGTGCTGCGCCGCCGCCGGCAAAAGGGGCGCGCTCGCCTCACCGTGTAACGCGGCTGGGGAGGCTCGGCCGCGCCGCCGACTTCGCCCGGGTTCGTCAGCAGGGCCGCTCCGTGGCTGGAAGCCTGCTTACGTTTCGTGTGTATCCCCTCCCGTCGGAGGAGCCGTTGCGCGAGCCCGGTGCCCGGCTATATCTCGCCGTGGTGGCGGGCAAGCGGCTGGGCAGCGCGGTGGCGCGTAACCGCATCCGCCGTCGTATCCGAGAGGCGGTCCGCCTGCTCTTGCCGCGGGTGCTGGGGCGCTGGCTGGTGGTCGCCCTCCCGCGGCGGCAGGTGCTGAGTGCCGAGGCGGGGGCGCTGCAAGCAGAAATCGAATCCTTGCTCCGAAAGGGTCAGGTTATCGCATGAACACCGGGGGCCTGCGTGCCTGGGTCACTGCCGGGCTGCTGGGGGGTATCCATTTCTATCGCCGCTATGTTTCCATCCTGCTCCCCCCCTGCTGCCGGTTCCAGCCCACCTGCTCGCAGTACGCGCTCGACAGCATCCGCAAGTACGGTCCGCTGCGCGGCTCCTGGCGCGCCCTCTGCCGCATCGGGCGCTGCCACCCCTTCCACCCGGGTGGCTACGACCCCGCCTGACCGCATCCCATGACGAAAGCGAACCATAACTTGACCATATCCAGACTCTGGCGCCCGCTGGCCCTGGCCGTCGCCGCCTTTGGGCTGCTCTTCGTTCTTGCCGGCTGCGCCCCCGGCGTCGCCCCCCTGACTACCGAGCAGGAGCGCGGCCTGGCCCGCGAGGTCCGGGCTATCCAGGCCATGAATGACCAGCAGGCTGAAGCCTACCTGCGCACGCTCAAAACGCGTCTGGGCGACCTGCTCCAGGCCGAGCGCAAGGATAACACTACGATTGCCCGCACCCAGTACCTGATCGGCTACACTTGGGAGCGCCGGGCCTACGTGGATGAGGCCCTGGATGCTTACAGCAAGGCCCAGGGTCCCTACCGCCCTCTGGCCGCCTTCCGCGAGGGCGAGATCACCCTGCTCTTCAGCAAGAACGAGAAGAAGGCAGGCGGCTTCTACAACAACGCCTCCAGCGTGGCGCCCACGGTCACCGCGCCCTTCCCTGCCGTCGGCGAGGGGCGTGACCTCACCCTGGTGCTGGCCAGCAATCCCGACGCTCACATCGTGCAGGTGAACCTGCTCGATTGGGCCCGCCTGCGCGTGGACCAGGCCTACCACAATCAGGCCCTGTACCGCGCCTTCGACACCCTGGTCAAGGCGCTGGGGGCAAATCCGAAATGGTCGTACGCACTGGCGCTCATCCTGCTCGCGGTAATCGTGAAGTTGGTCACCACCCCGCTCACCGTCGCCGCCTTCCGGGGCATGCGCAACATGCAGCGGGTGCAGCCCCTCATCAAGGAGATCCAGGAGAAGCACAAGGGCGACCAGGCCACCATCGCCCGCGAGCAGATGCGTATCTTCCGCAAGTACCGGGTGAGCCCACTGGGCGGTTGCCTGCCCATGCTCATCCAGATGCCCATTCTGATTCTGGTGTACCAGGCCATCCGGGTCTACATTTACCAGTTCTCCAACGCCTCGTTCCTGTGGATCCCCAGCCTGGCCCAGCCCAACTGGCCGCTACTGATCCTCTATGCCGGGAGCATGTACCTCTCGCAGAAACTGACCGCCATGCCCCCGGCCGACCCCCAGCAGCAGCAGATGCAGAACAGCATGGCGATCATGATGCCCATCATGTTCACCTTCCTTTTCCAGACCTTGCCCTCGGCCTTTATCCTGTACTGGTTCACGTATAATATTCTGATCACCGCCCATCAGATGCTGTTGATGCGCCGGCCCCTGGAGCCGCTGGAGGCGGAAGGGGAGGCCGCTGCGGCCGCGGCAGCAGCGGCGCCCGCGCCCGCCCGGCCACAGCGCATCCGCCGTCGGCGCTGACCCCGGAGGAGGTCCATGGAAGCCCTCGAGAAGAGCGCTCGCACCGTCGCAGAAGCCATTGAGGCCGGCCTCGCGGAGTTGGGGCTGCCTCGAGACCAGGTGCAGGTCGAGGTCCTGGAGGAGCCGCGCTCCCTCTTCGGCCTGGTGGGGCACCACGCCCGGGTCCGCCTACGGCCCGTGGGCACGCCCGCAGACCAGGCCGTGGAGGTGCTCGCGCGCATGCTCTCCCTGGCCGGGCTCGAGGCCACCCCCTCGGTTACCGGCAGCGACGCGGAGCACGTGCGCATCGTGTTGCAGGGGCGCGACGTGAGCATTGTCATCGGCAAGCACGGCCAGACCCTGCAGGCCCTGCAGCACCTTACCAATCTGATTGTCAACCGCCACCGTTCGGAGCGCCGGCGCATTATCCTCGACGCCGAGCATTACCGCGAGCGCCGCGAGATCGCCCTGCAAGCCATGGCCATGCGCGCTGCCAAGCGCGCCCAGGAGACGGGTAAGGAAGTAATCATGGAGCCGCTCCCGGCGATTGAGCGCCGTGTGGTGCACCTCACCCTGCAGCAGGTGCCGGGGGTAGAGACCCGCAGTATGGGCGAGGAGCCCGAGCGGCGGGTGATCGTCATCCCGGCCGGGTAGCGTCGTGACCCACACCGAGGTGCTGGTGGTGGGCGGGGGCCACGCCGGCCTGGAGGCCGCCCTGGCTGCCCGGCGCCTGGGCGGGCGCGTGCTGCTGGTCACCTTCTCCCCCCGCGCCATCGGCGCCATGCCCTGCAACTGCAGCGTGGGCGGCCCGGCCAAGAGTCAATTGGTGGCCGAGGTGTGCGCCCTGGGGGGCGCCCTGGGACACCTTGCCAATGCCTGCTGCACGCACGCCCGCATGCTCAACACCGGCAAGGGCCCCGCGGTGCGCGCCCTGCGCATGCAGGTGGACAAAGACCGGTATCGCGCGTTGGCGCGCGCAGCCTTGGCGCAGGCCGGGGTGGAAATCCGCTCCGGACAAGTGATCGGGCTGAAGCCGGAAACCGCGGGCGGCTTCCGGGTGACCGTGGCCGACGGCGACACTATCACTGCCGCCCGCGTGGTGATCTGTGTCGGGACCTTTCTGGGCGGTGTTATCCACCTGGGCGAGGTCTCCTTCCCGGCGGGCCGCGCCGGCGAGCCCCCGGCCATGGGCCTCTCCCAGGCATTGCGCGATCTCGGCCTTGACCTGGGGCGGCTGAAGACCGGTACCACTGCCCGGGTGCGGGCAGGCTCTATCGACTACTCCCGCTGCACATGCCAGGAATCGGAGACGGGCCTCTTTTTCGGATATAGCTGGCAGCAGGCTCGGCGAGAGCCGGCGCGCCCCAACCGACCGCTTCTGCCTTGCTGGCTCACCCATACCAATGCGCGCACCCATGCGCTCATCCGCGACAATCTGGCACGGTCGGCGCTCTATGCCGGGCGCATCCAGGGCGTGGGTCCCCGCTACTGCCCCTCTATCGAGGACAAGGTGGTGCGCTTCCCCGACCGGGAGCGCCATCAGGTGTTCTTGGAGCGGGAGGGGTGGGACACTGACACCGTATACGTTCAGGGCCTTTCCACCAGCCTCCCCGCCGCCGTGCAGCGGGCGCTCCTGGCCACCATCCCCGGGCTCGAGGGGGCGGTGATGGTCCGTCCCGGCTATGCGATCGAATACGATTACGTCCTGCCCACGCAGTTGGGCCCGGACCTGGCCGTGCGGGCGCTTCCGGGGCTCTACCTGGCAGGGCAGATCAATGGCACCTCCGGCTATGAAGAAGCCGCCGCCCAGGGCCTGCTGGCGGGCGCCAATGCCGCCCTGTCCCTTCTCGGCCGGCCCCCACTGTTGCTGCAGCGCTCTGATGCCTATCTGGGGGTGCTGGTGGATGATCTGACCACCAAGGGTACCGACGAGCCATATCGCATGCTCACCAGCCGGGCTGAGCATCGCCTCCACCTGCGCCAGGACAACGCCGACCTGCGCCTGGCCGGCCTCGCCCACGAGGCGGGGCTGCTGCCGGAGGCTGACTTTGCCCGCTTTCAAGTGAAGCGCGAGGCGATCGCCCGCGAGCTCGCACGCCTGCAATCCGTAACCCTCCCGGGGCGCCAGCTGGCCGGCCTGCTGCCCGGCCGGGAGTTTAGCGAAGGCGCACAGAGCCTGGCCTCCGTGCTCGGCCGGGGGGACGTGGGATGGGCTGATCTGGAGGCCGCGGGCCTGGTTTCGGTTCTCGCCCCCGAGGTCGCCGAGCAGGTGGCCCTGGAATGTCGCTACGCGGGGTATCTTGCTCAGCAGCGCCTGCGCATCGAGCGCGACCGGCGGCTGGAGGCCATGGCGATTCCCGCCGGGCTGGACTACAACTCCCTGCGCGGGCTCTCCCGGGAGTCCCGGGAGAAACTGGCCCGGGTCCGCCCCCGTTCCGTGGGCCAGGCCGCCCGCATCAGCGGAGTAACTCCGGCTGATCTGGGCCTGCTGCTGGTCCACCTGCGCGCCCGGGCCGGGCGGGAGCAGCGGCCGTGACCTGGCAGCAGGCGTTCCTGGATGGTGGGCAGGCACTCGACCTGCCCGTGGATGAGCGTCTGCTCGCGCCTCTCGGCCGCTACCTCGACCTCCTCCTGGAATGGAACGCACGCCTGAATCTCACCGCCATCACCGACCCGGAAGAGATCGCGGTCAAGCACTTTCTGGATTCGCTTACTGTGCTGCGGGTGGTGCCCGTGACCGCCCAGAGCAAGGTGCTCGACGTGGGCGCAGGCGCGGGCTTCCCCGGCATTCCGCTGGCCCTGGCAACGGGTGCCGCGGTGGACCTGCTGGATTCACTCGGCAAGCGCTGTCGCTTCCTCGAGGTGGTTAGCCAGGAGTTGGGCCTGCGCGGAAGGGTGATCTGCCGGCGGGCCGAGGACTACGCGCGAGGGGAGGGCCGGGACCGGTATGACCTGGTGCTGGCGCGGGCGGTCGCGCCCCTGCCCTCTCTGGTGGAGTACTGCTTGCCGCTCGTCGCCGTGGGCGGGGTGATGGTGGCCATGCAGGGCCCCAGGCAGGAGGTGGGCGAGGCCGCCTTCGCCGCCCGGGAACTGGGAGGGACGGTGCAGCAGGTGGCCCACCTGGATCTCCCTGGCGGCGCGGGAGAGCGCACCCTGGTGGTGATCCGCAAGGACCGCCCCACCCCCCCTCGCTACCCACGGGGCGCCGCCGCCATCGCCAAGCGCCCGCTCCGGGCGATAGGTTCCCCTTCTCCTCCCCGGGGGTTGGGGTGAGACGGTCTTCACCCCCTCCCCTGGGAGAGGGTCAGGGGTGAGGGGACCTCCGCCTGTTGCCTCCCGCCCCATACTCCAAACCCCACCGCGGCAGGTAACCCCCGCCTCACCCCGAACAAATCCCCCGCCCCTGCCCCCGGGGCAGGCACCTGCCGCATAGGAGGCCCCATGTACCCCTGGACCTTGTTGGTCACCCTGCTCGCCCTGCTCGGCCTGTGTGCCGAGGCCGCCTCTGCCCCGCTTACCCTTTACGTGGCGCCGGGCGGGCGGGACACCTGGTCGGGCCGGCTGCCACAGGCCAATGCCGCCCGTTCTGACGGTCCGCTGGGCTCGCTCGCAGGGGCGCGGGATGTCCTGCGTCGGCTCAAGGCGGCCGGCGGGTTGCCGGGACCGGTGGAGGTGGTGATCAAGGCCGGCACCTACCGCCTGCGGGCGCCGGTGGAGTTCACCCCCGAGGATTCGGGGACCGCGCAGTGCCCCATCCGCTACGTGGGCGAGGACGGTGCCATTGTCAGCGGGGGCCGCCGTATCACCGGCTGGCGGCAGCAGGGCAAAGCATGGGTAGTGGACCTGCCGCAGGTGCGTGCGGGCTTCTGGTGGTTCGAGGGGCTATGGGTGAATGGCGAGCGGGCCCGCCGCGCCCGCCTGCCCAACACCGGCTATCTCTATACCGCCGGTAAGGCCAGCCCGCTCAAGGATGCCGCTGGCAGGGAGACGCCGCGTAGCAACACCGCCTTCAGGTACAGGCCCGGTGACCTTGACCCGTCCTGGGAGGGGTTGGAAGAGGCCACCGTGGTCGTCTATCATGCCTGGGAAACCTCACTCCTGCATGTGCAGCACCTGGATCCGGAGACCAACACCGTGGACTTCACCGGTCCCGCCGCCTGGCCGTTCGAATCGTGGGGTCCCCGCCAGCGCTATCATGTGGAGAACCTGCCGGCCGCCCTGGACGAGCCGGGCGAGTGGCTGCTCTCCCGGCGCACGGGCCTGCTCTCTTATCTCCCCCGCAAGGGCGAGGATATGCGTACCGCCGAGGTGGTGGCGCCGAGGGCCTCCCGGCTCATTGTGCTTCAAGGCGAGCCGGCGGCCGGCCGCTTCGTGGAGCACCTCACCTTCGCCAACCTGCGCTTGCTGCACACCGACTGGCCCATCGCCCCCAGCGGCCACAGCGACGGGCAGGCGGCCGCCTCCGTGGGCGCGGCGGTAGAGATGACGGGCGCTCGGCACTGCGCAGTGGAGCGCTGCACGCTGGCGCACCTGGGCACTTACGGCATCTGGTTCCGCGCCGGCTGCCAAGATAACCGCGCCTTCCATAACCACCTGTACGACCTGGGGGCAGGCGGGGTGCGCATCGGCGAAGGCGGCAACCCGGCCAGCCAGGATGAGGCCGCACTGCGCAATGTGGTGGACGATAACTTCATCCACGATGCCGGCCGTATCTTCCGGGGTGCCGTGGGCGTGTGGATCGGTCGGTCGTCCTACAACACCGTCAGTCACAACGAGATCTGCGACCTCGACTATACCGCCGTCTCCGTGGGCTGGTCCTGGGGCTACGACCCCTCCTCCGCTAACCACAACGTGATCGAGTACAACCACCTCCACCACTATGGCCGGGGCGTGCTCAGCGACCTGGGGGCCATCTACAGCCTGGGCATCTCCCCCGGCACGGTCGAGCGCTACAACCTTATCCACGACGCCCAGAGTTACCAGTACGGGGGCTGGGGCATCTATACCGACGAGGGGTCAAGCGGCATCCTGATCGAGAACAACGTGGTCTACAACACCACCACCGGCGGCTTTCACCAGCATTACGGCAAGGAGAACATCGTCCGCAACAATATCTTCGCCTTCTCCCAGCAGGGGCAACTCCAGCGCTCGCGCCCCGAGGAGCACATCTCCTTCTTCTTCGAGCGCAATATCGTGGTGGACGACGACAAGCCGCTGCTGGTGGGGAACTGGGAAAACGGCTGGTATCGCAACGACTACAACCTCTACTGGGACTACGCCAACCCCGCCCCCGAGTTCTTCGGCATGACCTTCCCCGAGTGGCAGGCCAAGGGCCGGGATATACACTCGCTGGTGGCCGATCCGCTCTTTGGGGACGCGCGGCGGCGTGATTTCCGCCTGCGCCCCGGATCGCCGGCGGCCAGGATCGGCTTCCAGCCCATCGACCTCTCGCAGGTCGGGCTGTATGGCGAGCCAGACTGGCGGGCGCTGCCCCGGAGCATAAAGCGGCCGGCGCCGCCCCGGGTCCGCATGCCCCGGGTGCGGGTGGCCGATTCCTTTGAGGATACGCCAGTGGGCGAGCAGGCGGCCGTGGCCACCACCTACGAGGAGGAGGGGGCCACCGTGCGGGTCACCGAGGAGACCGCCGCCTCGGGGAAGCGCGCGCTCAAGTTCATTGATCGCAAGGGGCTGCGTAACGAGTATGACCCGCACCTGGTCTACAACCCCGTCCGCACCTCAGGCACCGCGCGCCTCACCTTCTACCTGAGGGTCGAGCCGGGAGTGGGGATGTACCACGAGTGGCGGGACGCTCGCATGCCCTACCGCCTGGGACCCGACCTGCATCTGGACCGCGACGGCCGGGTGCTGGCCACGGGTAAGCCGGTAACCACGGTGCCGCCTGGCACCTGGGCCCGCTACACCATCACCTGCCACCTGGGCAAGCAGGCCAACGGGCAATGGGACCTCGAGGTGCAGCCCGCTGGCGGCAAGGCCCAGCGCTTCCCCAACCTGCCCTGCGGTGATGCGGACTTCCGCGAACTGCGCTGGTTGGGCTGGGTGGCGCAGGGTGAGGAGGAGCAGGAGGGCGCCTTCTACCTGGACGAAGTCAAACTGACGCCGTAGGAGTCACACTCCCTCTCCCCCTTGGGAGAGGGCTGGGGTGAGGGGTGGCGCACCTATTGCCGGCGGCATCAGAGCCTCACCGCCCGTTTGCCATCCGCCTATCCGCCCACCTGCTCCAGATGCGGTACGGCCCGTACCGCCCCACCTCCCGGAACGCGGTCAGTGCCGGCCGCTGGTAAGCCTGGCCCTCGAGCGACACCACGTAGTCCGTCGCCGGCTGCCGGCCGGAATTGTAATAGAGCGTGCGCCGGTGAGCCAGGAAGGGCAGCAGGTCGTAGGGTGCGGCCACCGAGGCGCCCCGCGGCAGCGCCGCCACCACCCGGCTGCGGGCTCGTGCCTGCACGCTGGGCATGGTTTTCAGACTCGGCCCGACGATGGGCAGCACCTGGGCCGCCGCGAAGAGCCAGGAGGCGACCAATCCCACCCCTACCACCCGCATGCTCCACCGCCGGCGGCGGGCCAGCCCGGCCAGCGCTGCCGCCAGCCCCAGCCACAGCCCGGCGCTGATCACCGCGGCATAGTGGCAGTAGATCTCCCGCACCGGCCACGCGGTGCCCGTGCGCGCGGCCGTCACCGTCAGCGTCTCCCCGGCCCCCAGCCACCCGGGCCAGGAGAGCAGTGGCAGCGGGCCACCGAAGGGAGCCGTAATCTCCGAGGCCCAGTTCCGGTTGGCCGGCCGGCGTAGATGCCGCAGCAGCAACCCGGGATGCCGGGCCGCGTTGACCACCATCTGCCCCGGGGTGCGCCCCAGGTGGCCGTACAGTTCCTGGTAGGGGGTACGGGTCTGGGGGGTCGTGAAGGCAGGCATAATCACCAGGTAGCAAACCGCCAGCCAGGCCAGCCCGCCAGCCAGCGCCGCCGCCCCCCAGCGCCGCCGGCCCGAGAGCCAGGCGCCGATCCCCAGCACCGCCACCACCACCCCAAACGTCTCCCGCACCAGCAGCATCCCTACCGCGCCCACGGCGAAAAGCCACCCCCGTCCCTGACGCAGCCCCAGTACTGCCGTCAGCAGCAGAGGCAGGCCGAAAGATACCTCGTGAAACTTGCCGAACGCCGGCCCCAGCACCCCCGGCAGCAGGGCAAAGCCGACCGCTCCCAGCACGGCCGTGCGCTCGCCCACCATGGGCACCAGCAGCCGGTAGGCCAGCGGCAGGCAGGCCGCAGTGGCCGCCGCCTGCAGGATCACCAGCAGCGCGCCCGAGGGCCAAAGGGCGTACCCGGGAAGCAGCGCCAGCAGCGCGGGTGAGAAGTGCACCGCAAAGTGGTTGCCCCCCTCGTCCGCGATGTGCAGGAAGCCCTGCCCGTGCAGGGTGTTCCAGAAAGCCTGCTGGTACAGGAAGCAGTCACCGGTGCTGATGTGCCCCCGGTAGTAGATGACCAGCGACCCCATGGCCAGGAAGGCGCCGTAAAGCCCCGTCAGCCAGGGGATAAGCCGTCTCCCCCAGCGGTTGGCCAGCGCGGCGGTCAGGCTCAGCAGCAGCCAGGCCACCAGCCACACCCGCCACCGCCCCAGATCCACCCCCAGGTCCACCGCCAGGCTGCCGGTGAGCAGCGCCCGCAGCAGGATAGGAGCCGCCACCAACGCCAGCAGGACCCCGGCCAGTCGGGCCCGTAGGCGGTGCGTCAACCGAATGGCCGGCCACAGCGCCAGGCCCACCCCCACCCCCAGCAGCAGCCAGCCCTGCCAGCGCTGCTCCGGCCACATCCCGGTAATGATCAGCCCGTCCCGCCCCGCCTGCCCGATCAGGGCGACAGGAATCCGCCACAGGAACGCGGCCGCCACCAGGCCATAGCCCCAGCGGTCACCCTTCTCTCTCTCCCCCCGGGAGAGGGTGGGGGTGAGGGGCTCGGTATGACGTGCGCCGTCTCGGGTGTCCTCTACCATTGTCCGCTACTCCCCCTCTCCCCCCGGGAGAGGGTGGGGGTGAGGGGCTCGGTATGGGGGTCAGGTCAGACTGCCCCCTGGCCCTCTCGGGCGAAACCACCCCCCCACTGTACCATTCCCGGCACCCCCGCTCAACCTCCCCAGGCAGGAGACCGGTGCCACCCTGCCGAAGCGAGTCGCCTGTAATTCTCTTGTGGCCAGACGGCCCGGGTCTGGGGTCGTCCGGAAGAGAAAACGGTTCAGGTGCTCGGCCTTGGAAGGCTTCTTCCCTCCCGAAACCCGAACCCCGAAACTCTTGCTCTGGAGGAACCATGAGACCAACCAAGGTAGTAGTCATCGGCGCGGGCAGCGCCTCGTTCGGCCCCGGCATCATCAGCGACATCCTGCTCAACCCGGAGATGAAGGGCTCGACCCTGGCCCTGGTGGACAAGAACGAGCAGGGCCTGGAACTGATCGCCAAACTCGCCGGGCGCATGAACCGGGAGTGGGGGAGCGGGCTCAAGATTCAGGCCCATGCTGACCGCAAGAAGGCGCTGCGCGGCGCCGAGTTCGTCATCATCTCCATCGCGGTCGAGCGCGAGGTGCGCTGGCGGCTGGACTGGGAGATCCCCAACAAGTACGGCGTGCGCCAGCCGCTGGGGGAGAACGGCGGCCCCGGTGCCTTCGCCCATGGGGCGCGCAACATCCCCATGATTATTGATATCTGCCGTGACATGGAAAAACTGTGCCCCGACGCCTGGCTTTTCAACTTCACCAACCCGGTGCCCCGGGTGGCGTTGGCCGTCAGCCGCTATACCAACATCAAGGTCTGCGGCTTTTGCCACCAGATCGGCGCCGCCTATCGCCAGGTGAGCGTCGTGCTTGATATCGATCGTGCGGACCTGGACATCAAGGCCGCCGGGCTCAACCATTTCACCTGGATCCTGGATATCCGCCGCAAGAGCACGGGCGAGGACCTCTACCCCGCCTTTCGGGCGGCGGTGGAGAAGTATGACCCGGGCTACCACCCGCTCAGCCGCGAGATGTTCCGGGCCTTCGGGATCTACCCCGCCCCGGGCGACGGGCACATGGCCGAGTACCTGCAGTGGACTCACGACCTGAAAACCAAGCCCTGGAAGAAGTACGATCTGGACCTCTACGATTGGGATGGCGCCATGAAGGGCCGGGACGAGATGTGGCTGCGCATTGCCGACCATGCCAGGGGCAAGGGCCGGCTGGAGGATCACTACCACGGCACCGGCGAGCGCGCCATCCCCGTGCTCACTGCCATGGTGCAGAACAAGAACTCCTTCGAGGACGCAGTTAACCTGCCCAACGAGGGCTACATCGAGAACCTGCCTGATGAGTCCATCGTGGAGGTGCCGGGCGTGGTCTCCGGCATGGGCGTGCGGGGGATGGGCGTGGGCTGCCTGCCCGAACCGGTGGCGGAACTCTGCCGCCGCCAGTTGACTGTCACCGATCTCGCCGTCCACGCCGCCGTCACCGGCGACAAGCAGGCCGCACTGCAGGCCATCTTACTCGACCCCATGGTCAATGACATTGATGCCGCCAAGGGCATCCTGCGCGAGTTCCTGGAGGTCCACGGCGATCTGATGCCCCAGTTCGCAAAGTAGCGACGCACCTGTGGGGCGGGCCGGGCAGGCCCGCCCCGCTTTGTGCGCCTCCCGGGGTACGCCGGTGCAAAGGGGCTCCTGCCTTGACGGTGGCATGGTTACCCTCACCCCGACCTTCTCCCGGCGCGGGTTGGGGAAGTCCCGCAGGCACTTGGCCGGCGGAATGCCCCCCTACAGGGGCTCGAACGCCCCTGCCAGTCCCCCCTCGCGGGCCAGGACATTCAGGCGCTCCAGTTCCTGGGGGGTGCCGACGTCGGACCAGAGGCCCGAGAAGCGCACGCCCAGGGTGCGGGCGCCCGCCTGGAGCAGGTGCCGCACCGCCTGGGGCAACTCGTATTCGCCCCGGGGCGAGGGGGCCAGCGCACGGGCGGCGGGGAAGATGCTGGGCGAGAGCACCATCACCCCCGCGTTGTTCCAGTGGGTGGTGGAGGTGCCGGGCGCGGGCTTTTCGATGATATCCGTGATCCGGTCGCCCTCCAGGTACACCGCCGCGCCCGCTGCCGGGTCCTCCACCCAGTTCAGCCCCAGCACCATCTCCGGCCGCTCGGCGGCAAACAGCCCCACCACCTCCCGATACCCCTGCCAGTAGAGCAGGATGTCGGCCCAGGTCATCAGGAAGGGCTCCCCGCCCACGAACTCCTCGCACAGCAGCGCCGCGGTGGCCGTGCCGGTCATCTCCCGCTGCCGGAAGTAGGAAAGCCGCATCCCCACCCGCTCGCCGGCGCCAAAGTACCCCTCCACCTGCTCGGCCAGATACCCGGTGACCACCGCCGCCTGCCTGACCCCCGCCCCCGCCAGCCCGAGCAGGATATACTCGAGCAGCGCCCGCCCCCCGATGCGCACCAGGGGCTTGGGCATGGTGTCGGTGATGGGGCGCAGGCGGGTGCCCTTGCCCGCAGCCAGGATCACGGCTTTCACGGATGTTCTCCTTCACCTCGGGGTAACATGGGATTAGATTGCGCGCCGTCCCGGGAATCCCTGCGTGCTGCCGCCGATCCCGCCCGTCGCATTGACTGGGGGCAACCCACGTGATATTGTCCCCGGGCCAGGGGGTGCCGTGAGGCTATCGGTTATTATCCCGGTTTACAATGAGCGCGACCAGGTGGAGGCCATCCTGGACCGCGTGCTCGCGGTTCCCCTGGACAAGGAAGTGATTGTGGTGGACGACGGCTCCACCGACGGCACCGATAAGGTGCTGGCCGGCCTGGCCGGGCCCGGGGTGCAGGTGATTCGCCAGGAGCCCAACCAGGGCAAGGGTGCGGCCATCCGCCGGGCTATCCCCCTGGCCACCGGGGATGCCGTGATCATCCAGGATGCCGACGGTGAGTATGCCCCCGAGGAGTACGGGCTCCTGCTTGCACCGCTCGAGAGTGGCGAGGCCGAAGTGGTCTATGGCACTCGCTTCCTCTCCCCTCTGGGGCAGCGGCGCTGGCCAGAGGGCATGAAGTTCCCCAACTACCTTATCAACCGCATCCTGGCTTTCATGGCCAACGTGCTCTACCGGGGGCGAATCACCGACGAGGCCACCTGCTACAAACTCTTCCGGCGTGAGTTGCTGCAGTCCATCCCGCTGGAGTGCAAGCGCTTTGAGTTCTGCCCGGAGGTCACCGCCAAGGTGCTGCGGCGAGGGGTGCGCATTCACGAGGTGCCCATCTCCTATCACGCCCGCACCGCGCGCGAGGGCAAGAAGATCAACTGGCGGGATGGCGTGCAGGCTATCTGGACCTTGCTCAAGTATCGTTTCCGCAGATGAGCGGCGCCTGGAGCAGGCTCGCCCCAGCCCTTGCCTGGCTGCTCGTCATCCAGCCCCCCTCCCCCCGCACCCGCCGGCTCTTTATGCTGGCCGTCTTCTTGCTCGCGTTGGCCGCCCAGTCTCCCCATCTCTATCGGTCGCTGGCGGCCGACCACCGGCCCGCCGCGGTCGCCCGGCGTTACCGGGAGGCCGCCCGGGATAACGACGTGGCCGCCGTGACCCGTGCCGCCCCCCTCACCACCTGGGCCCAGGCCGGGCGCTGGGTAACCACTGCCGAGTGGATAGACCTGGATGGCGGTGGCCCTTTCTGGCGGCCGGTGGTGAGCGCCCTTTGGTGGTTCGAGTACCGGGCCTTCGGTCGGGACGTCATCCTCTACAACCTGGTCACTGTGCTGCTGATCGCATTGGCGGCCGCCTGCCTGGCCGGGGGCATGTCGGTGCTTTCCGGGAGCCTGCCGGCAGCCACGCTGACTGCCGGCCTGCTGCTCTGGAAGGTTACCGGTCCCCTCGCAGGCATCCTCGCCTGGTTTCCGGCGCAGACCGACGTGCTGGCGGGAGCCCTGCTCGCGGCAGCCTGGTATGCCCTACTGCTGGGCGAGAAATGCGCGACTGGCACCCGACAGGTTTCACCGTCGGTGCCTGTGCCGGCATTTCGCTCAGCAGGCTGGCTGTTTGCTGCTTCCCTCCTGGCCTATATCGCCGCCGTCGGCGCCAAAGAGGCAGCGCTGCCCTTTGTCCTGGTTCCCCTGGTGTTGCTGGGAGCCTCGGAGAAGCGCCGCGCCTGGCCCTGGCTGGCCGCATTTGGGGCAGTGGCCCTCGCGTTGCTTGCCCTGCGCACCCTCACTCTGGGCGGTGCCGGGCACTTCCTGGTGACCGCCGGTCCGGGGCATCTGGCCCGCCGCGCGCTCATCATGCTTGCTGGCCCCTGGCTGGACAACGAGATCATTGGCTGGCACTCCGTGGCCGTGGTCTTGCTCGCGGGGGCAATCGTCCTGGTTGCCACTTGCCCCTCGCTCCTGGAACGCCGGCCCGTCTGGTACGGCCTGCTGGTGGGGGTGCCCGCCGCCCTGGTGGGGGCGGCCGCGCTCACGCCCGAGGGCCCGCTGGTGCTGCTTGACCCCAGCCCCTGGCGGGGCCTCCCCCGGGGCCTGGTGTTCGTGCTGGCAGCGCTGTTGATGTGGCGGCAGCGGCCGCGGGAGTTCGGGGTGCTGGTAGCCCTCCTGTTGGCCTGCAGTGTGCAGTTGATCGTGGTCCGCGATTGGTTCCGTCCCCACTACTTCTACCTGCCCGCCCTGGCCTGGTCGGCCCTGGATGGCCTCGCCCTGCTCTCCCTCGCAGGGTGGGTGCGCGGCCGCGTTACCCCCAGGCGGCCGGTGGTCGGCCAGTAAGGTTTGCCGGAGGGGGGCTGGGGTATCCTTCCCGCAGATTCTTTCGGGTGCCAGGTGGTTGACCGCGCGTCCTTCTGCCGGCCCCCAGGCGGGGACATGGGTATCGGGTTCCTCACATATGCGCGCCCGCGCTTGCCGTGGCTCACGCGACGGCGGATGATGCTGCTCTGCCTGCTTGCGGCGCTGGCCTCCTTCGCCCCCTACAGCGTGGCCGCGATCCGGCTGGACCACAGCCCCGCGGCCGTTGCTGGCCGGCTTGCGCATTTCTCCCGCGACAACGACGTCAACGCCATCCTTGACGCCGCTTGCCATGTTACCGCCAGCGATGTGCGGGACTGGTTCACCACCCCCCGCTGGATCGACCACCTGGGTGGCGGTCCCTTCTGGCGGCCCCTGGTCAGCGTGCTCTGGTGGGGAGAATATGCCCTCTGGGGCCGCGACATCGCCCTCTGGGTGATCGTCACTGGGCTGCTGGTGTCGCTGAGCGCCATGCTCCTGGCCGGAACGGCCTCCACCTTCACTGGTAGCCGCCTGGCGGGGGTTGCGGCGGCCGGCTTCCTGGTGTGGAAGGTGCAGTACCAACTCCCCGGTATCCTGGACTGGTTCCCCGCCCAGACCGACGTGCTGGCCGCCACTTGGCTCCTGGCCGGCGGCTATTGCCTGGTCCTGGGCCTGCAGGCCGAGGGCCGGCGCCAAGCACTGCTGCTGGCGCTGTCCGTGCTCTGGTATGCCCTCGCGGTGCTCTCCAAGGAGTCAGTGTTGCCCTTCCCGCTGGTAGCCTGGGCCATGCTCTGGCTGCGGCTACGCCGGCGCGCCTTGCCCTGGATGGCGGCCCATGCTGTGACCTTCGCCCTGCTCTTGTTGGCGCGCACGCTCATCTTGGGCAGCCTCGGGCATTTCTTCGTCTCTTTCACTCCCGTGCTTCTCGTGCGCCGGGCGGTCAATGCCTTGTTTGGCGTCTGGCTGCACTATGAATACTGCGGGTGGGAGGCGCTCGGCGCCCTTGCCGTAGCCGGTGCGGTGTTGCTGGTGGTCGTGCGGCCGGATCTACTCCGGCAGCGGTATATCGGCTACCCTGCCCTGGCTGCCTGGTTGCTGCTAATGGCGCTGCTCGCCCGCGCCACCCTGGGTAGCGCCCTGGCGTTGGCCGAGCCGCGAACCTGGGGGCGGCTTGCCGACGGGGCCTGGTTCCTGCTATGTATGGTGCTCCTGGTCAGGCGCCGGCCGGGCGAGTTTCTGGTAGTCTCAGCGGCCGTGTTCGCGGGCACAGTCCAAATCGTGGTCATCCGCTACTGGCTCGACCACTACTTCTACCTGGCCGCGCTGGGGTGGGCCGCCATGGACGCCCTGGTGGTCACCGCCCTCTGGGAATGGTGGCATCGCCGGCGCGAGCCGGCCATCCCCTCTCCCCCCGGGAGAGGGCCAGGGTGAGGGGTTCCCGCGTTCTCGCTACAGCATCCTGTCTGCAGTATCTCCGCACCACCCTTGCGGCCCCCGTTGCCATCCCCTACAATCAATCAGCCATGCCCAAGCAGACCCCTGATGACCCCCGGCTGCGCAAGTTGCTCGAGCAGATCCAGAACGGCGACCTGCCCATTGACGAGGCGATGTGCCGGCTACGCGCTCTGCCCTTCGAGGACCTGGGATTTGCGAAACTCGATACCCACCGCCACCTGCGCACCGGCTTCCCCGAGGTCGTCTTCTGCCAGGGCAAGACTACGGAGCAGGTGGTGGCCATCGTGCAGCGCCTGCGGCAGCGCAACGGCACCGTGCTCGCCACTCGAGCTGCCCCCGAGCAGGCGGAGGCCATCAGGGAAGCAGTGCCCCAGGCCGTCTACCATGAGTGCGCCCGCCTGATAGTGGTGAGCCCGGTCCCCCTGCGCACCGGGGTGCCGCCCATTCCCGTGGTCACCGCGGGCACAGCCGACATCCCGGTCGCCGAAGAGGCCGCCGCCACTGCGGAGGCCATGGGCTGGCCAGTCAACCGCATCTTCGATGCCGGTGTGGCAGGCCTGCACCGCTTGCTAAGCCACACCCAGGCCCTTTTTGAAGCCCGGGTGATCGTGGTGGTGGCGGGGATGGAGGGGGCGCTGGCGAGCGTGGTGGGCGGGCTGGTTGCCTGCCCGGTGATCGCAGTGCCCACCTCGGTGGGCTACGGCGCCAGTTTTCAGGGGCTCGCCGCGCTGCTCTCCATGCTTAACTCCTGCGCCGCCGGGGTATCGGTGGTCAACATCGACAACGGCTTTGGCGCCGGGTACCTGGCGGCGATGATCTCCGGGCAGGGCGAGTAGCGTTCACCCTCAGCAGCAGGTCCCACCTCCCGGACCCCGAAATAGCGACACATGACCACGGCCTATCTTGACTGTTTCTCGGGTATCAGTGGCGACATGACCCTGGCCGCCCTGCTCGACGCCGGGCTCGACCTGGAGACGCTGCGCACCGACCTCGAGATGCTCATGCTGCCGGGCTGGAGCCTGCAGGCCGAGCGCGTCCGCCGCCGCGGCCTGGCCGGCACCCGGGTGGCCATCACCACCAGCGGCATCTCACCCGAGCGCCACCTGAGCGACATCGTGGGCATCATCCACTCCAGCGGCCTGCCCGACCCCATCCAGGAGCGCGCCGTCGCCGTCTTCACCCGCCTGGCTGAGGCCGAGGCCGCCGTGCACGGCAGCCAACCCGAGGCGGTCCACTTCCACGAGGTGGGGGCGGTGGATAGCATCCTGGACATCGTGGGCTCGGTGGCCGGCTTCTACCGGCTGGGCATCGACGCCCTCTTCTGCTCCCCCCTGCCCCTGGGCGGGGGCTGGATTGAGGCCGACCACGGCCGCATGCCCGTGCCCGCGCCGGCCACCGCCAGGTTGCTGGAGGGCGTCCCCAGTTATGGCGGGCCGGTCGAGGCCGAACTGGTCACTCCCACCGGCGCCGCCCTGGTCGCCACCCTTTGCCGGGGCTTCGGGCCTATGCCGGCCATGACTATTCGCCGGGTGGGCATGGGCGCGGGGGCCAGGGATTTCGCGGAGCACCCTAACCTCCTGCGCCTGGTGATCGGTGAGACCACCGCCGGGACTACTCGCGACGGCGAGGGCGAACGGCTCTGCCTGCTGGAAACCAACATTGACAACATGGACCCCCAACTCTACGAGCACGTGATGGACCGCTTGCTGGGGGCCGGCGCGCTGGACGTGATGCTCATCCCCGCGGTGATGAAAAAGAGCCGCCCTGCCACCCTGCTCTCGGTGCTCTGTCCGCCGGCACAGCGGGATCTGCTGCTCGATCTCATCCTGCACGAGACCACGACCCTGGGGGTGCGGATCTCGTATGTGGATCGTATCTGCCTGCCCCGGGACTTCGTGGAAGCGCCCACCCCCTGGGGGCCGGTCAAGGTGAAGATCGCCCGCCACGCCGACGGCCTGGTCACCGCATCTCCCGAGTACGAGACATGCCGGGCGCTCGCATTGGAATACAGCGTGCCGCTGCGCCGGATTATGGACTACGCCCGCTGTCGGGTGCTGGAGCAGGCGGGCGGGCCCGCCCCCCAGGATTGACACCCACGGGCAGCCCGCCTAACATGCAGCCGATGCGCGCCCTGTGCCTGGTCCTGCTCCTGCTCATTCTGCTTGCCGGCTGTGCCCGCCGCGCGGAGCCGCCCCGGCTGCGGCCGTCCCATCCTCCCCCGCGCCCGGCCGGCCCCTCCCCTCAGCAGAGCCGCACCCCCTCCCAGGTGGTGGTGGCCTACCTGGAGGCGCTCTATGACGGCCGCTACCGCGATGCCTACGATCTGCTGACGGCTGCCTCGCAGAAGAAGCATCCCTTCGCCCAGTTCGAGCAGCAGGCACAGTCGGGGGTGACGGAGTACGACCTGGGCTCCGCCAAGGTGGTGCGCCAAGTCGGGGACGAGGCCACCGTCAACATCCAACTGCTGGAAGATCCGGCCACCGCTGGCTTTCACCTGCGGCGCGAGCGGGGGGCCTGGCGGATTGTCTACACCACCGGCGTCCCCGGTTTCCCCTATCCGTAGCCATCGGAGGGATGCTCATCCGCGCCACCTGGCATCGCTTCGCCCGAGTGTTGCGCCGGGTCTACCGCGACTACAGCGAGACCAACGTCTGGCTGCTCTCCGCCGCGATTGGCTATTACACCTTCCTCTCCATCTTCCCCCTGCTCCTGGTGGCGGTGTCCATCCTGGGCTTCACCATCGGGTCGGCGGGGGCCCAGCATGTGGTTGCCCGGGGACTGGAGCGCCTGCTGCCGGGAGCAGCCACCGGCATTGAGGTCGCGCTCGAACGCATTGTCTCCCATCGCGGCGTGGCCTTCGGCCTGGGCCTGGCCGGCCTGCTCTACGGCGCCTCCGGGGTCTACAATGCCCTTCTCTTCTCACTGCGCACGGTCTGGCGCATGCGTCCAGCCCGGCGGGGGTGGCTGGTCTATGTGCGGGCCATCAGTGGCGTGCTGCTTTCTATTATGCTGCTGGTGGTCTCCATCGGGATCACCTCCTTGCTGCAGGCCCTGATTCACTATAGCCTCTTCGGCATCTCGCTCGACCGCTTCCCCGTCCTGTCCGGCTGGCTGGGTATTGCGGCCCCCATCTTCACCGATTTCCTGGTCTTCATGGTGCTTTACCTGAGCGTGCCCCACCCCCGGCTGGGGTGGGGCTCGCTGGCGTTGGGCGCAGGCTTCGCCGCCGTCACCTGGGAGTTGGCCAAGGTGGGCTTCACCTGGTACATCACCCACGTGGCGGCCGTGGACAAAGTCTATGGTTCACTGGGGGGGGTGGTGATTCTGCTGCTCTGGATCTACTACTCGGCGGTGATTGCTCTGGTGGGGGCGATCTTGGCACGCGCTCACGAGCAGGTTTCACCCGCCTCCCCGCGCGGGCAAGACAATAGCCGACAGGCGGCAGGCGGCGTCCGTCGCGTGCCGAATCAATGAGTCATCGTTTGCCCTGCTGCCGCAGGGCGTTCCCCGGGAGGTCCCATGAAGGTCATATTGCTTGAGCCGGTGCCCGGCGTTGGCCCCGCGGGCAAGGTGGCAGAGGTGGCCGACGGCCATGCCCGCAACTACTTACTGCCCCGCAAACTGGCCATCCCAGCCACCCCTGCCGCGCTGCGGAACCTGGAGCAGCACCAGGCCGCCATCCAGCGCAAGCAGGCTCAGCGCGCGGCCGATGCCCAGGCCCTGGCCGCCCGGCTGGCCGCGGTTACGGTCACCATCAAGGCCCGGTCGGGGGAGGCGGGAAAACTCTACGGGTCTGTCACCCCCACCGACATCGCGGAAGAACTGGCCAGCAAGCACCATCTTACCGTGGACAAGCGCCGCATCGTCATCGCCGACCCCATCCGCATGCTGGGTGAGCACACGGTGAAGGTCCACCTGGCCCCGGAGTTGGAGCCCGAACTGCGGGTGGTGGTAGTCGCCGCAGAGGAGTAGCCCGGCGTGGAATCCACGCTCCCCGACAAGATACCGCCGCAGAGCACGGAGGCTGAGCAGGCCACGCTCGGCTCCATGCTGCTCGAGCGTGATGCCATCGCGCGCGCCGTCGCCATCGTCGAGCCTGCGGATTTTTACCGCGAGACCCATCGCCAACTCTACGAAACCATCCTCGACCTCTTCAACGAGGGCAAGCCCGTAGACCTGGTCACCCTGGGCGAGCGCCTGCGTGACCGGGGACTACTCGAGAAACTCGGGGGCATGCCCTACCTCACCGAGTTACTGGAGGAGGTGCCCACGGCCGCAAACGTGGAGCACTACGCACATATTGTTCGGGGCAAGGCCCTCTTGCGCAACTTGATCGAGAGCGCTCACCGCATCACCAGCATGTGCTACGACTTTACCCGGGAAGTGCCCGAGGTGGTGGACGAGTCCGAGCGGCTCATCTTCGCGGTCGCAGGGCGCGCCCTCAGCAACGCCTTCACCCCGCTCAAGCCGCTGATCGCCCAGGCCTACGACACGGCCGAGCAAATGTCCACCCAGCACGTGGTGGGCACCGGGCTCATGACCGGTTTCAGCGAACTGGACCAGATCACTTCGGGCCTGCACCCCTCCAACCTGGTCATTCTGGCCGCCCGGCCCTCCATGGGCAAGACTGCGCTTGCTCTCAACATCGCCGTGCATGTCGCCCGCCACGAGCGCCGGCCGGTGGCCATCTTCAGCCTGGAAATGGCCAAGGAAGAACTGGCCATGCGCATTCTCTGCGCAGAAGCACGCGTGGACCAGTCAGCGTTGCGCTTCGGCATGCCCGACGACAGCGATATCGAGCGCATCTTGCGGGCTTCCGAGCGCCTGTACGACGCCCCCGTCTACATTGACGACTCCCCCAGCATCTCGGTGCTCGAGATGCGGGGCAAGGCCCGCCGCCTGGCCGCAGAACTGGGTGACCTCGCACTGATCGTGGTTGACTACCTGCAACTGGTGCGTACGCACGGCCGCTTCGAGAATCGCAATCAGGAGATTTCCGATATCGCGCGCGGGCTCAAGGCCATGGCCCGGGAGATGAAGGTGCCGGTGATCGCCCTCTCACAACTCAGCCGGGCCGTCGAGACGCGCCAGCCGCGCCGCCCATTGCTGTCCGACTTGCGGGAATCGGGCTCCATCGAGGCGGAGGCGGATGTGGTTGCCTTTATCTACCGCCCAGGGTACTATGGGGACGAGGAACTGAAGCGGGTCGGCTACCCCACGGACGACAAGACGCTCTCGGAGATCATCATCGCCAAGCAGCGCAATGGCCCGACAGGGACTGCCCACCTGGCGTGGATCGGCAGCCATGTGCGGTTCGAGCAGCGGCTCGAGTACCAGGTGCCCGAGGATATGGGGGGCTGACAAGGGAACGACATGATTGCGACGCGGATCGCGGCAGTCGTACTCCTGGTGATGGGGGTCTCCCTGGTGGTCGGTCACTTCCAGGCCTCCCGCCGCCATGCCTATGTCCTCTTGGTGGGGCTGGCCCTGCTGGCCCTGGCCGGCGCCCTGGTCGTTACGGTGCCCGTGGCCCGGCTCGCCCTGCTGACTCTCACCGTAGTTTGCTTCCTGGCCGGGATGGGCGTCGCTGTGCGCGAAACCCAGCGCACCATCCAGGACATCCAGCGCGAGCGCCAGGCCCGCCAGCAGGCCATGGAGGAGTACCTGGAGCAGCTCAAGCGCAAGTATCAGGAGAAAGTGGAACGCGAGCACCCCGAGCAGTTTCAAGACTGAAGCCCACGGAGTAACACCCTCGCCATGAAAGTGCTGGTGGTCGGTTCGGGCGGCCGGGAACATGCCCTGGTCTGGAAGTTGGCCCAAAGCCCCTCTGTCCGGGGGCTTTTCTGTGCGCCCGGCAATGCCGGCATCGCCCAGCAGGCTACTTGCGTCCCGCTGAAGGACACCGACGTGACGGGCCTGGCCGACTTCGCGGCGCGGGAGGGCATCGGACTCACCATGGTGGGCGGCGAGGACCCGCTGGCCGCAGGCATCGTGGACGCCTTCCAGGCCCGGGGGCTGCGTATCTTCGGCCCCACCGCCGCAGCCGCCCGCCTGGAATCCGACAAGATCTTCGCCAAGGAAGTGATGCAGGCGGCCGGCGTGCCCACCGGCGGCTACCAGGTGTTCGACAGCCTGGCCGAGGCCCTGGGATACGTAGCGACCTGCCCTCTGCCCACGGTGGTCAAAGCCTTCGGCCTGGCCAAAGGCAAGGGGGTCTACGTCTGTCGCACCCGCGACGAGGCCCGCCAGGCCGTGACCGAGATCCTGGGCCACCGCATTTTCGGTGAGTCCGGGGCCCGCGTGCTCCTGGAGGAGTTCCTCACCGGGCCCGAGGTGTCGGTGCTGGCCTTCTGTCACGACCGGCAGGCCGTGCTCATGGTCCCTTCCCAGGACCATAAGCCCGTCCTGGACGGCGACCAGGGGCCTAACACCGGCGGCATGGGGTGTTATTCTCCGGTGCCGGCTCTCAGTGCCGCCCAGGAGCAGGAAGCCCTGGACCGGATCATCCTCCCCACCCTGGGGCGCATGGCCGACCTGGGGTGCCCCTACACGGGCGTGCTCTATGCCGGACTCATGCTCACCCCCCAGGGCATGCGCGTGCTCGAGTTCAACGCCCGCTTTGGCGATCCGGAGACCCAGGTCATTCTGCCGCGACTGGAGGGCGATCTGCTGGAGATCCTGCTGGCCGTGACCGAGAGACGGCTCTCCTCGGTGCCCGTGCGCTGGCGCCCAGACGCCGCGGTGTGCGTGGTCATGGCCTCCGGTGGCTACCCCGGCGATTATGAGAAGGGCAAGGTCATCTCTGGCCTGGACAAGGCCAGCGCGCTCCCGGGGGTGACGGTATTCCACGCTGCCAGCCGGATGGAGGATGGACGCTTCCTCACCAATGGCGGTCGCGTGCTGGGCGTCACCGCCACCGCGCCCCGGCTGCCCGCGGCCATCGCCCGCGCCTACGAGGCGGTAGGCCTCATCACCTGGGAGGGGGTACACTACCGGCGGGATATCGCCCGCAAGGCACTTGATTCGGGGGCACCTGCATGAAAGACCCGCTCAAGATTTTCTCTGGCAACGCCAATCCCGAACTGGCCCTCGCAATCTGCAAGGAGGTGGGCATCCCCCTGGGCGAGGCCCATGCCAGCCGCTTCACCAATGACAACCTCTTCGTGCAGATCGGCGAGAACGTCCGCGAGCGGGATTGCTTCGTGGTCCAGCCCCTGCAGACCTCGGAGAACATCCTCGAGTTGCTGCTCATGCTCGACGCCCTGCGCTACGCCTCCGCCAAGCGCATCACCGCGGTGGTCCCCTACTACTCGTACGCCCGCTCGGATAAGAAGGACATGCCGCGCATCTCCATCGCCGCCCGCCTCATCGCCGACCTGGTGGTGACCGCGGGCGCGCACCGCATGCTCACCATGACCCTGCACTCCGACCAGGTGCAGGGCTTCTTCTCTATCCCCTGCGACCACCTGGTGGCCACGCCGCTCTTCTGCCAACACTTCCGCCGGCAGGACCTCTCCAACGCAGTGGTGCTCGCCCCTGACGCCGGCAGCGCCAAGCGGGCGGGTGCCTTCGCCTCTCGCCTCAACCTGCCCCTGGGCTTTGTGGATAAGCGCCGGGTCAGTGATACCCAGGTCGAGGTGCGCTCAGTGGTGGGGGAGGTCAAGGGCAAGGACGTGATCATCTTCGATGATGAGATCGCAGCCGCCGGTTCGCTGATGGAGAACGTGAAGGCCCTGCGCGAGTTCGGGGTCAACCGGGTCTACGCCGGCGCCACTCACGGCGTGCTCAGCGGTCCGGCCGTCCAGCGCATCGAGGCCATGGATGTGGACCGGGTGGTGGTCACCAATACTCTGCACATCCCGCCCGAAAAGCGCATCACCAAACTCGAGGTGATCTCGGTCGCCCCCCTGTTTGCCGAGGCCATCAAGCGCATCCATACCGGCGAATCCATCAGTGCCATCTTTGAATAGACGGGCGGGGTATCCGCCCGCCCCGAGGTTCTGAGCCATGCCAGCAAGTGAGAATCTCCCTCCCGTGGCCATCGTCATGGGCAGCGATTCCGACCTCCCCATCATGCAGGCCGCCGCCGAGGCGCTGCAGGGGCTGGGGGTCGGGCACTCCCTGCACATCATGTCGGCCCATCGTACCCCCGGCCTGGTGGCCGAGTTCGCCGGCCGTGCCCGGGAGCGGGGGGTCAAGGTGGTCATTGCCGGCGCGGGGGGCGCCGCCCACCTGGCCGGGGTCATTGCCGCCCACACCACCCTGCCCGTGATTGGCGTGCCCATCTCCACCAAACTGGCGGGGGGGCTGGATTCGCTGCTCTCCATCGTGCAGATGCCCGGCGGCGTCCCGGTGGCGACCGTGGCCGTCGACGGCGCCCGCAACGCCGGCATCCTGGCGGCGCAAATGCTGGCGCTGGGGGATGAGAGGCTGGCACAGCGGCTGGCCGAACTGAAGGAGCAAACGGCCGGGGAGGTGGCGGCCAAGAACAAGAGGCTGCAGGAGTCCGGGCGCTGATGCACCTGGTCATGTACCTTGATGAATCGGGCGACCACAGCCTTTCCATAGACGCGATGAGGGCGAGGGTCGTCCCTCGCCCTGCATATCCGGAGTAGGATGGAGCCCGCTACGCAGTTGCCATCCCTCCTTCAGGTGCATTACGCCATCAGTAAGCGAAATCGCAACACTGTTGAGGATATCTGCATGATCGAACGCTATTCCTACCCCGAAATGCGCTCCCTGTGGGAGCCCGAGAGCAAGTTTGGCAAGTGGCTGGAAGTAGAGCTGCTGGTGGCCGAGGGACTGGCCGCCATCGGGGTCATCCCCGACTGGGCCGCCCGGGATCTGCGCCAGCACGCCCGCTTCGAGGTCTCTCGCATCTATGAGATCGAGGGTGACGTTCCGGGTTACCAGCCCAGGCCGGGTGAAACGCCAGTGCGCCATGACCTGATCGCCTTTCTCAAGGCCGTCATGGAGAACCTGGGCCCCGAGGCCAGGTACCTCCATTACGGAGTCACCTCCTACGACATCGAGGACACCGCCCTCAGCCTGCTCTTGCGGGAATCGGCCGACCTGCTGCTGGGAGACATCGACGCGCTGATCGAGGCCATCCGGGAGCGGGCACGTGAGCACAAGTTCACCCCCATGATGGGGCGCACCCACGGCGTGCATGCCGAGCCCATCACCTTCGGCCACAAACTGGCGGTGTGGCTGGCCGAGATGCAGCGCAACCGCACCCGCCTGGAGCAGGCGCGGGAGATGGTGAGCGTGTGCAAAATCAGCGGAGCCGTGGGCACCTATGCCAACATCGACCCCCGGGTGGAGGAATATGTGGCCGCGCACACCGGCCTTGCCCCCGCCCTCGCCTCCACGCAGATCGTGCAGCGCGACCGGCATGCCCAGTATGTTGCCACCCTGGCCATCATCGCCGCCTCCCTCGAACAGTTCGCCACCGAGATTCGCAATCTCCAGCGCACCGAGATCCTGGAGGTGGAGGAGCCGTTTCGCAAGGGCCAGCGGGGCTCCTCCGCCATGCCTCACAAGCGCAACCCGATGATGGATGAGCGCATCACCGGCCTGGCCCGGGTCATGCGCTCCTATGTCATCCCCGCCCTGGAGAATATCGCCACCTGGCATGAGCGCGACCTCTCCAACTCCGCGGTGGAACGGCTGATCCTGCCGGACTGCAACATCCTGCTCGACTACATGCTGCGCCGCTTCACCGAGGTCATGCGCGGGCTGGTGGTCTATCCGGAGAACATGGCGGCCAACCTGGAGCGACTCCGGGGCCTGGTTTACGCTCAGCAGGTGATGCTGGCCCTGGTAGAGAAGGGCATGGACAAGGACGAAGCCTACCAGTTAGTGCAGGGGCATGCCATGGCAGCCTGGGAAGAGGGCAAGGATTTTCGTGCCTTGCTGGCGGCCGACCCGCGGCTCACCGCCCTGCTCGCCCCCGCAGATCTGGAGGCGGCTTTCGACCTGCAACACCACCTGCGCCACCTGGACCGGGTGTTCGCGCGACTGGGGATCTGAATGAAGTTCAAGGCCGCGGTCATCGTATCGCTCAAGCCCACGGTGCTCGATGCCCAGGGCGAGACCGTGCGCGCAGGGCTCCACCGCCTGGGCTATACCGGGGTGGATGCCGCCCGCGTGGGTAAGTATATAGAGTTGAGCCTGGAGGCCCCCGACCAGGCCCAGGCCCAGGCCCAGGTGGAGCGCATGTGCGCTGACCTGTTGGCCAACCCGATCATCGAGGACTACTCCGTGCAGATCTCCGGGCAGCCCTGAGCCAGTCCGCCCCCGAGCAGGTGAAGATGCTTAGTTTTGGCGTTGTCGTTTTCCCGGGTTCCAACTGCGACCAGGACTGCTTCCATGTCACCAGTACGGTGCTGGGTGCCCCTACCCGTTACATTTGGCACGAGAGCCAGGACCTCTCTGGCCTCGATTGCGTTATCCTCCCCGGCGGCTTCTCCTACGGCGACTACCTGCGCACCGGTGCCATCGCTCGCTTCTCCCCGGTGATGGCCGCCGTTGCCCGCTTCGCCCAGGCCGGTGGGCTGGTAATCGGCATCTGCAACGGCTTCCAGATCCTGCTCGAGGCCGGCCTGCTCCCCGGCGCCATGCTGCGCAACGTGGGCCAGCAGTTCATCTGCCGCTATGTCTACCTGCGCACGGAGGCCGTGGATACCCCCTTCACCAACCGGCTACAGCCCGGCCAGGTGGTGCGCATCCCTATCGCCCACGGCGAGGGCAACTATTACGCTGATGCCGATACGCTTTCCCAGTTGGAGGCCAATCGTCAGGTCGTCTTTCGCTACTGCGAGGCCGACGGCCGGGTCACCCCCGCCGCCAATCCCAACGGATCGGTGGCCAACATTGCTGGCATCTGCAACCGCGAACGCAACGTGCTGGGGATGATGCCGCATCCCGAGCGCTGTTCCGAGCCGCTGTTGGGCTCGGCCGATGGTCGCCTCATTTTTGACAGCATCCTGGCCCGGATGGCACAATGAACGTGCCCACTCTCACCAGCCCCCGATCACTGCGGGAGGAGAAGGCGCTGACACCCGACGCGGAGGGCCCTTCCCTCCCAAAACCCGAGACCCGAGACCCAAGACCCGAGGAGTCGTCCCCATGACCCCCCGCGCCGTCCATCGTGAGTTGGGCCTTACCGACCAGGAATACGACCGCATCTGCGCTACCCTGGGCCGCACCCCCACCCCCACCGAGTTGGCCATGTTCTCGGTGGAGTGGTCTGAGCACTGCGGCTACCCCCGCTCCCGCGGCTACCTGCGCCTGCTACCCCGCGGCGGCAAGTACGCGGCCACGGTGGAGGGGGATTCCGGGGGTATCGAGGTGGAGCCGGGCCTGCTCGTCGTCTTCAAGGTGGAGTCGCACAACCACCCCTCCCAGGTCGAGCCCCGGGAGGGCGCGGCCACCGGGGTGGGGGGCATCATCCGCGACATCTTCACCGTCGGCGCCCGCCCCATCGCCTGCCTGGACTCGCTACGCTTCGGCAACCTCGACGAGCCGCTGGCCCGCCACCTGCTGGCCGGAGTGGTGGACGGCATCCAGCACTACGGCAACTGCGTGGGCGTGCCCACCGTGGCCGGCGAGATCTACTTCAACGACTGCTACCGGGGCAATTGCCTGGTCAATGTGATGTCGGTGGGAGTGGTGCGCACCGCGGACGTGGTGCAGGCCGTCGCCCGCGGCGCCGGTAACGCGGTGATGCTGGTGGGCTCCTCCACCGGCCGTGACGGCATCGGCGGCTGCTCCGTGCTCGCCAGCCATGAGTTCGGCGAGAATGACGAGAAGCGCCCCACCGTGCAGATCGGTGACCCCTTCACCGAGAAGTGCCTGATCGAGGCCTCGCTCGAGGCCCTCAAAACCGGCGCGATCGTGGGCCTCAAGGACATGGGCGCCGCCGGCATCACCTGCACCACCGCAGAGATGTCCGCCGCCGGGGGGGTGGGCATGGACCTCGACCTGCTGCTTGTCCCCCGCCGGGAATCGGGCATGGAGTCCTGGGAAGTGGTCATGTCCGAATCCCAGGAGCGCATGCTCGCCTGCGTGGAGGCCGGCCGCGAGGAGGAGGTCGCTGCCATCTTCCGCCGCTGGGGATTGAACGCGGTGGTCATCGGCCGCGTTACCGATGACGGCATCCTGCGCATGCGCGAGGGCGACCGGATCGTGGCCGAGTGCCCCTCGCGCGAACTCGCCAGCCCGCCCCTTTACGACCTGCCCACCGCGGAGCCGGAGTACCTCAGGCGGGTGCAAGGCTATGACCTCTCGACCATCCCCGAGCCCGCCGATTACGGTAAGGTGCTCATGTCCTTGATCTCCAGCCCCACCATCGCCAGCAAGGAGTGGGCCTACCAGCAGTACGACCATATGGTGCAGACCAACACCGTGGTCGCCCCGGGCGCCGGGTGCACGGTGCTGCGGCTCAAGGGCAGCCGCAAGGGGATCGCCGTGAGCATGGACTGCAACAGCCGCTACTGCTATCTCGACCCCTACCAGGGCGCCCGCCTGGCCGTGGCCGAGGCCGCCCGCAACGTGGCTTGCGCGGGGGCCGAGCCGGCGGCGGTCACCGACGGACTCAACTTCGGCAACCCCGACAAGCCGGATCGCTTCTGGCAGTTCGTGCGCTGCGTGGAGGGGTTGGTTGAGGCCTGCACCACCCTGGGGCTGCCCGTGGTCAGCGGCAACGTGAGTTTCTACAACGAGACCCCCACCGGCGCCATCTATCCTACCCCGGTCGTGGGGATGGTCGGGGTGCTGCCGGATGTGGAGCGCCACGCCCGCACCGCCCTTCGTCGGGAAGGCGACGCCATCATCCTGCTCGGTAGCAACAGCGATGAACTGGGCGGGTCTGAGTACCTGGCGGTGGTGCATGGACTGGAGGTGGGCCGGCCACCGGCGCTCGACCTCGACCACGAACGCCGGCTGCATGCTTTCCTGGTGGAGGCGATCGGCCTGGGCCTGGTGGCCAGCGCCCAGGACTGCTCGGAGGGCGGCCTGGCGGTGGCGCTGGCCGAGTGCGCGCTGCTCTCCGGCATCGGGGTAACCGCCACGGTGGCCCCGGCTGGCCGCCTCGACGCCACTCTTTTCGGTGAGGGACAGGGGCGGGTGGTACTCTCCGCCGATCCCGCCCACACCGACGCCCTGCTGGCCCGGGCCGCCCGCCACGGGCTGCCGGCCGCGGTGATCGGCCGGGCGGGGGGAGGCCGCTTTCGCCTGCAGGCGGGCAGCGCGATGATAGACCTGTCCGTGGCTGAACTGGCTGACGCTTACCGAGGTGCCATCCCATGCCGCATGCAGTGAGCGACGCCCCGCACGAAGCCTGTGGGGTCATGGGCGTGTATGCGCCGGGGGAAGAGGCCGCCCGGCTGGCCTTTTTCGGTCTCTTCGCCTTGCAGCACCGCGGCCAGGAGTCAGCGGGAATCGCGGTGTCTGATGGCCGTGCCCTCACCGTGCACAAGGATATGGGCCTGGTGAGCCAGGTCTTCACCGAGACCACGCTGGGGAAACTGGGGGGATGTCTGGCGATCGGCCACACCCGCTACTCCACCACAGGCTCCAGCCGGCTGTGCAACGCCCAGCCCGTGCTCGTGGCTACTCCCCTGGGCAGCATCGCGGTGGCCCACAATGGCAACCTGGTTAATGCCAGTTCCCTGCGCCGGGCACTCGAGCAGGCCGGGGTGAGGCTGGAGGGCAGTAGCGACAGCGAGGTGATAGCCCGCCTGATCGCGCTGGAAGCCAACCAGGCTGCCAACCTCACCGAGGCGACCTTGCGAGTGATGCCCCGGCTGCACGGGGCTTACTCAATCGTGATGCTTACCCCCACCCAACTGATCGCCTTCCGTGACCCCTGGGGGTTCCGTCCGCTCTGCCTGGGTGCGCTCAACGGCAACGACTACGTGGTTGCCTCAGAGACCTGTGCCCTCAACGTCATCGGGGCCCGCTTCATGCGGGAGGTGGAGCCCGGCGAGTTGCTCGCGATCGGCCCCGCCGGCTTGCAGTCAGCCCTCGCCGGCGAGCCCCCCGACCTGCCCCGGCCGCGCCCGGCGATGTGCATCTTCGAGTTCATCTACTTCGCCCGCCCCGACAGCCACATCTATGGCAAGACCATGCACATGGCTCGCCGCCGCATGGGTCAGCAACTGGCGACCGAATACCCGGTGGTGGCGGATGTGGTCATCCCTGTGCCCGACACCAGTTGGCCGGCCGCCATCGGCTACGCGGAGACCAGCCGCATCCCCTTTGGCGAGGGGCTGATCAAGAACCGCTACATCGGGCGCACCTTCATCCAGCCCGACCAGCGCATGCGGGAACTGGGCGTGCGCATGAAACTTACTCCGCTGCGCGAAACGGTCTCCGGCAAGCGGGTGGTGCTCATCGAGGACAGCATCGTGCGCGGTACCACCACCAAGTACACCCTGCGCATGCTGCGGGACGCGGGGGCCGGCGAAATCCACATGCGCATCTCCTCTCCCCCCTATCGCTTCCCCTGCTACTACGGGATCGACACCCCCGACCCCGCGAAACTGCTGGCCGCCCACAATAGCGTGGATGAAATCCGCCGCTACATCGGCGCCGATACCCTGGGGTACCTCTCCATCCCCGGCCTCATGCGGGCGGTCAATCTGCCCAAAAACAAATTCTGCCTGGCTTGTTTCAACGGCCAGTATCCCGTTCCCGTCCCCCGCGAGGCTGCCCGCTGCAAATACGCGCTCGAGGACCCCGGTCCCACTCCCGACACCACCTGAGGAACGACATGGGCAAGCCCATCACATATCGCGACGCCGGCGTGGACATTGACGCCATGGATGAGGCCCTCCGGCTCAGCCGCGAGGCTATCCGCTCCACCTTCAACCCACTGGTCGCCACCGATGTTGGCACCTTCGGGGCCATGTTCCGCTTCCCGCAGCAGGAGTACCGGAACCCCTTGCTGGTCGCCAGCACTGACAGCGTGGGCACCAAACTCAAGATCGCCTTCCTCACCGGCATCCACAACACCGTGGGCCGGGATATCGTCAACCACTGCGTCAACGATATCCTGGTGCAGGGCGCACGCCCCCTCTTCTTCCTGGACTACATCGGCACCAACAAGGTGGTGCCCCAGGTCATTGCCCAGGTCATCTCCGGCCTGGCGGCCGCCTGTCGGGAGGTGGGCACTGCCCTCATTGGCGGTGAGATCGCCGAGATGCCAGACCTGTATCACCCCGGCGAGTACGACCTGGCGGGCACCATCATCGGCGTGGTGGAGCGGGAGCGCGCGCTCACCCCGCAGGCCGTGCGGCCGGGTGACGTCTTGCTCGGCCTGGCCTCCAACGGCCTGCACAGCAACGGTTACTCCCTCGCCCGCAAGGTGCTCCTGGAAATGGCCCGCCTCCCCTTGGACGAGGAAATGCCCGTTCTTGGCCGCACCCTGGCCCAGGAATTGCTGCGTGTCCACCGGTGTTACGGCCCGGTAATCTGGCCGCTACTTGCCTCCGGCGAGATACACGGCATGGCTCACATCACGGGTGGCGGCATCCCTGACAATCTGCGGCGCGCCCTGCCCGAGGGCTGCCGGGCGGTCGTGGACGCCGCCGCCTGGCCTGTGCCCCCCATCTTTACCTTGATCGCCAGCAAGGCCGATATCCCTACCCCGGACTGCTATCGCACCTTCAACATGGGTATCGGCTTCGTGTTGGTGGTGGCCGCGCAGGCCGCCGACCGCCTGGAGGACGCGCTCGCCGCCGCCGGCGAGCAGGTCTACCGCCTGGGCTGGGTGGAGGCGGGGGCGCGGGAGGTTATGCTGACCGGCACGCCGGGGTCGGTTTGAGCGCCCCCGGCGCTGTGCTATAATCCCGGTGTAAGGGAGGAACCGAAATCAAGACCATAGTTCGTTGCAGCTGCGGCCAGCGGGTTATCGCCAGGGACGTGCTCCAGACCGGTCTGTACTTCAACCTCTCGGGCCCCTCGTACGTGTACGTGCGTTTCCGCTGCAACCGCTGCAAGCGCATGGGCGAGCAACTCATCAATGAGGACAAGTGGGACCCGGAGATCCTTAGTCAGCCCGTGACCGAGTTGAGCGAGGAGGAGCGCCGCCGCTTCGAAAACCTGGGGCCCATCACCCCCGAGGAAGTGATTGACTTTCACCAACGCCTCGAGAATCTCGACGACCTCGCGGAGATCGTCCCCGAGCGCGCCCCCGAGGAGAAGAAAGAGGGGGAGTAGCCCCTTGCCCCCTCTCCCCGCGGGAGAGGGCTGGGGTGAGGGCCCTGCCTTCACCCTCTCCCCTCGGGAGAGGGCTGGGTTGAGGGGCCCTGCCTTCACCCTCTCCCCTCGGGACTGGGCTGGGGTGAGGGCCCTGCCTTCACCCTCTCCCCTCGGGAGAGGGCTGGGCGGAGGGCCCTGCCTTCACCCTCTCCCCTCGGGACTGGGGTGATGAGAGTAACGAGCCTTGAAGTGGACCCTGCCCCTCCCCCCACCATCTCCTGCCCACTCTCTACCCTCCCGGCAGCGGGCCGAGTTCCTTTAGCCTCTGCCCAAAGACTCCCCCCTCTGCAATCTTACGCTGAATCCCCGATGGTACCCCTCCCTCCCCAGACTCCAGCCCCTGTGTCTCTACCCCTTGGGTACCTGCACCGCCTGCCCGGTGACGCTGGCCTCGATGGCCGCCAACGCCGCGGCCACCGTGCGCATGCCCTCCTCCCCGGTGACCAGCGGCTCCTGCCCGGCCCGCAGGCAGTCAATGAAATGCTGCAGTTGGGTGCGCGTGGGGTGGTTGTCAATGGGCGCGGGGATGGTCATCCAGCGGTCTCCCAGTGGCTCTTGCATGTCGGTGGTCCAGATGCGGGCCTCGGCGTCCACGTTGGTGGCCAGGGCAGTGCCCTTGGTGCCATAGAGCGCCAGGCTCAGGTTATAGGGCCGCCGCGCCCCTCCGCCGACAAAGACCTGGCCGATCTGGTTCTGGGCGGTGGAATAGAGCGCGGCCACCGTGTCGTCCAGCGGCATCTGGGGCAGCGCGATGTGGGTGGCCGCCGCCACCACCCGCTCGAAATCGCCCAGGAAGTAGCGCACCAGGTCCACCGCGTGGCACCCCCCGCCCAGGAACACATGCCGCGCCAGCTTCGGGTCGAAGCGCCAGGCGCCCCCCACCCGGGCGTAGTCGTGCTCGTAACTGCTGCTCACGTAGTATAACTGACCCAGCTCCCCCCGCTCCACCACCCGCTTCAGGTAGGCGAAGATGGGGGTGAAGCGCACGATGTGGCCGATAGCCAGCGTGCGCTTGCTGCTGCGCGCGGCTTTCACCATGTCCGCGCACTCGGCCAGGGTGGGGGCCATCGGCTTCTCGCACAGCACGTGCTTGCCTGCCTGCAGCGAGTGGACGGTGTGGTCGCGGTGGAAATGGTCGGGGCTGGCCACCACCACCACGTCTAACTCGGGGTCGCTGATCATGCGTTCACAGTCGGCATAGGCGTGCTCGATGCCATAGCGCGCCTTCACCTCGGCCAGGCGGTCCTGGTCCACGTCACAGATCGCGCGCACCACCACTCCGGGGATGCCCCGGGCCGCCTCCAGGTGTGAAGAGCCCATGCGCAGGCCGATGATCCCGATCCGGATCGCCTCCACTTGCCACCTCCCGTCCCTCAGATGCCGTGCTCGGGTAGATCCACCCGCACCGGCCCCGGTTCCCCCACCCGCACCGGGACCAGCCGCCGCGCGATCTGCCCATCCGCCTCCGCAAAGACCGAGAGCAGCAGGTTCGCCCGCTCCAATGCCGCGAACCGGCACTCCAGCGCCTGCTCGTGCACGGTCACCGCCTCCAGCCGGCTGCGGTAGCGCCGCAGCGCATAGCGGCACACCTCCGAGTAGCGCACCGGGATCCGCTCGTAACCGGCCAGGCCCTTCTCCGTGGCCTGCAGCAAGCGTTCCCACTCCTCCCCCGTCAGGCTGGCGATACGCTGCTCATGGGTCATGATCACACCAAAGAATAGGTTGTCCAGCCCCCGCCGTACCATCGCCGCCGCCTTGCGCCCCGCCCCCTCGGGGTCGTTCTGCGCCGCCTCCTCCGCAAATGTGGTGAAGCGGTGCAGCGCATCCGCCGCGCCCGCGTTCCGGCCGCCCGGGCCATTGTACTGGGAGAGGCAGTTGAAGAACTCCGGGTGATCCACCAGCGGCCCCAGGATGTAGCCGAAGTGCCCGTAGGGCTCCGGGAACCAGTCCCGCGCCCGCTCGTCGCTGTAGGTGACGCCCGCCCGGATCTCGGTCATCAGGTATCGGCACCCGCGCTCCCGCAGCGGCAGCAGGGCGCGCTCTCCCATCTCATAGTAGTGGCAGTTGAGCACCGGCGCCAGGGGCACCCCGAAGCGGGCGAAGGCGGCGTCCACCTCCGCGAAGTTGCGCTCCAGTTCCGGCCAGTCGTATTCCCGGCCGTCGTGAGTCATGTAGATCAGGTGGTCAGGATGGTCGTTGATCTCAGTGAAGGCGTGAGCCGAAAACTCGGCCCCGCCCCCACGCACCGCCAGCCGCAGCGCCGCGTGGTCCTTGGCCGGGATGTCCCGGATGAAAAGGCCCACGTTCGCCTTCCAGCCCGCGCAGTTGAGCGCCTCCACGTAACGGAAGCGGTGGGCCGCACCGTGCGGGCCGGCATGGAAGGCGCTCCCCGACCCACTGGCGTCGTCAATGCGCACCGTGGCGAAGGGGGGCATGGCCAGCCACGCCAGGGGCTTGTGCGCGGCCCACACCAGGCTCCGCCAGAAGAGATCGTCCAGCCCGCAGCAGTGCCCGAGATGGGCGAAGGTCCACACCGGCAGCGGCAGCAGCCACTGCACCACCCGCCCCTCGCCTAACTTCCCGGCTACCAGCAGCGGGTAACCCTGCTCCGACTCCAGCAGCGTGGTGAAGCCCGCGGCGCCGACCTTGGGAATGATCAGCGGCTCGGATAGGGTCACTGCTTCACCCGGTTCCCGGGTCTCCAGGCAGTAGTGCTCACCCTCCGGGGTAATGCACTGGGATACCTCGGCCTGCCCTTGCACCTTGAAGATTCCGCCCAGGGGATGGGCGCCGTCCAGGTTGACCAGCCGTCCCCCGTTCCATACCCAGGAGACCAGCCGCTCCCGCTCCTTGCTGGGCGTGGACGCCAACACCCCCGGCGAGCCGATCACCACCGCCGCCGGGTGCCGGGCCAATGCCTTGCTGACCCCATCCCCGGGGCCCACCACGATGTGCGGCGCGCCGAAATGGCGCAGCGCTCGCAGCACCGCCACCTCTGCCAGCGTCCCCGCCTTGCCCTCCGTTTCGGCCAGCACCACCATCTCGCCGCTGCGGGGCAGGGGCGTAGGCTGCTTTGCCATGGGTCACCTCCGGGGGCTCTCTTGTTCCGGGGCGGGCCGGAATCCTGCTGCGCGGCATATGGGCTACGGCTTCGGGGCCCCCTCTCCCTGGAGGGAGAGGGTCAGGCTGAGGAGGGCGACGCCGCTCGCTTCCTCTCCCTCGGGGACCCGCCAGTCCCCTCTCCCTGGAGGGAGAGGGTCAGGGTGAGGGGGAGCAACGTCCTTCCACTTCCAGGGGTGCTGCATCGCGGAGGGAGGCCCTCACCCCCACCCTCTCCCAGCGGGGAGAGGGTGAGGAGAAGGCAGCGAGGGAGGGAGGCCAGTCCCCTCTCCCTGGAGGGCGAGGGTCAGGCTGAGGCGGGGTACGCCTGCCTGGCCTCGCCGCCGGTCCTTCTGCACCAGGTTCGTGCCCCTGCACCAATCCACTCTATTGCTCAGTGCCCCTGGAACGCGTCGTCCACCATCTTCATGGGCTCCTCCAGCGCATACCGCAGGTAGCCCGCCTTGAAAAAGTAGATGATCATCCCCGCCATGACCGGCAGCAGGATGGCGAGGCCCGTGGCATAGGCGAGTTTGGGCAGCAGGCGGCAGTAGTTCTCGTATTCCTCCTGGTAGCGCCTGGCCAGCCGATCCAGCGCCTCGGGCAGGTTGCCGCTCACCTCACCCACCCGCAGGTGGCCGAGTAACTCGTCATCGAGCACCCGGATGCGCTCGAGCACCGAGACCAGGTTGCCGCCGGTCTGCAGATCGGGGGAGACCCGGAACACTTGCTCCGCCAGCCGCCGGCTGCCTCCCGCCACCGCCGCTGCCTCCAAGGCCTGCCCGGGTGGCAGCCCCCCGCCCCATAGCGCGGAGAGCATGCCCAGGAAACGCGACATGGTGGCCAGCCGCTGTAACCTACCCATCACTGGCAGCGGGCGCGCCACCACCTCCAACAGCCGCTGCACCCAGGCCATGCCGAAGATCAGTGGCCACCCCAGCCACAACGCCAGCAGCCCCAGGCTCACCGGCAGCGTGACATACGTGAAGTAGTGGGCGTATAGCGCCAACACCTGGGGCAGGCTCTCCAGCCGGTCAAAGAGCAGCATGAGAAGCAGCGGCAGGGCGATCAGAATGCCGGGGATGTGAAAGATCTTGAAGAGGAAGGTCTGTTGGGCCACCTCCAGCCGCAGCCGGTAGTCCGCCTCCAGGTGCTCGGCGATGCGCGCCAGCACTGCGGGGAGCGCCCCACTCAATTCCGCTGCCTGGATCAGCCCGATCTGGTAGGAGAGGAAGGCCTCGGGGTGTGCCGCCATCGCCGTGGAGAGCGCTTTGCCGTCCTTGACCTGCGCCTGCATGTCACGCACGGCGGCCCGGGAGGCCAGACCGACCTTGCTCTCCAGGTGCGAGAGCGCCTCCACCATCCCCATGCCGCTGGCAAGCAGGTCCGATAACTCCCGGAAGAAGACGGCACCCCGCTTCACCTGCCCCCGCCCGCCGTAGAACATCCGCCCGGACAGGGCCGCCGCCCGGGCCGGGGTCATCTCGTCGGGCTGGGGTTGCGGGGGGGGCCAGGCAGCCTGCCTGCCCGTCCGGGGAGGCGCGGGCCGGGTCTGGGGTGTGGTGGGAGCGCCGCCAGGCTCGATCTCCAGCAGCCGGCCGCCCACGTTGGTGCCGTTGGGCGCGGGCGCCGCCGCCGCCAGCGGCTTGCCGCATTGGTAGCAGGCCGTGCGCTTGTCGCTATTGTTGGCCCCGCAGGAGGGGCAGGGGATCATCCTCATCCTGCCACCTACCCCCTCTCCTTTGGGAGAGGGTTGGGGTGAGGGTGCCACCGGGGGGCCTCACCCCCCAACCCCCTCTCCGCTTGTAGAGAGGGGAGCCGGCCGGCTGCACAGGTAACCGTCCCTCACACCGCCTCGGCCACCATGTCCCCGATCTCGCTGGTGGGCAGACCGCCGCTGGCGGACATGGTCGGGATCTTGCCACTCGAGAGCACCTGCACGATCGCCCGCTCCACCGCCGCTGAGGCCTCCGCCTCGCCCAGGACGTCGAGCATCATCTGCGCCGCGGAGATGGTGGCCAGCGGGTTGGCCTTGTTCTGCCCTGCATATTTGGGCGCCGAGCCGTGGATGGGCTCGAACATGGAGACCCCTTCCGGGTTCAGGTTACCGCTGGCGGCAATCCCCATCCCGCCCTGGATCATGGCCCCCAGGTCGGTGATGATGTCGCCGAACATGTTGCAGGTCACAATCACGTCGAACCACTCCGGGTTCTTCACGAACCACATGCAGGTTGCGTCCACATAGGCGTGGTCCTGGGTGATGTCCGGGTACTCGGCCCCCACCGCTTTGAACGTGCGCTGCCACAGGTCGTGGCCGTAGGTGAGCACGTTCGACTTGTCCACCAGCGTCAGTTTCTTCGCCTTGTTGCGCCGGCGGGTGAGTTCGTAGGCGTAGCGGATTACCCGCTCCGTGCCCTTGCGGGTGTAGACCGCCATCTGGGTGGCCACCTCCTCGGGCGTGTCCTTGTGCGCGAAGCCCCCCATGCCCACGTACAGGCATTCGGTGTTCTCGCGCACCACCACGAAGTCAATATCCTCCGGGCCCTTGTCCTTGATCGGGGTCCACACCCCGGGGTACAACTTGATCGGGCGCAGGTTGATGTACTGGTCCAGGCCGAAGCGGATCCCCAAGAGCAGGCCGTGCTCGATGATCCCCGGCTTCACCTCCGGGTGGCCGACCGCGCCCAGGTAGATGGCATCCACCTGCCGCAGTTCCTCCAGGATGGAGGCCGGCAGCACCTCGCCCGTGCGCAGGTAAAACTCGCCGCCCAGGTCATAGTTGATCAACTCATACTTCACGCCGTACTTGCCGGCGGCCGCCTCCAGGACCTTGAGCCCTTCCCGCACCACCTCCGGCCCGATCCCGTCGCCGGGGATAACCGCGATCTTGTGCACCACCGAACCTCCTTGGGGAACTGGCTGGGATTATAGCATTCCGGCACGGGTGCGGGGAAGGCGAAGTATGGGAAGGGCGGGGGGAAGTAGCCCGAACCAGGGTTGGCGTTGCCCGTCCCCCCGGGACAGAGTGCAAGCCCGCTGCAAACCAAAGGGAGCCCTCGTGGGCTCCCCTGTTGCCGCCTCATCCCACCGGGCGCGCCGACGTGCGCCCCTGCCCTCACCCTCCCATCTGCATCGGCATCACCACATACAGGTAAGGGCTGTCGCCGGAGGGGCGGATCACGCCGGGGGACAGAGGGCCGGTCAGGCCGAACTCCACCTGGTCGGTCTCGATGATCCCCATCACGTCCAGCAGATACTCGGCGTTGAAGGCGATCTCCACGTCCTCGCCCTCCAGGGTGACCTCGATCTCCTCGTAGGCCTGGCCCACGTCCCCGCTCTGCGCCTGGATGGAGAGCGTCCCGTTCTGCGTACGCAAGAGCACCTTGTTCGCCTCGCTGCGGGCCACAATTGCCGCCCGCCGCACCGCCGCCGCAAAAGCCGTGCGCTCCAGCACCAGCCGCTTGTCGCTCTCGCTGGGGATCACCCGCTCCCAGTTGGGGAATTGCCCCTCGATCAGCCGGCTCACCACGACCAGGTGCCCCAGGCTGAACATGATCTGGTTGTCGCCGATTGCAATTGAGACCTTTTGCTCCGGGTCCGAGGACAGCGAGCGCAGCACCTCGTTTAGCGCCCGCCCGGGCACGATCACGCTCAGCGCTTTCTCATGCGTGCCTTCAGTGACAAGTGAGTCCACCGCCAGCCGGTGCATATCCGTGGCCACCAGGCGCAGCGTGTTGCCATCCCACACCAGCAGAGCGCCGGTCAGGATCAGCCGCGTCTCATCCATGGAGGCGGCGAAGATCACTCTCTTGATCAGGTCCTTGAGCGCAGGCTGGGAAATCTCCAGGGTAGTCTCTTTGCCTACCCGGGGGGCGGTGGGGAATTCCTCGGCGGGCAGGCCCTGGATCACATATTGGGAGCGTCCGCAGGTCACGTTGAGCGCCTTGCTGTCCTCGCTCTGCATCACGATCTTGGCCTCGGGCAGGCTGCCCACCACCTCGCTCACCACCTTGGCGGGCACGGTGATGGCCCCGCTGTCGGCGGCTTCCACCGGGATGGTGCATTCCATCCAGATCTCCAGGTCGGTGGCCAGCAGACGCAGCACGTTGTCCTTGGTCTCCAGCATGACGTTGCTCAGGATGGGCAGCGTGCTTCTCCCCGAGACCGCCCGGGCCACGCTCTGCAGCCCCTCGTACAAGTCCTTCTTGCTGCTCGACAGCTTCACGCCATACCTCCCGCCGGCCGGTTTCCCACAGCGCCTGCTCTTGTCTCGTTGGTATTCTTTTCTATCTATGGGAATTCTTTGATAACTATGAGCCCGGTGGATATGGGGATAGGTCCCGGGCTCTTGCTTGGCAACACCTCTGCCGTTGGGGATTTCGGCAGAGGGCTTGTGCACTCCTCCAGGCGGGTTATCCCCTCCTGTCCACAGCGTCGCCAGATTCTGTCGCCATCCCCAGGTTTGTGCTCCGGTTATCCCCCGGTTGTCACCAGGGTCAGGCCTCCGCCGCCCCCAGTTTCTCTGTCAGGTCGTCTACTAATCCCTTGATACTCGGGTCCTTGGCCATCGCCTCAGACACCTTGCGACAGGCATGGATCACCGTAGTGTGATCCTTGCCCCCGAATTGCCTGGCGATCTCCGGGAACGAGCACTTGAGCAACTCCCGCGCCAGATACATTGCAATCTGCCGGGCCAGCACCAGGTCCCGGGTACGCTTCCGCGCGGTCAGTTCATCCAGGCTCAGGTGGAAGTGCGCGGCCACCATTTCTTTGAGCATGGCCACGGTGATGGGCCGGGTGCGGTCACCTACCGAGTGGTCCTTCAGTAACTCGATGGCCATCGCCAAGGTAATGGGCTCCCCGGTCAGCGAGGAGGCGGCGATCAACTTGTTCAGCATGCCCTCGAGCACGCGCACGTTCTTCCGCCCCACCTCAGCCACGTAGGCCGCCACCTGTTCAGGTACCTCCACCTGCGCGGCTTCGGCTTTCTGCGCCAGGATTGCGAGTCGCGTCTCCAGGTCCGGGGGCTTGATGTCCACGATGAGCCCCGACTCGAAACGGCTTAGCAGCCGGTCGTCCATGATCTGCAGGTTCTTGGGCGCCTGGTCGGAGGTGATCACGATCTGCTTATTGGTCTCGTATAGCGCGTTGAAGGCCTGAAAGAACTCCTGCTCGGTGCGCTCCTTCGCGGCGATGAACTGGATGTCATCCACCAGCCACACATCCACATTGCGATAGCGCCGGCGGAAAGCGCTGAAACGATCCTCGCGGATAGAAGAAACCACGTGGTAGGTGAAGACGTCGCCGGAGACGTAGGCGATGCTCAGTTCCGGCCGTTTTGCCAGTGCCTCGTGCCCGATTGCCTGCATCAGGTGGGTCTTGCCGAGCCCCGACCCACCGTAGATGAAAAGCGGGTTGTAGCAATCGCCCAGGCGATTGGCCACCGCCTGGGCCGCGGCTTTGGCCAGGCGGTTGCTCTGTCCCACCACGAATGAGGCGAAGGTGTAGCGCGGGTTGAGCGGAGTGGTGGTGAATGAATCGTCCCCCTCCTGCGCTCCGCTGCAGGCCCGGGCCCTGGAGGGCGGCGGCGCCGGGGATGTCTCCATGGGCAGTGGGAGTTGGTTCACCACGAACCGCAGCCCCACGCCCTCGCCCAGGATCTCCACCAGCACGGGCTTGACCTTGCGTGCCGCGTTGCGTTCCAGCCAGTCGCGCGCAAACTGGTTGGGCACAGTCACCATCAGCGTGTGGTGATCCAGCGCGCAGGCCTGCGTGTGCCGGAAGAAACTGTCAAAGGTAGTCTTGGGCAGACGGGCCCGCAACTTCTCGAGCGCCTCTTGCCAGACTTGGTCCGGAACCGGACTCTCTGACACGGTCCTTCTCCTTTTTGCCTATCCCCCCGCCCGCGCGGGGGTCCCGAGGAGGAAGATGATAGGCGCCCGGGGCCGGCTACGCACGGCAAGCCGAGATGGTACACCGGCTGGCAAGTGGGCGGCAATGCAGGCTGCGAGCACTTGGGCCGACAGGGTGGCGGCCCCGGTCCCCGGCTTTGGAGAATGACTCTCCGATGAGTGCGGCTGTGTGACTAAAGGTAGTATCCGGCCCGTCGCTCGGGAGTTCCCCCACCCCCGAGTGGCGCTATGAAAGATGATGGTGGTTGCCGGTGCTTGCGCCTCCTTTCCCGCCGTCTGGCACGCCCCAGACTACAGCCCCCGCCTGATAACCGGCGTTATCCACACCCAAATTCACACCTGTGGATAACTCCGAGCGTGGGCTTGGCAAGAGTCTACCAGCGCCAGTATAGCAGATCGTGGACCCTGCTGCCAAGGCCTGCGGCAGCCATCTTGCCCCTTGCAGGCGCTTACCTCAGCCCCCCCAGCGCCTGCTCGGATAGCGCACCACAGGCACTATTCCGGGAGGCCTACCGGCCTCCCTTTGTGGTTTTTTCTCAACAGGCGCGCACATTGGCTGGCCACGCGGCCCCCATCCCACGGCCTCGCTGCTACCATGAAGCGCAGCACACCTCACAAGGAGGCAGCCATGCCCCCGATCATGGAGATCCACATCGCCCCTGTGGGCAGCGGACAGGCGAGCATGAGCAGCCTGGTCGCGGCTACTGTGCGCGTTGCCAAGGACCGCGGGCTCAAGTACCAGGTGGGCGCCATGGGCACCAGCCTCGAGGGTGACCTGAGCAACCTGCTGGCAGTGGCCCGGGACATGCACGAGGCCGCCTTTGCCGCAGGCGTGCCGCGGGTCATCACCAGCATCCGCATTGACGACCGCCGGGATAAGGACCTTACCATGGACTACAAGGTG
>Ga0315298_1001490_pt1 | contig 42616 bp, 41 predicted proteins | sample WHS_1_MG_FD_203077 | JGI IMG/M metagenome (GOLD analysis project Ga0315298, IMG submission 203077) | Extremophilic microbial mat communities from Washburn Hot Springs, YNP, Wyoming, USA - WHS_1_MG | ecosystem: Environmental > Aquatic > Thermal springs > Hot (42-90C) | place: USA: Wyoming... | reverse complement strand
AGGATAAAGGCTTTTATGAGGAAGACGCTTGAGCTGGATCGCTTGGAGCGCTTGTCCTCTCAGTTGAGCCTGCTTTATGTGCTTCAGATATTTGCTTTCAAGGCAAAAGTGCTTCAGATAGCCGTTGACAACATTAATAATCAGCTTGTGCAGTCAGGGGTTCTTCAGAAAACTGCTGAGCTGGAAGATGTAAAGAAGAAGATTGACGCGTTAAAGATTCTTTTGGAAGCGCAGTACGAGGCGTTAAAGGAAATCAGGGAGAACCAGAACAAAAACTTAACCTACATTCACTGAAGCCCCATTTTTATGGGAAATCATCCCACAGAGGGGTAATTGTGTAGTTGCCTATCCAGTTGGAAGTGGTGATTATTCTGCTTACCTGTACCACTTGCCATCTTTCTAGGTTTCCAAGAGGGATGGTCAGTTAAAGGCTGAGAGTTCATTCTTGTAATAGGCGGTTATGTCTAGCCGCGCATTGTACGCAGTTCTGTATCCAACATTGAAAACTATTCCTTCAAATGTGAAGTGGGGATGTGGATAAGTGACATTTTGCGGCTCTACGGAAACTCAGCGAAGTGACCAAGTAGGGTTTCTGTTGGGCGTCCAGTTGGTTTTGAAGTTCATTATTTAACCTGTTTAACTCTTCTATACTTGAGTTTTTTGAAGCGACTCAAAATAAAGCTTCAATGAGCAAACAACACAGGAAACGGTGGCCAATAGAAGAAGCAAAAGAACAGCAAAAGTCCTCTTGCTGGTTTTATCCATTCCTAATCACTCGATTCTATTTAATGCACTAACAGACTTAATACTCTCTCCGAGGAACGAACTGTTCTTCCAAGGGAACAAAGAACCGATTATCATAAGCAACCATTTGGAAAAGCAAAAGCCACACAGTGTTCAATAGGATGCCACGCATGGTTCAGCCGTGTCAGGTCTTGGTGCAGTTATAGCTCGGCGCAGCCCATAGCGCCGTATAGCCTCTTTGGTTCTGAAGGAGACTGCCGTGATAGCCCCTCTATAGGTTTCTGCAATGAATTGCTAATAGCCGCCAAATATGAAGGCGCTATTCTGTGTCGACTCGGTTGGGTTTGGTGGCGTCTTAGTTTCTGTCAAGGGTTTTTCCTTTGGATCATGTGCGTGTTGCGGTGTCCTAGACTTCTGCTGACTAGCGCTAGGTCTTTAGTTGCATGATAGGAGGGTGCAAGGCGTTGGTACTGGTGGACCGGTGGGGATTTGAACCCCAGACCTCCTGAGTGCAAGTCAGGCGTTCATACCAACTGAACTACCGGCCCGCATGGCATTTTCTCGAATTCTTTAACAGTTCCTTGTTATTTATGTTTTGTCTGGGAAATAGCAGGCTTAATCAAAAATTCCAAAAAAATGGGAAAGATATGAGAATAAATAGAATTAACTGTTAAGCGTTAAAAGCTTAATATCGTCTTTTTGGCGGTCGTTTCTTTGACCAGCACTCTCGGCAGTAAACTGGCCTGTTCGGGTCAGGTTTGAATGGAACTTCACATTCCTGGCCGCATTCAGAGCAGACTGCCTTGTGCATCTCTCTATCGGACATTAACTACTTCAACTCCTTATTGATTAACGCGCAAAAATTGCTTCTTGCACGATGAACTTATGCACTACATGGAATCATATAAAACTTGTCATCGAAAACAGCAGTTACAGCAATTAAAAAGTATGTATAAGAAATGTAAAAACTATGGAAGACATTACTACTTAGGCGGACTAGGCATTTAAACAGAAAATGCTATACCTCGAAAGCGAGAATAAGTTGTTTTGGAGAGGAAAAAGGGATGATCGAGTTTAAAGTAGTTAAAATTACGCCGCCAAAAGACTGCAATGTAATTTTGGGCATGGCGCACTTCATAAAAACTGTTGAGGATCTATACGAGGCGTTAGTTAATTCTGTACCCAACATTAAATTTGGCATAGGCTTCTGCGAAAGCTCAGGCCCATGTCTAGTGCGGCACGAAGGAAACGATGAAGAACTGCGGCGGCTAGCAGCAGAAAAAGCCTTTGAAACTGCATGCGGCCACAGCTTTGTGATATACCTTAGAAACGCTTATCCAATAAACGTTTTAGACAAAATCAGAAAAGTGCCGGAGGTATGCACAATTTTCGCTGCATCCGCGAATCCCTTGGAAGTGATAATAGCGGAGACAGCGCAGGGTAGAGGAGTAATAGGCGTAATTGACGGGTTAAAGAGCCAAGGCATAGAAACAGACGCGAACATTAAGGAAAGAAAAGAGTTCCTAAGAAAAATAGGCTACAAACTATGACGGCGCCACGGGGAAAAATAGGAGGAGGCAAGGTGAAGTTAGCGCTGACTTCCAAGCCCTGCAAAGCAGCGTGTGGTGAAAAGGTAATTCGGTTTTGGTTTCATCTTTGAATTGTTAATTCCGCTGGGACTTCAAGCTCGATTTTCTCTTTCATTTTCTCTGCGGCATACGCGACAAGTTGATTAAATTGCTTGTCTGGGAGGACATCACGTGCTCTGGACAAAACTTCAAGGCACAAATCTTTAAAAACGAGGTCGGCGCAACCTACTTTTGCGTCATCAATTAATTCCTTGCAAGCTTTGAGGATTTGTTCGCTCATGCAACTTCACCTTGCAAGCTAATAGTTCACTTTAAAACATTAAAACACTTATGAATTCACAATACTTATCAAGAATAAGCCTTTTTCTGCATCAGCAAACCCTTGAAATCGCCATAAATCTGAAGCCAAGAATGACCTAATGTAACTTTTGAACTTCATCTGCAGCGTCAACATTGTTCATACCACAAACTATTTAGTGTCCCTTACGCAAGTTTCAAAATGCAAAGGTGGCTTTTATGAGCTCAACAGAAAATTCAAACCCGGCAGAAACATTTAGGAACCAAATGCTGGAACAACAGGAGCTTCTAAGGTACAGAATGAAGCAGATCAAACATAAAATCGCCGTGATAAGTGGAAAAGGCGGAGTGGGCAAAAGCACCATAACCGTGAATCTTGCTGCAGCATTCGCCATGTACGGAAAACAAGTGGGCATATTAGACGCCGACTTGCATGGCCCCAGCGTGCCGAGGCTATTAGGCCTAAGAGGACAGCAGGTTAAAATTGGGCCACCCGGAGCATTCCCAGTGAAAGGCCCGTTAGGAATGAAGGTTATTTCAATCGACTTCTTTTTGTCCGAAGAGCGAACGCCAACTATTTGGCGTGGCCCGCTAAAGATGACGGCGATACGACAGTTACTGTCAGATATTGCATGGGGAGAATTAGATGTTCTCTTCATAGATTTGCCGCCTGGAACCGGCGATGAGCCGCTAAGCATTGCCCAACTTCTGCCGGACATTGACGGCGTCATAATTGTGACCATGCCTTCGGAGCTTTCGCGGGCTGTCGTTAATAAGGCAATCACTTTTGCGCGTCGGCTAGCATTGCCGATAATAGGCATAGTGGAAAACATGAGCGGCTTCGTCTGCCCAAAATGCGGCGAAAAAATAGACATATTCCAGTCGGGCGGCGGAAAGAAAATGTCTGAAGAGACAGGCGTCTCGTTTCTCGGCAGCATCCCCTTAGACCCAAAGGTGAGCATGGACTCTGATAAAGGCGCGTTATTCATAGTTGAGCATGCAGAGTCGCCAGTAGCCAAAGCCTTCATCAAAATTGTCAAAAAAGTTGAAGCCTACCTTGAAGAAGAAAGAGAGCCCAAAACATCAGAGTGAAATGAAAATAGTGCGTCTAGGCAAGCAACCAAGATTTCTGCTGAAGGTAAATTATAAAAAATAAAGAAAGTGGAGAGGTCAAATCAGCACTCTTCACTGCACAGCAATGCTCACTCTTTTGTGAGGGTTATTTCCATCGTTGAGACCATGCGGCTTTTGTTTTCGCCTTCTCTCGGCGGCATCTCAGCAGTGCCGATGGTTATGTTGCTAACCTTCAAATCCTTCATGAAGCGGTTCCTAGCTATCTCAGCCACGTCAACAGCCGTCGTAATCGCCTGCCCACGAGCCTTCAACGTTATCTGCTTAGCATTGCCGGAAGAGAAAGCCGTTATGATAGCCAGCACATAACTCATCGGAGGCTTATTCCCAACGAAGATAACATCAGATTTTTCTGCCATTTTCCATCACTCCTTTCTATTGTTGCTTTTTTGGTGTTGCATCTGTAACGTTCTACATCGTCTCTCCTTAGACATGGAACGTCACTGGTCATATATTACAAACTTGCTTATAAACTCAATTCAATAATAGGCGATAGATTATGTTCAAAGAAAAAGGGGGCTTTGAAACTTGTTGGGTTATGGGAGACTTGTGTAGGGAACAAAATGGGTATAAAGAGGGTCTAAAGAAAGCAAATAAATTGAAAAGCCCCGTGGAAAGCTAGAAGACCCATAATTAGAGAAAAATTGACATTGGATATTGAAGAAACCGATGGCCCACATCTCTTTCAGATACAGTTTTATACCTAATCATTAAAGGGAAAAGTGCTCTCTGGAGTGTTAAGCATGTCCGTGTCGCCTAGTAGCCGCGAAGTGTTAGCGAGACGAATTGCTGGAGAAATAATCCTATCAAGCAAGCCCGGCGCAACCATGCGAAAGTGGCGCGAGCTTTTTGCAGTTTCCCAGATAAGCCTTTCAGAGAAAATGGAGCTTTCATCATCAGTCATAAGCGATTATGAGAGCGGCAGAAGAAAAAGCCCAGGCGCCAAGTTCATCAAACGATTTGTTATGGCGCTTTTGCAGCTTGACGAGGAAAAGGGAAGCCGCTTCACCAGAGAATTCGCCAAACTGACAAGCTCACCAAGCATGGCCATCTTGGACTTGAGAGAATTTCCAATTCCGGTTCGCGTGGAATATCTCTGCAAAGCCATTGATGGCGAAGTAGTGGCATGCGCCAACAAGTATACAAAAGAAGTTAACGGGTACACTGTGGTGGACAGCAAAAAGGCGGTTGAAGCTTTTTCCGGCTTAGAGTATGCGCAGCTATTCGGCGCGACAACTGAACGCGCCATAGTCTTCACTAACGTGGATGTAGGATACTTGCCAATGATGATTGTCCGCGTTAGCAGCTTAAAGCCAAGAGTAGTAGTTTTCCACCGCACCAAACCAGACGACTACGCCATAAAGCTTGCTGAGTATGAGCAAATACCGCTCATCTACTCTGCAGCGCCAAACGTTGAGCAACTAGTAAAGGCTTTGCGGAAACTGTATCGGATAGCCTTGCGCATAAAACTTGGAAGACGCATCCGCCCGCCACCAAAAATAAGCACCTGAACGATGTATCCGCCAGAGACTGAAAGGAACAAAGCCCTTAAATGAAAAAATGGGATGAAGTTCTTTACAGACAGAGATCAGCCTATTCCATAGGTGTTGGCGAATAACGTGCCAAATAGCCTTTTGTGATTCTAGGCTTTTTCGGCTTCCATGCCGCCAAGCGCTTCTTGATCTCCTGATCTGACAGCTCCAACTTTAGCATGCGATTAGGAATGTCAATGGTGATTTTGTCCCCGTCCTTAACGATAGCGATTGGTCCGCCTTCTGCTGCTTCCGGCGCAACATGCCCAATGCATGGTCCTCTTGTAGCGCCTGAAAATCTGCCGTCCGTCACTAAAGCTACTGATTCGCTTAAACCCATTCCCGAAATCGTGGCTGTCGGCACAAGCATTTCTGGCATGCCAGGCCCGCCTTTAGGTCCCTCATAGCGGATGACTACGACATCGCCTGGTTGGATCTCGCGTTTTTTCATTGCTTCCACGGCGTCTGCTTCTGAATCGAAAACTCTTGCTGGGCCAGTGTGCTTAAGCATCGTAGGTGAAACCGCCACTGTCTTTACCACAGCGCCTTTCGGAGCAAGGTTTCCGTATAAAATGGCGATTCCGCCGCCTTTGTGAACTGGGTTTGCCAAAGGCCGAATGACATTGTTGTTTAAGACTTTGGCGTTTTGTATATTATCTTTGACTGCTTTGCCTGTTACGGTAAGCGCATTCAGGTGAAGCATGGGCGAAAGCTCCTTTAATAGTGCAGGTATGCCTCCAGCGTTGTGCAGTTCTTCCATATCGTAGGGTCCACTGGGCACCATATTGCACAGGTGCGGGACCTTTCGGCTTATTTCATCGAAGAGGCTCAGTGGTAGAGAGATGCCTGCTTCGCGTGCTATAGCGGAGAGATGCAGCACCGAATTTGTGGAGCCGCCTAGGGCCATGTCCACCGCGATAGCGTTCTCGAAAGCCTCTCGCGTCAGAATTTTTGACGGCAGCAGCTTTTTACGGGTAAGCTCGATAATTTTTTCTCCTGTTTCTTTAGCGATTCGGAGTTTCTGAGCGCTTGTAGCCAGCGCTGTTGCGCAATAAGGCAGCGACATGCCTAATGCCTCAGTTAGGCAAGCCATAGTGTTCGCGGTGAACATCCCGTTGCAGCTGCCGCAGCCTGGACATGCCGCGGTTTCCAGCTCGGAGAGTTCTTCCAGCGTCATTTTTTCAGCTATGACTTTACCCATGCCCTCAAAAACAGTGTTTACGCCTACTTTTTCGCCCTTGAAGACGCCGGATTCCATTGCGCCGCCCGTCACAACGATCGCCGGGATATCCAACCGCGCCGCCGCCATAAGCATACCAGGTGTGATTTTGTCGCAGTTCGTCACCAAAACCAGTGCGTCTAGGCGATGCGCCTGCGCCATGGACTCAACTGAGTCAGCAATTAACTCGCGGCTTGGAAGGGAATACCGCATTCCCTCATGCCCCATAGCTATGCCGTCGCAAATTGCAATTGTGTTGAATTCGAAGGGTGTGCCGCCGGCGGCGATTACCCCCTCCTTGACGGCTTCAGCTATGCTTCTGAGGTGGATGTGACCGGGAACAATGTTTGTGTAACTGCTGGCGATTCCAACGAAGGGTTTCTCGATGTCCTTGTCCGTTAAGCCGAGAGCCTTTAGCAGTGAGCGATGCGGTGCACGCTCAATTCCTTTTTTTACTTCGTCACTTCTCATGTCAACTCAACTTCGGCAAGTTTTACTGAAGTGCTATATGCAAAGCTGGATTTAAGTCATTACGCTACTTCTGTTAAGTAAGCGCGACGACTTTTGGGCTGCTCGCATGCTAACCGCTTACTTAGGCATGCCTTAGGCGGAGAGGAAGCCGCCGTCAACGGCGATAAGTGCGCCGTGCACGTAACTTGAAAGGTCGCAAGCAAGCACGAGAGCCATACGGGCGATTTCATCTGGTTCACCCAGCCGCCCCAAGGGCAGTCGCTGACGGTACTCTAAGCCTGTTTGGATTATGCCCACGTTGAATTTGAGCGCTTCCTTAACCAGCTTTTTGGTTCCCTCGGTGAAGACGCCGCCCGGTATCAGCGCGTTTATTCTGAATCCGTGTCTGCCGTACTCGGCGGCTAATGAACGCGTGAGCATTATGACGCCGACTTTGCTTATGCCATAGGGCACCAGATCCTCCTTAACGGGCATTACGGCTTCGACAGAGCCGACGTTGATTATTACGCCGCCACGTTTCCCGCGGCTCTTTATCATTTTTTGGCACATCCATAGAACCGAGTTCAAATTTATGTCCAGCACCTTCTGCAGAAAGGCTTCATCCAATTCCAAAAAATCCCTCAGCGGATAGATGCCAGCGTTATTCACGAGTATGTCAGGCTCTTTGCCTTCAAGCACGCGCCACAGCTGGTCAATCTCGGATTTACGGCTAAGATCCACCTTGTGGACGTTGATTTTCACATTAAATTCCGCAAGCTCTTTTTCTGTGTCTTCAAGTTTCTCTGCGTCTAAATCAATAAGATCCAAGTCTGCGCCAGCCTCAGCGAAACGGTGGGCTATTGCCCGGCCAATGCCTGAAGCAGCGCCAGTAACCAAGGCGATTTTGCCACGTAAAGAAATAAGCTCCATCAAGCCTTTCGTTTTCTTCTCGCCCGAGCTAAGCATGTCCAACCCATCCACCAACACTCAGTTTAATTATGGCTGCTGCATAGAAAAAGTTTGCTAGCCCCCAATTACCTGATAAAAACGGGCTGCCGAAGCTTGCCGCTCAATGCTTGCGCCTTTTGAAGTAGGCCAGCAAACCCACGCAGATAATGGCGACTATCGTTACAGAAACAGCCGCTACCGGCAAGCTAGGAAAAGGCTCTTTTGGCATGGGCGTAGGCGTTGAGTTTTGAACCGAGAAAACAATAGGCAGTGTGGATTCGCTACTATAATGAAGCTGGTGCGAACTGTTAACAGCACATATAACGAAGTTGACCGTAACTTACGTATTTTGGAACGAAGAGCTCGTTACTCAACGATCCCCTGGTCGTAAACGTATCATTCGTTTGAATTTAAAAAATGAAAAAACATTGGTTTCGCTTAAAATCCTGAAGATCCTGGAGCACTCGGTTGACATTAAGCAACTCCGCAGAAGCCTAAAACGCCTCATGGAAAACACCACAGAAAATGGCAAGCTTTTCTAATAAAAAATAAGTCAGAAGCAAGCCTGATTGAATGGTGCTCCGGCCGGGATTCGGACCCGGGTCTTCGGCTCGAAAGGCCGAAATACTTGACCGGACTATACTACCGGAGCACGTCTTAAGCCGAAGCATCATGCAAATGTTTTTTCACTCGAATAAACCTTGCTCTCTTTTCAGCTGAAAATATTTCTAATTTGCGCTTTCCAGCGTGGGATGCATGTATGGCGCGGGCTGCGAAATGTCAGTAGGATATCTTGGCGGTTTCAGGAATCTTGCCTAGAATCTTCGCTGTTGCGCGTTCAACTTTTTCACGGTAAGCCGCTGTCGTGTAAACGCGCATTATGTTGATGAAGCCCTTCAGGTTCTCGATGATTTTGGAGACGTCGCTGAGGCGATGCGGCGTTTTCTTGCCTGCTTGGCTTCGGCTGAAAACGGGTATCTCCATGGACTCCATGAGCACCGCATGGTGATAAGGCACCGAAGGCACAGTAGGCACGTCGATGACCACTGCTTCTGCCGCCACACCCGCTTCCTTTGCGATTTCGCTCTGCATCTGCCGGCGGTAGGCTTCGCGCCCGAAAATGTTCGAAATCATCGTGTCCTTCTGGTAGAATGTTCGCTCATAGGCGCACTTCAGCATTCGCCGCCTCTCCAAATCGGCAATTATCTCTTTGGAGGCCTTACAGTTTTTCAATGCAACCCAAACAGTGCAGTCGTCCATAGCTAAATACTCCTCAGGTGTCTTAAACGCTGTTAAGCCAAGCTCCGCGTTTGCTCTTTCCATGGCCATGGCAAGCATGATCTGCGCTGCTCGGCCGACGCGGTGAAAATAGATGCTTTTAAACGACTCGATGCGGGCTATCATGAAGGCTTCCAGCGCCGAGAGAGCGCCCACCTCCACCGCCAAGTCCTCTCCTAAAACGTCAACCGCATGGATCAGCCGGAACACGTCGATGAACCCATACTCCGCGCCCGTGTGGAAAGTATCGCGCACAATAAAGTCCTGCTTATCCACGTCCACAGCGCTGCTTATTATCTGGTCAAGGAAGGCTTTGCCGGGCTTGTACAGCTTACCCACCGCAAGCTTCGCCACTTCCTCAGGCTTATAGCCCATTTTAGCAAGCTTATCGCCTAACTCGCTTTTCTCAATAATCCACGACGTGATATCCTCATGCGTCTTCTCCAAATCCTTAATCAGCAACTGCTCAAACACATGCGAAAAGGGACCGTGACCCACATCATGAAGCAACGCTGCAATGCGAGATAAATTAGCCTCTTCATCGCTCACAAGCCTAGAAATGTTCGGGTTCTCAACAACCTTGCCGGCTAAATACATGGTGCCGACGCAGTGCTCAAACCGCGTGTGGTTCGCGCCTGGGTAAACATACTCGGAGCCGGCCAGCTGCCGCAGCCGCCGTAGCCGCTGCATCGGATACGAGTCAATAAGCTCCTTCTCCGCTTCAGTGATGTACACGTATCCATGCACGGGATCCTTAATTTCGCCCCAATATGCTTTAGGCATTCCTGAACGTCTCCGCTCTTGTAAGTTATATTTAGGTGTCTCCCTATAATGTGTAGCGCTAGTTCAAGGTGAGCTGACGGAAGTTGACTAAAAGAGGCGCGTTCATCTGTCTTGAAGGCTTAGATGGCTCTGGAAAAACCACACAAGCGAAAATGCTTGCTGAAAAACTTAAAGGGGGCTATAACGCGGTTTACACGGCAGAGCCCAGCCGCGGCAAAATCGGCACCTTCATCCGCAAACATTGCCTTTACGGTGAAAAACGGCTTCCAAGCGCTGTTGAAGCATTACTCTTTGCGGCAGACCGCATGGAACACGTGGCAACAGAAATTCTTCCCGCCGTAGAGCAAGGGCGCCTTGTCATTTCAGACCGCTACCTCTACTCATCCATAGCCTATCAGGGCGCTGCTGGCTTGAGCATAGAATGGATAGAAACGATAAATGAGTATGCACTTAAGCCAGACCTGGCAGTTTTCATAGACGTTGACCCTAAAACCGCCATGAAACGGCTGAAACCAAACAAATCCGTGATGGAAAATCTGGAGACACAGCAGAAGGTGCGTATGATATACCTTAAATTTGTGGAGAAGGGCAGTCTCGTCAGAGTCAACGGTAATCAGCCTAAGACTGCAGTAGCCCGAGAACTATACGCGGTAGTAAAAAGATTCTTGGATACGTTTTACTGATAATAGTCAGTCTCAACCAGCTTTAACACTTTCCGCGCAGAAGCCCTGTTAATCTGATTCACCAGGAAGCTGGTGATGTCCCGCGGGGAAATGTATCTTGGGCCTCTTTCATGGTGAACCTGGATTTGCACGGAACCTTGGCTGAAAATAAAGCGCACGAAGTAATAGTCAAATTTCAACGGTGCCCTCTTCTCGCCAGCGGTTTTATAGTAACGTGCTACACAGAAGAAGTCCATTAGCTGAAGCGGGCCTTTCCTTAAGGCGTGGAGCACTTTCTTTGTTTCTTCCTCGTCTACGTAGCTGAAGCTTGATTCCTCAGCCAGACCTATCTCGAATATCACTGATCCATTGGGTACTGTAGGGGTGGCAATTTCCTCAAAACTGAAAGGTTTGCGATTCATGTCTCGTAGCACCTGTATTAGCTTCTCCTGAAGTTTCCTAGCTGAAAGCACAGAGGCAAAGTCTTCCGCGCTGTGAACATTTGCGGGGAAATTCGCGTAAAACCCCAACATCTTTTCGGCTCTGCCCTTTAGCCCTTTTTCATTTTCTTAACCTTTTCCAAGCTGCTTAGCAGTTCGGAAAGTGCTGTGCTGAGCTTCTGCAACTCATCCACGTTCTCGGTGTTTTGAATCTTCGCCTGTATCTCTGCCACTTTAGCTAAAAGCGTGGCTTCAAGCTTGTCATAAGCCAGGCTACGCAGCGCATCTGGCTCTTCATCCTCTTTTACCACGATAACTTTCTTTTCACAATTACCGCACCATAAAGTTCCATCCTTAAGCCTGAAAATCGGCGAAGCACAAGCAGGGCATGCCAACTCGGTTAAAGTTGCGCCTTGCCTTAGCAGGTCAGCCATACGTTTAATATGCTCATCTGTGGCTTTCTCTTGCATCCTTGACCCTAAAAGTAAATACGTGTCAAAGCTTATATAACTTGGTTACTGCGCTATTGCATTAGAGTTGATGCGTATGGTGCGGAAGAAGAAAGCTCAGGAATATGAAGAGAAAATTAAACAAGCATTAACTGTGCTTAACGAAGTCTCAGAAGACAGCACAACTCCCAGAAATATTAGACGCACAGCAAAAGACGCAATGAATGCGCTGCAAAGCCCAGAGTTCACGCCTGCTGTGCGCGCCTCAAACGCCATATCGCTGTTAGATGAAATCCTGCAGGACCCAAACATGCCACCTTACACGCGAGTGAAACTGTGGAACGTCATGAGCCTCATAGAAGCCATAAAAGACTAGCCTCAAAATCACACTATATTTTTTCAGTTATTACAAAACCATAATTGCTTTTGCCGCTACACACTTATGCTCTTTAAAGAAAAAACGGAGCCGTACATTAAAATTTGCAGTCGCGGATCAATAACGAGCTCTGTGAAGAGGCAGGAATGAGGCAAATTAACAAAGCTTTTCTCCGTCAAGTTCCACGGTGAGCATTCTCTTTCTCCACAGCTTATTCGTTAGAAATATATGCTAGTTGTTACATGTAAGTTTGGGTTCCAACGAGGACGATACCCCTTGAAATATGATGTAATCATCGTGGGTGCAGGTCCAGCAGGCATATTCTCAGCTTTAGAACTAACAGAAAAAAACAAACTAAACGTCCTAATTCTCGACAGAGGCCCTGACATAGACAAGCGCCGATGTCCATCAAGCCGCGGCTTCGACTGCCAGCACTGCGAGCCATGCTCGGTGCTCTCAGGCTGGGGCGGCGCAGGCGCCTACAGTGACGGCAAACTTACACTGTCCACGGAGGTAGGCGGCTGGCTTAACCAGTACATCTCAAACAAAGAGCTGGAAGAGCTTATAAAATACGTAGACGGCATATACCTAAAGTACGGTGCTGATCCGCAGGTCTACGGGGAAGACCCGGAAAAGGTTGATGAAATCGAGCGGAAGGCGTCTTTGGCCGGTTTGAGGCTCATCAGGCAGAAAATCCGCCACATGGGTACGGAGAAATGCGCGGAGACGCTGCGCCGTATGCGTCGAGAACTGAACAGCAAAGTCACGTTCCAGCCCAGAACAGACGTTAAGAGCCTCCTCGTGGAAAATCACGTAATAAAAGGTGTTGAAACCGCAAACGGTGAAAAATTCTACGGCAAATATGTCATAATCGCGCCGGGTAGAAGCGGCGCTGAATGGCTTCAAAATGAAGCCCAGTTTCACGGCTTGAAAAACGTGAACAACCCTGTGGACATAGGCGTGAGAGTTGAAGTTTTAGCCTCAGTTATGGAAGAATTAACTAAAACGCTTTATGAGCCAAAGCTCATCTATTACTCAAAGGTTTTCGATGATCAGGTTCGCACATTCTGCGTTTCACCTTACGGCGAAGTCACAACAGAATCGTATGATGGAGTGTTAACAGTTAACGGGCAAAGTTATGCTGAAAGAAAAACGAAAAACACCAACTTCGCCATTCTTGTAAGCACTTCCTTCACGGAGCCTTTCAAGGAGCCCATTGCCTACGGAAAATACGTCGCAAGACTTTCAAACTTGCTCAGCGGAGGCGTGATAGTGCAGCGTCTAGGCGACTTGGTCGCTGGCAGGCGCTCAACGCCTGAGCGGCTAGCTAGAAGCGTTGTAACGCCAACGCTGAAGAGCGCTACGCCAGGAGACTTAAGCTTCGTGTTACCATACCGTTACTTGGCGGACATCAGGGAAATGCTGCAGGCGCTGGATACAATCGCGCCGGGCGTTCATTCAAGGGATACGTTGCTATATGGCATAGAGGTGAAATTCTACTCTTCACACTTGCAGTTAAACAATGTATTGGAAACAAAAATCCAGAATATGTTCACAATTGGCGACGGCGCCGGCGTCACCCGAGGCCTAGTGCAGGCTTCAGCTTCAGGCGTAATAGTGGCTAGGGAAATACTTAGAAGAGAAAAACTGAAGGCGCAATAAAATGGTAGTAGCCCAGAGCATCAGGTGCTCGCACTGCGGCGCGCCTGTGGAATTCAATCCCGGCGAGATAATCGCCACATGCCGATACTGCGGCTTCATGACCGTCATAGAAACTGGGCAATCATACAATTTTGAGCATGCGCTATTGCTGAACAAGTATGACGAAAAGCAAATAGAAGAGCCCGTGAAGAACTGGATGCAAACTGGCTTTCTTAAGCCGCCTGACCTTGCCAGAAAATCAAAAATTCTTGAGAAAAACCTCGTTTACCTGCCGTTTTGGATCGTTTCTGTTGAAGCTACAACAAGCTATAAGGGAATATTCGAACGCATAACACCTCCGATTGTTAAGGAAGGCAAAATTCAGAAAGAGTATGATTGGCTTGTTTTGGCGAGAGAAGCCGCAGGATTCCCAACAAGAGAATACGACGTGCCGTTAGAAGGAAAAATTCCCTACGACTTCCGCAAGATTGAAGGCTTCGCCAAGGTTTTAAACAGCGAAATCGACAAGGAAGAAGCTTTAGAAAAAGCAAAGCAGCAAATCGAAGCGCACCATCAATTTCTCCTTCAACAGGAACTTGACCGCATAATTGAGATGAGCACCGCGTTCAATGTGAAGCAAGCAGTTTACTTACATGCGCCAGTATGGTTCATAAAATACGAATACAGAAGCAGAAACTATCAGTTGCTGATAGACGGCGCTACTGGCAACGTCATAAAGGGAGAAATACCGCAAAAAGGCTTCGGAATATTTTAACTAAACTCTTAAAAGCGAGATTCCACTCCATACTCAAATAAGCGGTACTCACGAGGGATGGAATTGAAATCGGACAGAAAAGTTTTTGATTATGGTGTAGGCGCCCTCGTTGTTCTTATCGCATCGCTTGGTTGTGCCGCAGTAATTTACGGTTTACCTCTGTTGGCATTTAATTTATTAAATCTTCCCGCATGGATTTTTGGGCCATTAGGCGTGTACACGCTGACCTATGCCGTTATCGCCAGTAAGGATTCCACGTATTACTTGGTTTGGGGTAGCATAATGTTCGCCATCGCCATTATATCCGCGTTTTATACTGCGGTGAATTCTATTGTCATAATAGGTGTTCTCGCCGTGGTCATAGCCATCATGGGTATTTTAGCATACCAGAGGAGTAAAAAATGAGTGAAAAAGACTATTTGGGAAAAGTCAAAGGTGAACGCACCCTTCTTGAGAAAATCATGAGTTACATTCCAGGATACAGAGGCTACAAGGAGAAGGAGCTACGAAGAGAAAGCGATCGACTGGTCAGAATGGAAATTGTTAACAAACTTAAAGCTGCAAAAACAGATTTCCGAAGAGCATTCGCCAATCCATCAGCTGTCCAGAAGCTGTCAGCTGACGATACATATCGTTTTGAAGCCTTTAACGCCAGAATTGACAGAGTTACTCAGCGCATAGACCGCGCAGTTGCTGGGTACGCAGGCATGTTCGACGCAGTGAAAGTTAAAGAAAACAAACTTGACGCCGTCACCGAGCATGACTTAAGCCTGATAGAAAAGGCAGAAGCAGTGAAAGCAAGCGTTAAAAAAACTAATCAACTTGAGCCTGGAACAGAAGAGTGGCGCGCCGCGATGGATGCGGTAATAGCGGCAATTGAGGAGCTGAATAAGCTTGTTGATGAGCGCGTGAGCATTCTTAGGGGACTGGGAGGTGAAGCGTGAAAATGCCAAAGGTAATCGAATGGATAGGCGCAAGAGAAAACGACATAGTCTGGAGATACCCAAACGAGGAGATCGCGTGGGGCGATAACCTTGTTGTTCACGAATACGAAGCCGCAGTGTTCTTCCGAGACGGCAAAGCATATGACGTATTCAGAGCCGGCCGGCACGTGTTGACGACGGCAAATTTGCCGTTGCTAACGAAAATTGTTTCCAAACTCGCCGGCTTCGACAAGGTCCCCTTCAGAGCAACCATCATATTTATCTCGCTTAAGCAGTTCCAAGGAAAATTCGGCGCGCAAGGGCAAACTAAAGAACTCGCACCGTTGAAGTTCTTCGGTGGCTTCTGGTTCAGAGTCGAAGAGCCCAACCTCTTCGTAAACGAGGTTATAGGCAGCCAAGGCGCATACACAACAGATGGACTGCAAAGCTTCTTAAGAGGTTATCTTAACGAGCGCCTCATTGACACATTAAGCCAGTACTCGCTTGCAGAAGTTTACGGCAAACTCGACGAGACAAGCTTGCTTGCGAAGAATATGCTTTACGATGCCTTTTCCAGGATTGGGCTTGAACTGATAGATGTAAAATTTGAGGGCTTGGATACAACTCCTGAATGGCGAGATAGGCTATTCTACATAAAAACGGGCGTCAGCGGAACAGAAGTTCTTAGAATGGAAACTGTTCAGAAATCAAGCGAAAGCCTTTCTAAAGGTTCAGGCGCAGCAGTAGGCGCGGGCGCAGTGATACTGCCACAAATGTTTCAACAGCCACCCGCTGGACAAGCACAAGTGATGGTACTATGCCCCAAATGCGGCTTCCAAAACCCGCAGACAAGCAAGTTCTGCGGCAACTGCGGCACACCACTGCAAGCACAACAAACACAAGGTGGCGTAAACTGCCCGAAATGTGGTGCAGCAAATGCTCCAGGCGCCAAGTTCTGTTCAAACTGCGGAGCGCCATTGCAGGCTACTGTTAAGTGCCCAAAATGCGGTGCTGAAAATCAGGCAGGAGCAAAATTCTGCTCCAACTGCGGCACCAAACTATAACCCTTTTTTTCTTTTTCATTTTCTGTAGCATTTTCAGACAGCAGCGTTGTGGAAGTTGCATTTTAGGTGATGCTGACATGGCGTTATTGGGTATTCTTTTTGTAACGTTTTTATTTCCATTTTGTTTATGCTATGGCAGAGTCAGGATTCAAAATGAGCAATGAAACAATCGGCCGCGGCACATGGTACGACAAAATGGCCCAAAAGATAATTAGTCGAGAACAGAAACTTGGCAGAAGCCTAAGCAGGATTCGTACGGAAATGGGCCTCGGTGCCTCCGGCTTTCCACACATAGGCAGTCTCGGCGATGCCGCTCGGTCTTATGCGGTGACGTTGGCTTTACAGGAGATGGGTTACAATTCAGAGCTTATTGCCTTCTGTGATGACAAGGATGGGCTCCGCAAGGTTCCAGCTGGACTGCCGAAATCCTTAGAGAAGTACTTGGGCTTTCCAGTGTCCAGCATTCCCGACCCGTTTGGCTGCCACGAAAGCTACGGTAAACACATGAGCTCACTTCTGCTTGACGCGCTGGACAAGTGTGGCATCCAGTACACGTACATGTCTGCGAAAGAGGTTTACGAAAAAGGTTTGTTACTTGAGGAGATTAGAACCATACTTTTGAACGCCAAGAAAGTAGGCGAGATCGTTAAGGAGGAAGTGGGGCAAGAGCGGTATACGGAAGTTTTGCCGTTCTTTCCTGTTTGCGAAAAATGCGGCCGCATCTACACTACAAAAGCCTTAGAGTTCATCCCAGAAACAGACAAGGTTCTTTATGTTTGCGAGGGCCTTGAAATCAGAGGCAGATGGATTGCGGGTTGCGGTCATAAAGGCGAAGCGGACATACGCCGCGGCGAGGGAAAACTAAGCTGGAAGGGCGAGTTCGCTGCGCGATGGCGCGCTTTGGACATACGATTTGAAGCCTACGGCAAGGACATAGCAGATTCAGTCCGCATAAACGACCGCATATGCCGCGAAATCCTCTGCTTTGAGCCGCCCGCGCATGCGAAATATGAAATGTTCTTGGACAAAAGTGGAAGGAAAATCTCCAAGTCCGCCGGCAACGTGTTCACGCCTCAGGTGTGGTTCCGTTATGGTTCGCCGCAATCGCTGCTTCTGCTTATGCTGAAGCGGTTCGTGGGAACCCGCACCCTTGACGTCTCAGATATTCCAGCCTACATGAACGAGCTGGACGATTTGGAGGATGTGTACTTCGGCAAGAAACCCGTTAAAGACCCGAAAGAGCTGGCAAAGCTCCGCGGCTTATACGAGTACTGTTGGGTAATGAAGCCGCCTGCTAAGCCGAGCGTGCACGTGCCGTATAATTTGTTGACATTTCTGGTTAAGATGGCACCAAAAGAGCGCTTAACGGAATTCGTGGCTGAGAAGCTTCAGAGTTACGGCTACCTGCAGAAGAATCAAACCATTGACGCGGAGTTAGCGCGGCGAATCGAGTACGCCGTCAACTGGACAAGAGACTTCGAGGAGATAAAGGAAACCACTGTAAGCCTTAAAAACGAGGAACGAAGCGCAATCGCCGATTTACTAAAAGCCCTGGAAACCGAAGATGACCCAGACAAGATTCAGAACGCCATATTCAACGCTGCAAAAAACAACGGCTTAAAGCCCGGCGACTTCTTCAAAGCACTCTACAGGATCCTGCTTGGAACACCGCAGGGTCCAAGGCTTGGCCCCTATATACTTGCAATGGGCAAACAGAATGTTATCGCTGCACTGCAAAGAGCATTAAAGCAAACTGGAATGGACAGCGCACAGAAAATGTGACTTTCTCATAGTATTTATATTGTTGGAAGCCTTATTACGCCCTCTATATTGTTGAAGTCCTCATCGAATGAATATATCTCTGTTATGCCATTTTGCCGCATGACATCAACTGCTAGTGCATCATTGGGTTCAAGCTTCAATTCTTCACTTAACCCTGTTGCCGCGAAGTATGCATCTCGGGTTGAATCCACTATTTTAACATTGTCCAGCATGAATAATCCGCGAATCAGAGCGGTTAATTGATCAAGAGGCATACCATGTTTGAGGATATTTACCATCTCAGCTACATGGATAACAGTCAATAGAACTTCTTCTTTTCCTTGAGATACTGAGCTAATTATTTTTTTGGCGTGTTCTTTCATCTGTTGTTCTTTTTGGTTAAGCTGTCTTTTTGGCTTATAGTACGCGTAGACAAAAACATTGGTGTCTAAGAATTTCATAAGTTAGCCTCATGGAATTTTTTTTCGAATTCCTTCCAGTTTCCGATGGCTTCTACGCCTAAATCGACTTTGTCAAAGTTTAAGGTTAAATCAACACGGCGCTTCGGAACTATTTTCAAGTAGCTTTTCCGCTTGATAACGTATACATCTTTGCTTTCTTTGAGTTCAGTTTCACGCCAGTCCGCGGGCAGGATAAGGCGACCTTGAGCATCCACTTTTTTAACTTCTACACCAGTTGCCAAGGTATTTCACCATAAATTATGGTGCTATGCCAGCCTATAAAGTTATGCCATAATTCAGCATCAAACCAGCCGCTGGCAAGGTGTTTCACGATAAAGCGCGATCGAAGAATAGGTGAAAAATTGCTGCTAAACAGTGAACTTGCCACCGAAACAATAAAAACAAGCCGTCGTATTCACAACAGTTGTCACAAGGAAGCCCATGGGCTTTAGCAATAGGTAGCCGACGAAAGCACGATTTCAATATGTAAAGGCTGCAATCGATGCAAAAGCGGTTCCGCAGACTAAAAACTTCATATTTAGGAACAAACTACCATAGACCAGCCTTGTGGGCCCGTAGTCTAGTACGGATTATGACACCGGCCTGCGGAGCCGGAGGACCTGGGTTCAAATCCCAGCGGGCCCGCCATCATAGTTTCTCGTTTGGTGAGATGTCCATCATCATTAGGCCTGAGACTGGTTTGGGGTGGAAGTTTGTTGATTTTTCGGGTAGGCGCCAGCCGTTTTGGGCTATGTGCCAGACCGCTTCAGGTTTTATCGGGTTAACTAGGAAGGCTATGTTGGCTTGTTTGCTGTCGACTTTTGCCATGGCGTTTTGGATTGTTTCTGCGTAGATTATGTTTTCATCCATTTTCAGTGCGCTGATTTTCATTACATGCTTGAAGATCATGTCGTGTAGTATTACTACGTCTATGAGGCAGGTTTCTTTTTGGCAGTTGGCGTTTAGGAGCGCGGCGGCTTCTGCTTCGTTTTTTAGGGTGATGCCGTGAGCTTTTGCGCCGTCGTAAACTGCGAGGGCATTTTCGTTTTTGTGGGCTGCTAGGAAGGTTGCTATGTCTTCGGCTGTCGGCTGGATTTCGGTGATTGTGAAGAAGCGTTTAAGCGTCATTAATGTGTCGCTGGTTAGTGCGTAGTTTCTTAGGAGCCGGTGTGTGGGTAAGATGACGAGTCCTTGATCTTGAACTGGAACCAGGTAGGCCATGTGGAAGTTGAAGGCGGAGTCTTTGGTTCCTGTGCCTTGACTGCGCATTTCGTCTCTGTAGGCGATGGCGCTTTCGTATCTGTGGTGGCCGTCGGTGATTACGAGTTTCTTGTCTGCGAGGGCTTTTTTTAGGCGTTTGATGCTTTCTGGGTTGGTTATTTTCCAGAGGGTGTGTTTTACGCCGAGGGAGTCTTCTACGTCCATGGTGGGCGGGGTTTTTGTGGCTTCGGCGAAGAATTGGGTGGTGGTGTTTTCTGGGTCTGAGTATATGAGGAAGATGGGTTCGAGGTTTTTTTGGGTGGCGCGGAGCATGTTTAGTCTGTCGGCTTTGGGTTCGCCGTATGTGATTTCGTGTGGGAACACGGTTTTTTCTTCGTAGGGGTATAAGCGTAGGGCGGCGATTATTCCGGTGCGGCTTAGGCGGCGTCCCGCGTGAGTGAATTCTTGGCGGCTTATGAAGAATGCGGGTTCCATGTCTTTTGCTAGTATTCCCTCGAGTAGCCAGTTTTGGATGCGCTGTCGTGCGGCTTCGTACTTGTTTTCTTCGATTGGTAGGATTAGGCGGCAGTAGTTGTAAGCTGATTTCGCATAGTACTCGCGTTGCATGGCTTGGTCGATTTTGTCGTATGGTTGGGTTATGAGGTCTTGGAGGGCGCCGGCTTTGGCGGTGTAGGTTATGGCTTTGAAGGGGCGTATGTCAACCAAACGAGGTTCAGCTCGCGTGTTTTTCTAGGTTTTCGATTATTTTTTGGGCTATTTGTATGCTTGCTTTTAGTTGGGCTTCTTGGGTTTGGGCGCCTATGTGTGGCGTGGCTATTACGTTTTTGAGTGTGAGGAGTTTGCTGTTTTTGGGTGGTTCTTCTTCGAAGACGTCTATGGCGGCGGCTTTCACTTTTCCTGAGACGAGGGCTTGGTAGAGTGCTTCTTGGTCAACTACGCCGCCGCGGGAGCAGTCGATTATCATTACACCGTCTTTCATCATGTTGAATTCTCGTGTGGAGATCATGTGCCGTGTGCGTGGGGTTAGCGGCACGTGGATTGTTATGAAGTCTGCTTGTGGAAGCATCTCTTCGAGCGGTACGAAACGGTCGAAGACGCATTCTTCTACTGGGAGCACTCTCATGCCTAGGGCGATGGCGAGGCGTTCTACGGTTTTGCCGATGTAGCCGCAGCCGATGATGCCGAGGGTTTTTCCGTTGAGTTCTATGCCCATGAGTTCTTCTTTTGCCCATTTTCCCTGGCGGAGCGTGATTGTGCCGTCGACTATGCCTCTTGCGAGGGCGATCATGTGGCCTATGGTTAGTTCGGCTACGCTTATGTAGGAGACGTGCGGCGTGTTCACGACTGTGATGCCTAGTTCTTTGGCTTTTTCGGTGTCGATGTTGTCTATGCCTTCGCCTGCGCGGCCGATGATGCGGAGTTTTTTCGCCTTGGTGAGGAGTTCCGCGGTGACTTTGGTTGCGGAGCGGACGATTAGGGCGTCATATTCTCCGATTATGTTGGGTAGCTGGGATTTTGGGGCATCCCAAGCCTTTGTGACTTGGTAGCCTTGTTTTTCCAGCAGTTTTATGCCTTCTTCTGCGATTTTGTCGCAGATTAGGACTTTGAAGGTCAACTTTTCAGCTCCCAGATTTCTTCGATCAGTTTGAGGACTTTTTTGATGCCGGTGAGCCGCCATTCGCCCATGTGGCCGATGCGGAAGGTTTTTTCGGCTAGTTTGCCGTAGCCGTTTGAGATTACGTAGCCTTTTTCTGAGAGTTTGTTTTTGAGGTCTTGTACGCTTTTTCCGGTGGTGTTTTTGATGCAGGTTACGGTTATTGATTCGTATCCTGGTTCGGGGAATAGGGCGAAGTGTTTTTTGGCCCATTTTTGTGTGTACCGGGCCATTTGTTTGTGGCGTTGGTAGATGTGCTCGTATGTTTCTTCAAGCATGAGGTCTAAGCGCTTGTTCAGTGCGTAGAGAAGTGAGATGTTGGGGGTGAAGGGGGTTTGGTGTTTTTTCTCGTATTCGAATATTTCTGCTAGGTCGGTGTAGCTGCCGCGGTTGGGGACTTGGTTGGCGCGTTCTATGGCTCGGTCGGTGACTAGGGCTACGGTTAAGCCTGGGGGTAGCGCGAAGCATTTTTGTGTTGAGGCGAATATGATGTCGCAGCCGATTTCTTTTGGTAGTGTCTTGTCGCCTGCCATGGCTGAGACGCTGTCGATGGCGAGGATGACGTCGGGGTAGTCTTTGCGGATGAGTTTGCCGATTTCGTGGATTGGGTTGCGTACGCCTGTGGATGATTCGTTGTGGCATAGGGTTACTGTGTCGTATTTGCCTGTTTCGAGTTTCTCGGCGATCATTTCGGGTTTTATGGCTTTGCCCCATTCTACTTCGATGATGTCGGCTTTTTTGCCGCATGCAAGTATGGTTTTGGCGAATCTTTCGGCGAAGGCGCCGTTGACGCATGCGAGGGCTTTTTCTTTTACGATGCTTCTGCCGACTATGTCGAACCAGAGGGTGGCTGATGAGGTGGTTACGGTGGGTTTGCAGTCGCTTGGCAGTTCGAAGAATTTGGTGAGTTTCTCGGTTATTTGGCCGTAAAGCTCAGAGAAGGCTTTTTCTCTGTGACCTATGAGTGGGCGGGTTTGTTCGCGAAGTATTTTTTGGCTTACTTCTGTTGGGCCTGGGATTAGGAGTTTTTTGTGCATTTGCTATTTTCTCCCGAGTTTTTTATCGGTTATTGTTAGTTGAATAGGGTGGTTTATGAAGTTAAATGTTGAGAGGGGATTAAAGGTTAACTGTGGTGGGTGGTTTTTTGGGTTTGGATGAATTTATTGTTTTATGTGGATGTTGCTTTTTTTGTAGGGATTAGGATTATTATTTTTGAATTGGTTTGGTTTTAGGATAAGATTGATTATTGGTGGCAGTTTTTCTATAATATTATTCTAAAAGATAACTTCTATTGGGTTTATATAGGGCGCTTGTGAGAGTTTTTGGCGTGGGCTTGTCTTGTCTAGGCTAGATGGTGTTCTCGAGTTGCTTGCGGATGGCGCGTGGCATGGGATTGATGAGGTGCAGCAGAGGCTTGGGTTGAATGAGTTTACGGTGCAGGAGGTTATGGCTTTTCTTTGCGAGTATGCTTTTGTGCAGTTTGATGCGGAGCGTGGGCTGGTTAAGATTAACCCTGATTTTAAAAAGTTGCTGGTTGAGAGTATTACTTAAAAAGCGTTTTGTTTTTAATTTCTTGATGATTAATTAAATTGAAATTCTTTTTTGGATGTCGTTGTGGTCTGTTTTTGGTTCCATGAATATGGCGATTTTGATTTCGTCTTTGTTTATGCATAGTAGTTTGGTGTCTTTGCCTTCTATGATGATGGTTGCTGCTTCGCCTAGTTCGAATTGCTCTGTGATTTCTTGGCTGGATTCTACTGTTTGGGATGATAGGATTGCGTATTGGATGAGTTTTGTGGGTTCTTCTATGTCTATGGTGGCTGTGGTTGTGTTTCGCAGTATGAAGCCTGTGACGCCTTTGGTTTTGCGGATTTCTGCGAGTGCTTTGGCGAGTTTTGCGAAGGCGTCTTCATTTGGGGTTGTGTCTTCGACGATTACTGGTGTTATGGTTTCGTGTATGCTTCGTTTTTTTCTTGTTGTTTGTTTTTCCATTTTATTTGACCACCGGTTTTACCATGACTAGTTCGCCTTGTGTGGTTTCTAGGGTGATTTGGATTTTTTCTGGGATTTTGATTATGCCTTTGCCTTCTTGTTTGGAGTCTTTGATGGGTTTGAATTTGCAGCGGGTTGTTTTTCCGTTTAGGGTTTCTACGTGGACTTCTTTGATTTTGTCTTCTCCGTAGAGTTCGTTCCAGTCGTCTATTAGGGATTTGTCGATTTGTACTGTGTCTGAGCGTACGAGTATGCCGCTGAGGTTTTCGACTATTAGTTGTGTTACGGGCGGTTTTGATGATGGTATGCTGTCGGTGTCTTCGTCTGTTTCTTCTTCTCGTGGGGTTTCTGGCTCTTGGGCTGTTATGGGGGTTATTTCGGTTTCTGCGGGTGTTTCTTCTGTTTGTTCGGCTTGCTCGAGTTGCTCGAGTTGTGGGGTTTCTTCAGCTTGTGCTGCTTCGGCTGTTTCTGGTGGTTTTTCTGGGGCTTCAGGTTTGGTGAGGGCGTCTTGGGCTGCGGGGGTGATGTTGTCGACTATTTTGATTACTATGGGTATGAGGGCGTGTGTTATGGTGTTGATGTATTTTTCGTCTGCGTCTTTTGATAGGACTGTTGTCATGTAGAAGTCGTTTATGCAGGAGATGTTTACTTTGCCTTTGGCTGCTTGTATGGTCGCGGTTGTTAAGTTGCCTATGGGTTCGGCTCTTTCGGTTATGGCTTTGAAGGCGTTTAGGGTGTTGTTTGCGGCTGTTTCGTTTGTGTTTTCGGTTTTTGCGAGGAGTTCGTTGTTTTTGAAGATTAAGGCGTGTAGTATGTCGGGGCATGTGTTTTGAAGTTCGTCTATGGTGTTTTTGAGTGCGAGGGCGTAGATGTTGCTGCTCATGTTTTTTCTGTCTCCTGCATGGTTGTTCCTATGCTGTCATGTTGGTTTAGCTTATTTTGAAGAGTATGCGTTCGGGTATTCCTTCATTTTGAACTACTAGGTACTTGAGGCCTTCGGTGTCGCCGAGTTGGTCTAGCCATTTTAGGGCTTCTCGTGCTTTTTGTAGGACGAGGAGGCGTTCTTGGTGGCTGCGTACGACTGATTCTATCGCGGTGAGCTCGTGGAATGGGTTGGCGTCTAGGACGATGCTTAGGTCGCCTACGGCGATTTCGCCGAGGGTTTCGGTTGCGGTTTTGGTTTTGCCTGCGAGTTTCATAACTACTTCGCGGATTTTCTTTGATTTTTCCGCGAGTGTGCGGATTTCATCAAGGCGTCTTAGGTATTCGCCTAGCGTGCTTTTTGTATCCGCTATGTCCTTGTCTAGTTTTTGGGCTATTTCTTCGGCTGAACCGTACTCTTTTATTTCTACTACCATTTTCTTTTTGCACCTCCAAAGAGGAAACAAGAGAAAGGGAAAGTAAGAGCTAAAGATTAGCTCACCCTACCCCCGAACATGCTAAAGCAGAGACAAAGAGGGGAAGTTGCGGTTAATCTCCGCCACCAGATTGAGTTGGCGCTGTAGCAGTGTACACGAACGGATTGCCTTTCGAGGAAACTAGCTTAATTTGATAACTTGCGCCATCAACAAAGTTGTCACCATACGTTATCTCAACAAACGCTTGACCGTTAGCAGGTATTGCATCAGTTGGGTTGTGTTGAGAATATTTGCCGTTTATGTAAGCTTCACTTATAGTAACTGGCGTGGTGCCAGTATTTTTAACAAGCACGGTCACCTTATTAGTGTCTGAGAATTCAGCATTGGTTATTTTTAGTTCTTCTGTTGCCATGAATCCTGTGGTGAGTGCGCCCATCCAGGCGGCTACGGCGATGCTGACTGCGACTGTGACGGCTATGAGTATGATTGATGCGACTACGGGGCTTAGGGCTTTCCTGCTGTGTCTTAGGTTTTTCATTTCTCTTTTTATCCCTCCTTTTGGGATTGCTGTTTATGTTAGACTATAATAACCATTTAAATCTTACGACTTAATACACTATATTATACATGCGTAGAACAAAACAACACAAAAACCAAAAAAACACAAAAAACCATGGAAAAACAAACATACAAAAACAAACTGTACAACAACACAGCAACACTATGCACCACAAACATAAAACACGCCCCCAAACAAAAACACACCAACACCATCCTCCACTAAACTAAAAAAAGAGATAAAATAAACAGAAGAAATGGAAATATAAAGACAACAAATGAAATAAAAACAGTTGGAAACGCTTAAGCCACCACTTAAAGAGAAACACCAAGTAAAAACCATAGGCATATTCGGCTCCTACACACGCAGCAAACAAACCCAAAAAAGCGACATAAACATAATCATTGAATTCGCAGAAACGCCCACACAGGCTTCTTCAAATTCCTCAAACTAGAAGAATACCTAACAAAAAAACTCCAAATAAAAGTAGACCTCGCCACCAAAAACGCCCTAAAACCCGCAATCAAAGAGCAAATCCTCAAAAAGACCATACACGCTTGAAACGCAACTTGAAAAACTACCAACAGAAATAGCTACCTAAACCCGAAAAAGAAACACAAAAGAGCGCTGCAGAAAAACGACACACGCAGGCAGCGCTGACTTACACAGCAACTTTGTCAAAGAACTCGAGAAGAAGCTCCGCCACTCTCTCACCAAACTCTGTAATCATATAATACTTCTTCAACGGATCAATCCGCTCGCTCTTCGCCAAGCCAAGCTGCTCAATCTCAATCATCCGCGCACGAAACGTGCCATCGCTCAGCGTCAGCTTATTCTCCCGCATGAAATCCTTAGCCTCCTTCCACTTCCCACGATTAAGATACAACAGCAGCAAACAGTCAATAGCATGATCCTTCTCCAGCATCGCCTTAATCGCCGACAACTTCCCATCAGTAAGAATGTGCTTAACCTTCTCCTCATCTCCATTCTTCTTCATACTCACCAACTCACACCACATTTTACCATTTCTACTATCGCATAACTTCCTTTTAAGATTTAACCTATATTACGAATCATGAAACATTACAGGAGACAACTACCTTCAGACAACAGAATATACCCAAACACCCCTCCCTCTATAGGTTTCTGCAATGAATTTCTAATATGCGCCAAATATGAAAGCGCGGCACAACACCTTTTAAATAAGTCACCATCAAAGTAAACCAAACAGGAGAACGGCAGACCATGCCCGAAACCACAAAAAACAAACTAATCGAAAAAGAAATCGAAGTCGAGGGCCACCTCATCGACTCCATGATTCTCACAAGAATCTGGGATCGCATAATCGAACTTGGCGGCGACTTTGAAACAATAGAGTTCAGAGTTGGAAAGCATAAAACGGACACCAGCTACGCGCGGATACTTGTCAAGGGACGAAGCCCACAACATCTTGAGAACATTTTGAGGGAGATTTACCTGCTTGGCGCAGTTCCATTTCGCACCGCTGAAGTAAAGACCGCACCAGCACCAGCAGACAAAGTTTTCCCGGACAATTTCTACTCAACAACAAATAATCCAACGCAAGTCTACTTCAAAGGCGAATGGATTGAAGTTGAAGGCATAATGATGGACAAGGTCATAGTCATTGACCCACAAGCCAAGCGGGCATTCTGCAAACCCATCAGAGAAGTGAAGAAAGGCGACTTAATCGTTATAGGCGAAGAGGGCATCCGTGTTAAGCCACCCGAGCGCCCACGTGAAAGCACAGGCATATTCAAGTTCATGAGCAGCGGCGCCTCAAGCGAAAAACCCGCAACCGCCATAATCAAGCAAATAGCCCAAGACCTTTACAACGTGAAAAAAGCAGGCGGCAAAGTCGCAGTTGTCGCCGGACCAGCAGTGGTGCATACAGGCGCTGCACCCGCGCTTGCCACACTCATCAGAGAAGGCTTCGTGGACGTGCTGCTATCAGGCAACGCACTAGCCGTCCATGACGTGGAGGCTGACTTGCTGAAAACATCACTGGGCGTTTCCCTCAGAGAAGGCACAGCAGCCATAGGCGGATGCCGCCATCACTTAGTAGCCATAAACACCATCTACAAGGCCGGCAGCCTCAAAGCCGCAGTGGAAAAAGGCATACTAAAGAGCGGGATAATCTACGAATGCGTCAAGAAAGGCGTGCCCTTCATTTTGGCTGGCTCAATCAGAGACGACGGGCCGCTGCCTGACGTGATAACGGACACCGTAGTGGCACAGCAGAAGTATAAGGAGCACCTGAAGGATGTCACTATGGTGCTTATGCTAGCTTCCACGCTACATGCCATAGCAGTAGGCAACATGCTACCCTCAACGGTTAAGCTAGTGTGCCTCGACATTAATCCCGCATCAGTGACAAAGCTTCTAGACAGAGGCTCAACCCAAGCAGTAGGCGTAATCACAGACATCGGCACATTCCTGCCACTACTAGCAGAAGAAATCAAAAAACTAAACAAATAACCCCAAACACACCCCTACAAAACCATAACTAAAACCACACACATCATTTTTCACCTAATTGCCTAAGAAATAGTTTATGCACATACTCGCTCACTGTCGTCTTCTGCTTTCCCGCCAGCTTCCTTAGCGCCGCGTTCACACCCGTAGCGTACTGCACCGCCTTTTTAGGCTTCGCCACCATTGACGCGGGCAAGCCCATGGTCTCAGCAGCTTTACGCAACACCAGCTTCCGCAGCGACCCCGCCTTCCGCTCCAGCTTCAACGCCGCAGGCAAAGCCACAGCGAACTCCGCCAACGCGTACGCGGCGAAAGGCAAACGCAGCTCCACACCATGGAAACCGCAGATTTTCACGTCCCGCTCAAGGTTGCTCTCATAAAGCCTAACCACGTCATCAAACATCATCCGCCGCACCCTTTCCTCGCCAACCGTCAAGTAGGCATTAGCATAGCGTTGATAGCCGCCGAAAAGCTCATCCGCGCCTTGCCCAGCAAGCAGCACCCTAAACCCTGCAGCCGCCGCCTTCTCCGCTGTCCAGTAGAATGGGATGCCAATGCTTACTTTAACAGGGTCATCCTCCTCGATAAGCACCGTAACCGCCGCAGCCGCAGCCTCCACATCCGCCTCCCCAAACAAATGCACCCGCAAAGGCAAACCCAACGCTTCAGCCGCCTTCCGCGCATCAGCAGTTTCAGCGCGATCCTCCAAGCTAACGTGAATTAGGTTAACGTTCACATCACACTTGCTTGCAAGAAACGCGACGATACTGCTATCCAAGCCGCCGGAAAACGCAACCGCAACCTCACCCACATCGGAAACACGCCTACAAACAGACTCCCAAAGCAGATCCCGCAACGCCACCGCGGCAGCATCCAAGTCCAGCGGTTTAGGCTCGGAGTAGCTTAAAGTTTTAACGGCTCTGAACTCGAAGCCGCTGCGGCTGGCGATCGCCAAATGACCAGGCGGAAACGACCGCACCTCGACTATGCCAAGCGCCCACAATGCGCTTCTTCTTGAAGCAAACGCCGCGGCGTCCGCGCTCTCGCCGTAATACAGCGGCTGAACGCCTAAAGCGTCTCTTCCCGCGACGATACGCCCGCGCTCAGCAATTGCAAATGCAAAGTCGCCGTCTGCCTCGCTCAGAAACACCTCAGCAGCTTTAACGCTGCCCTCCAGCTGCAGCCTCTCCGCTAATGCTTCTGCACCCGAAGACAGCCACTGTGGCGAGTAAACTCTACCCTCGAAGACGACGACCACGCCGCCTGCGCATGAGCAATGCTGCTTGCCCCGTAAGCTTACTTCACCACTCCGCTTGTCCAGCACCGCGATAGGAGCCGCCGCCATAACCAACCGCCCGTCTCATACATACGTATTCTTTTAGTGTTCGGTAAAACATTAATCTTTAATGCACATACACATCTGAACGAGGGAAAAAGAGATTTGCCCATCTTACCAATAGACACAGGCCGCTACGGAACACCAGAAATGCTCAAGGTCTTCGAGGAAGAAAACCGCATCCAAAGGCTACTGGACGTTGAAGCCGCCTTAGCTTTAGCGCACGCTGAAGTCGGCAACATCCCGCGGAAAGACGCAGAAAAAATCGCCGCCACAGCCTCCACAAAACACGTGAAAGTCGAACGTGTAAAGGCCATTGAAAAAGAGATAAAGCATGACATCGCCTCGCTGGTGCGCGCCTTAGCTGAGGCATGCGGCGCAAGCGGAGCCTATGTGCATCTAGGCGCCACAAGCTACGACATCGTCGACACCGCCAACGCGCTTCAGCTAAAAGACGCCTTAGAAATCATAGAGAAAAAACTATCCGCGCTAAAGGCACTGCTGCAGAAACAGGCCGCGACCCATAAGGAAACAGTGATGATTGGAAGAACCCATGGACAGCACGCCCTACCAATCACGCTAGGCTTCAAATTCGCTGTCTGGGGCTACGAAATCCAACGGCACATCGAAAGACTTAATGAATGCAAAAAACGCGTGTTAACAGGCAAAATGAGCGGCGCCGTCGGCACCCAAGCAAGCCTCGGCGAGCACGCCGAACGCATACAGCAACTTGTCATGAAGCGACTTGGACTTCAGCCAGCGGAAATTTCCACGCAGATTGTGCAGAGAGACCGCTACGCCGAGCTTATTTGCCACTTGGCCCTAATCGCTTCATCGCTGGAAAATTTCGCCACGGAAATCCGTGAGCTGCAGCGGCCAGAAATCGGCGAACTTTTCGAAGCCTTTGAACGATCGAAACAAGTTGGCAGCTCCACCATGCCGCATAAGCGGAACCCTGAAACATGCGAGCGCATCTGCGGCTTAGCCCGCATAGTCAGAAGCCTAGCGATCCCAGCGCTTGAAAATGTGGTTACATGGCATGAGCGGGACTTGACGCAGTCTTCAGCGGAACGGTTCATTTTCCCCGAAGCCTGCATCCTTACAGATTACATACTATCATTGATGAGCAACGTGATAGCTAATTTGCATGTTGATGCACAGCGTATGCTGCGGAACTTGGAGCTGACGCAGGGACGCGCCATGTCCGAAGCAGTTATGATGGCCTTGGCAGGGAAGGGCATGGACAGACAGGAGGCGCATGAGCTGCTGCGGCAGTTGACCATAAAAAGCGAAGTGGAAAAGCGACATTTACGCGAGATACTCCTGGAAAACGAAGAAGTGCGCAGCAGACTAAGCGAGAAAGAAATTGACGCAGCATTGAACCCGCGAAATTATTTAGGCACGGCATTTAATCAGGCGGAAACTTTTGCGAAATTAGGTTAAAAATCAGCCAGCGACTTCTGCCGCCACTCCGCAGTTTTCTCAAGCTTCTCCCAAGCTTCCTTCTTAACAAACCCGCCAACCTGCTCCTTAATCTTCTTCGCCAACCGCGGCCCAATCAGAGGCAGATTCGTCAGCTCTTCAAGCGGCGCATGCTTTATATCCTCAAGTGTCTTGTAGCCGGCGTTGTAGAGGACGCGCCCGCGCACGCGGCCGACACCCTCCAGCCTGACTATGGGCAGCAACTCCTTCTTTACGCCTTTAGCCACGCGCTCAATCAGCTCGGCGGTTAAAGGCAGAACAGGCGTATGCCCCAGAAGCCTTCCCAATTCATGCACGGCATAAAGCAGCCATTTCGCATTTTCAATAACCTTGTAAAGATCCCCGGGCTGGACACCGAAGCGATCTAGCAGTGCTTCCTCGCTCACCTCGTCAATCCAGCTTTGCAGAACCACTGCGGTTTTGATTTCGCCTAGAAATTCCTCGTAGGCTATGCGGTCTTCCCATTCAGTTGGCGGCGGCACAAATAATTCTTCGCGGTGTTCCTCCATGAGAACCGCCATCTCGTCCACTTCGCGGGCGTGCGGCCGCATCACGGGCTCCATGTCCGGCGTGTGCGCAATCAAATGCAGAAGACTAAACTCGGTTAGGCACTCGGGTTTGCGGCTTAACGCGTCGCGGATTACAACCGCCGAAGCAGGATCAATGTATAGCTCACTTACTCGTTTTCCAAATTTGGTGGCGTAAATCTCGTTGCCGAAAACTTCCAGCATCTCCTCGTCATACAAGTACCTCAGAATTTTAGCTATGATGCTCTTGATGGCTTTCACGTCATACTGGTGCGCGTAGAAGGTTTTTGCGAAGAAATCGTAGATGCCGTTTTCCGTGTGCGCGAAATCCGAGGCGACGGTGGCGAGCACGTGCCCGCGGATTATGCGTTCAACCGCAAGCCTTGACCATATTCGCTCTGGGTGTGCGAGAACGTAGCTGCTCATGAGGTAGTCTGCTTCATCTGCGGTTTTCGCGACAAGCACCGCCTCGCCAACCTTGTCGTATTTTGGTCGCCCAGCTCGACCAGCCATCTGCTTGTACTCCAGCACGCTTATGGGATAATAGCCGTAACCTGGCTCCCAACGTCGGTAATCCTGAATAATCACGGTGCGCGCTGGCAGGTTCACGCCGAAAGCGAGGGTGGGCGTAGCGGTGAGCGCCTTGATTTTTCCTTGGCGGAAAAGGTCTTCAATCATGCGTCGATGCGCTCCTCCTAAGCCCGCATGGTGAAACGCGACGCCGCATTTGACGAGCGCTGCGAGGCTTTCGCTTATCCGTGTTCTTTCGCCTGCAGACAGGATTTTTTCTGCTTCATGCTCCAGCGCTCTTTTCAACGGTTTGGAGAGGGCTTCAGCAGTGTAATCAGCGATTTTCTTGGCCCACGCCACAGAATTCTGCCTTGTAGACGCGAAAACAAGCGCTTGCCCACCTGTTTTAATGGTATTTAGAACGAGATTGATTACTGGGTTGGCAGTTTTTCTGTCGATTTTTCTTGCGTCTCCGTCTTTGTACTGTATTTCCTCATGTAGTAGTATGCCCTCCTTAAGCGTGACTGGCCGCCATTCAGTTATGACGTATTTGGCTTTAAGCCAAGCTGCAATTTCTTCAACATTGTTTATGGTGGCGCTTAACGCTAAAATCTGTATTGACGGGTTAATCTGCATAAGCCTCGCCAGCACCACCTCAAGTGTCGGCCCACGCTCCGCCTCATTCAAAAGGTGAACTTCATCTGCAACTATCAGAGAAACGTCCTCCATCCATCTTGCACGGTGCCGCAACAGCGAATCAGCCTTCTCATTAGTGCTTACAATTATGTCGTAGCGCCCCAGCCAAGGGTCGTTGCTGTCGAAGTCGCCGGTGCTGATGCCAACGCTTACGCGCCTGCCGTCTGCTTTGCTGATGGCAACGTATTTTTTGAATTCGTCGAATTTCTCATTCGCCAAAGCCCTCAACGGCGTAAGGTAGACGACTTTGCCGTTTCTCTCCAGCACATGCTTGAGGCTGCAAAGTTCCGCTATCAGCGTTTTCCCCGAAGCCGTCGGGCTTGCCAGAACAAGGTTTTTGCCTTCCAAAACTCCAGCTTGGATGGCTTCTGCCTGAGGAGGATACAGCTCGGCAATCCCCATGCGAAGCAGAATCTCCTTCACTTGCTCTGGAATTGGCAGCTCTGCGATTTTCAAGTTTTCTTTTCGCCATCCAAACTGACGTATTATTAAGTGAGTATGCGCTTGAGCTGGTTATTAGCGTTTTTAAGCGCCTAACCGTTAGGATGCGGGCGATTGGAAGCTTCTGGTTCTACCGAGGCAGTTTTTAATACCAAAGAATAGTCATGTAAGAATCATCCTTTTTGGCAGTTGTCTATTTCAGCTTTGTTTCATATTTTCACTTGGCAAATGTCTTGTTGCAATGTATATAAGTGTGCTATGTTTTTCTTTCTATGGCAGAGTTTGGTGTGTATGGTTGAAAATGTTAGGGAGCTTCTCAAGGCACATGAGGGCATTGCACGCGAGGTTTACTTGGACAATGAAAACTCAACCATGGCGCCGCAAGCAGTTGTCGACGCCATGCTGCCCTACTACAGCCAGCGGGCATATGGCAACCCAACGCTTACGCATAAGCCCGGCTGGGAAGCCTTCGAAGCCATAATGATTGCGGCGCAGCAAATCAGCCGCTCAATAGGCGCCAAAATCCTCGAGGAAATCACCTTCACGCCAGGCGAAACCGAAGCCAACAACTTGGCGCTGATGGGCGCCGCTTTTGCCAACAAGCATAAGGGCAAAAAAATCGTAATCTCCGCCATCGAACCCATAAACGTCTTGCATGTGGCGGAGCTGCTGCAGAAATTCGGCTTCACAACCGCTAAAGTTCCAGTTGACAGCGAAGGCTTCTTAGACCTTGAACGGCTCAAGGAAGCGGTGGATAATGAAACGGTGCTTGTAAGCATCGCAGCAGTCAACAACGAAATTGGCACCATCCAACCCTTGAAGGAAGCCGTGGAAATAGTAAAAGACAGGAACCCAAACGCCCTCTTCCACACCGACGCCTCAGACGCCTACGGCCGAATCCCCTTCAATGTACATGCTCTTCGGGTGGACTTGGCAACAGTAAGCAGCTACAAAATTCTCGGTCCACGCGGGATAGGCGCGCTCTACGTGCGGGAAGGCGTGAAAGTAGACAAGATTCTTGAGGGACAGATAGGCACACAGAAGCTCTGGCCCGGCGTCGAGAACACGCCGCTTATAGCTGGCTTCGCAAAAGCCTCTGAACTGGCGTTCCAAGATTTCGAAGACAATGTCAACCGTATGCGCCGGCTACGCGACAAACTCGTAGACGGCATATTCGCCACGCTCACAGACGTGCGGCTTAACGGCCCAGCAGGCGACAAACGCTCGCCAGACAATGCCAACGTAAGCTTCCTACGTTGCGAAGGCGAAGCCTTAACTATAGAGTTAAGCCTAAAAGGCGTCTACGTGTCCAGCGGAAGCGCCTGCAGCCGCCGCCTGCTCCAGCCCAGCCACGTTCTCGTTGCCATAGGCCGCAAATTCAGCGAAGCCCACGGGAGCATACTCATGAAAACCACGCGCTATCACACAGAAGAGGATATAACCTATGTTTTAGACGTATTACCTAAGGCGGTAAACCGTATAAGAGGTATAGTAGGCTCCACAGGAGTTGAATAAATGTCACGCGTACCCCTACCTTACACGCAAAAAGTGCTTGACTTATTCCGAAACCCCAAGAACCTGGGCAAAATGGAAGATGCTAACGTCATCGCAGTAGCGGGGAATCCTGCCTGCGGAGACATGATAACCTTCTACATGAAAATTAACGATCAAGAGATTGTGGAAAAAGCTACCTTCGAAAGCTACGGCTGCGCCGCCAACATCGCAACCGCAAGCATAGTCACCGAAATGATAAAGGGCATGCGCCTTGAAGACGTCTGGAAAACCATCACATGGCAAAAGGTAACCGAGGAAGTAGGCGGCCTGCCAAGCGTCAAATTCCACTGTGGCGTGCTCGCCGTAGGAGCCGTCAAACGGGCAATCCGCAAATACTACGAGCAAAAAGGCATGACGCCAAGCTGGCTGCCCGCGGAATTAACTTTCGAGGAGAAGCAAGCGCTGGAAGAGGAAGAACTCGCTGAACGGCTCTCAAGAAGACTCCAAACCACGGGGGAGAAACAATCCTAGATCCCTACAAAATCCGCGAAGACTTCCCCATACTAAAGCGGAAAATAAACGGCAACCCGCTGATTTACTTTGACAACGCCGCGACAACGCAGAAGCCACGGCAAGTAATCGAAGCCATAAGAGACTACTACGAAAACCATAACGCCAACGTACACCGAGCCGTACATACGCTCTCGCAGGAAGCCACAGACCTATACGAAAACGCTCGCAAAGAAATCGCCAGCTTCATAAATGCACGAGAACCCGCCGAAATAGTCTTCACAAGGGGCACCACAGAAGCCATCAACCTTGTCGCCTACGCGTGGGGCTTGCATAATCTGAAAAAAGGCGACGAAATTCTGCTTTCGCTGATGGAGCATCATAGCAACATCGTGCCCTGGGAGCTAATCGCAAAAATCACCGGATGCACAATAAAATACGTTAACGTAAACGCTGACGGCACACTGGACTACCAGGATTTTGAAAGCAAAATTTCTGGTAAAACCAAACTCGCCGGCTTCAGCCACATCTCAAACGTCAGCGGCGTCATCAACGACGTCAAAAGAATAGCCAAAGTCGCCCATGAAAACGGCGCAATAGTACTCGTGGATGCCGCCCAATCTGTGCCACACATGCCCGTGGACGCCAGAGACCTCGACGCGGATTTCCTTGCCTTTTCAGGACACAAAATGCTTGGACCAACGGGCACAGGCGCGCTGTTCGCCAAGCGGCATCTACTCGAAGCCATGGAGCCATTCCACGGCGGCGGAGAAATGATACGGGAAGTAGTCTACAACCAGACGACAGGACGCTGCCGCATAGACTGGAATGACCCGCCATGGAAATTTGAAGCGGGAACACCCAATATCGGCGGAGCCATCGCGCTAATGGCGGCAGTGAAATACCTCAAACGAATAGGCATGCATGAAGTCCTAGCACACGAGAAGATGCTGACTGAATACGCCATAAACAAGCTTCAAGGCTGCTGCACTAAACTTGAGCTTTACGGCACCACCGACGCGAAGCTAAAATGCGGCATAATTCCCTTCGGCATCAAAGGCTTATCATCCCATGACGTGGCGCTTCTGCTTGACAATTATGGCATTATGATACGCAGCGGTTTCCACTGTGCCCAGCCACTGCATCAAATGCTTAAGCTGCAATCTTCCGCGCGCGCGAGCTTCTACATCTACAACACACGCGAAGAAATCGACCGCTTCGCAGAAATCCTACGGGAGATTGAGCAGCTCTAATGCAAACAGTCGAAGATTATGTTGCAGGAATCGAAGAAACATGCGGTGAAGAAAAAAGCGCTATAGTCACATTTAAATATGACAAAAAGGATGAAGCCTTCGCCAAAATCCGCAGCAAAGCCCAGCTGAAAAGTTCTCTTTCAGGCATAATCTTCGAATTCACCTTTCGAGATGTATCGTTCCGCGCGTTTCCAAGCGGCAAACTCATCTTTAAGGGCATAAAAAGCAAAGAGCAGCTCCAAGAAATCCTAGCCGCGCTTTTGCTATAGGGTAACTCACATTGAGAAATCATTTTTTTCCGTTTTAACTCTTGCAGCACAGCCTTAGGCAGCTGCCGCGCTTCTTTATCAATCGCCATCAACAGGGCAAGATAAACGACCCCGCCTATAGCCGTCCAAGCCAAAGTCGTTGAAATCCTATTAGTGTAGGGCAAAACTGCCAACACACCACCCATAACGGCAGACGCCAACGTATACTTGGCTATGCTCTTCCATGGTACCGTAATCTTGATCATGCCGCGGACTATGGCGACTAAGATCAAAAACATTAGGAAACGCGCTGTGGAGTTAATGGCGCAGACTGAGAAAGCCGCCAAAAACGGCTGATGCAACGCGAACGTAGTTAAAACAAAATAGGTCGCCGGAATTGTTATGGCAAAATGCAGGTAAGAAAGCGAATACAACATGAATAATCTGCTTCGAACCAGCGACTTGAAGGATAGACGCTCGCGGTCCACGGTTTCCACGCCGACAACAACAGAGCTGTAAATGCTGGATACAACCGAAACCAGCGAATCCACCGCTAAAACTATTAGAACCAATTCTGCTCCAGGATACAGCGCGGTTGTTTCAGGCCTTAAGAGGACTATGTATGAGCTTGAGAGGGCTATGGCGCCTGTGGTCATGGGAAGCGCAAACATCAAAACTGACTTCAAAGAGGCGGTTATGTCCTCGGTTTTTCCCTCTGCCAGAAGCTTCGGGTAAAGCGCATAGGATATGGAACCCGAGTAAGTAATGACATTCGCAATTTGCAATGCAGCATAGTAAATGTCCATGCTGCCGTAGCCGCCGTAGTAAAAGAGCATGATAAAAATGAAGTTTGCAATTACGCCGCCTATAACGCTGTAGATTACTAGGACGGAACCTTTAAGCCAATCTTTCACGTAACTCCACCGCAAGGGTTGACCCCACTCGTCTGCAAGGAGCCAAGCGTAAAGGGCTGCCTGCGCGGCTAACGCTATAATGGTGGCTACTACCGCGCCCAGCAGAGGTTGACCAAGCTGAATGATTATCACGTAGCCCACAATCACGCGGAACAGTTGCTGCAGGATTAAACCATAACCCATAGACTGAGGTGCGCGTGCTTGAAGGCAAGGTTCAAACAATCCAATCAAATATGCCTCGATTATTTGCACTGACACAATTAAGTAAAATGGCAGATACACCTCGGGATTAGCTACGCCCGCTTCTGCCAGAAGCGATGGCAGCATAAGCGGGATAACCAAGAAGTAGATGGTTGTGGTAACAAGCGAGAAAACCAAATTTATTGCAAGCCCAGTTTTAGCTGCGCCTTCTTTTCCTCTCGCGACGTAGCGCATGACCCAGAAGGGCACGACGCCGGCCAGCAACGTGAAATATGGGATTATGGTGTTAATGTTTCCCCAAATGGCGTATTCAGGGCTTTCCGCTGCAATTGATCTGCCCAGCATGAATTGGAAAATTAGTCCAGTTGCCACGCTGAGCAATTTCGCAGCAAATATGACATAGCCCGAATATTGCAGTCGAATCTCGCGTTTTGCCACTGCTTCACCCTTTGATTTGTTTCATTGCACGTAAATCTAGTATTTAATTTTGTGGGCTGAAATTCTTTTGCCGCCAACAAGACTGTGCATGCGAATAATGAGCACAGCTTCAAGCTACTTTACTGATGTTTTTTCCCTAAAGCTCTGTGGATAAGCGCTTCTGCCTCAGTTACTTGCGTGTTTTTTATAATCAACCGTTTTTGTTTTGAGGTGAACCCTGAAACTATTGCAACTTCAGCATGAAAAAGCTTTGAAAGCTCCTTTAGGATCTCCTTGTTCACTTTACCCTTGACAGGTTCTTCAACGCAGAAAACCGTAATCTCATCGCCTTCAAGCTTAATGCTGAATCTCGGCTGATTTGGTTTCACAAACACTTCGATGAGTGTGCCCTCTTTTGTTTCAATAAGCTTCATGCAGGTGCGCACTCGGTTTCAGCTTTAGCCCGCTTGGGCTGCAGCGCCCAACTAAACTTCTTACGCAACGTTGCTGGATAGAACTTTTCCAAGTCAAAAGAGACTTTCCGCGCCCACTCCACATAAGCCATGGGATTAATGTAGGACTTAAGCGATGTCCCCAAGTTGTATTCTTTTGTAAGCTTTGTTAATTCCAAATCCAGCCGCGCTTTTTCGATTCGGGTTTCAAGCGCTGCGGTTTTCTTGCCTTCCGCCTTCTTCTGCGCCAACTGAGCCTCCATTTCCCTAAGCTTTGCTTCTTTTTTCGCTAGACGCTCATCAAAACTGGGTGGAATCTTGCGCTTGTGATTGGCAACTTCAGCCACTTTCAAATTAGCCATTTTAGCATAAAATTTTTTCAAATACTCTGGGTCGTCTTTTTTAACTCCGCTTTTAGCCAATTCCTCTCGCAACGTTTTTGTGCATCTCCAAGTACGGAACACTTTAGCGGTTAACCCCGGCATCTTCTCCGACAGAAAGCGGGAAACCTTCTTGGAGTCTACACCTTCAAACAGGTATTCTTTACAGTTCTCCATGCATTCCTTGATGTTTCTGATGACCGACAGCGGTGCCTGCATGCTTTTGATCCAGCGCACGGAGTCTTTACCTAAAAAGTCGAAATGCAAGGTGTTGCCTTCAATTTTGATGTGCTCTGGCCTAAGCGTGATTGCGCCTACTGTGTCGGCTTCATCAGGGTCTTTTTCGTCGCCTACCCTCATGTTTGGGCCTAAGATAAGCCAGCAAACTGTGGCAATCTTCCTTCTTTTTTCATCTTCAGAATCAAGGTTTTTGAGTATATGCTCCTCGATCTTGCCTATTTGTTTGCCTAACATCTCAGCTTTTTTGAACTTTTCCTTTTCACGGTTCTGCTTAAGAAAAGCCGAGTCGCTGAACCAAACATACTTGATTTTTCCAGTAAGCTTATCTTCCCACTTTGCCACGTACATTTTATCTGGTTCCCAAACAATGTCTTTCCAGTTTCCAGGCGGACGCGGGCTTTCAGGAGAAAGATTCAATATTATGTCTTCTTCACGCGGCCCCTCTTTCCATCTGCCACGCTGCGGATGATCACCGCGCCCTGCAAAGAGGCATGAAGGCTCAGCTGTCCAGTTGGCGATTTCCAGTTTTTGCCCGTCAACTTCAGCGAAGCCATAATACGCTTTCAGCTTTTCTCTCAACGCTTTTCGTTCAGCAGCCTTTTGCTTTTTCTCAGCAGGCGTCATGGTCTCTTTGAGCAGTTTCTCTCGTTTCACAAAATCTAGAATTTCAGTAAAATCGATGGCTTGATGAATTGCCGAATCAGGGTTGCTTATGTCTGTTACATCTGAATTTTCTATTTTACTTAAATATTCCGCGGTGAAGCCCTCTAAAAACTGCAGGGAGGAATTTTCGCGTTGCAGTTGTTCCAAAAATTCCCGCATGAAGTTTTTCATGAAAACTTTGTCTGGCGGAGACAAAGTTGATTGTCGTTTCTTTATCCACGCAACAGCCATCTGCTCGCTTTTCGGCGTGAGCTTTATCATGTGACCTTGAATCTTAATGCCAAAGCCCTTGTAATCATATTGTGGAACGTAGATTCCATTGTGCTTTAGACTTTTCATATTATGTTTCATTAAGGAACCCTCCTGAAACGATCGGTGAACTTTGTTTGAAACATCTTTTGCGACATGGCTCTTTGCTTTTGTGATTTTGCAAGGATGGCTTCTTTTTCAGTCTTTTTGTTCCTTAAAAATGTTACATACCAGATATTATAAATCGCAGTCGAAATTTTTTGAAGCTCTTACTTGTTGAAGCTTCCTATAAAGCTTCTCGACAATTTCTCTTTCCACGTATCCCTTATGCGGGCGGAAGCCGCCTGAGAAGCCGCCTGGGATGTGCAGAAGCTCGTGGATGAGTGTTTTCTCTTTTTCCGCTATAGACATTTTGTCGTAGATTTCGGATATGACTTCGATGGTGTAGGACGGCGGAAGGTTTAGAACGGATTGCCAGATTTTTCCCAAGCCGTGAATTCGGGCGATTGTGCGTTTAGCTTTAGATCCCTTGCTTCGAACGCAGAAAACGAATTGAGGTACAACATGATGAAAGTTTAACTCGGATGCAATAGCGTCTACTTGCTTTTTTATGTCTGGGGCAGCATAGTATTTTATGGGCATAATCTCATCTTCAAGTTTAATAATTGATTTGGCCTTTTGAGTTAAAAAGGTTACAACCCACTCGCATTCATTTTGATGCTTAAACTAAAAACGCCTCAAGAACACTTTTATCTTCAGTTTGGCTTAGTATTTTTGCCGGATGATGAGAAGGCATTAGCTTGACCATTACGGATGAAAGTTCAGAGTTACTCGGACGGCAATTATCCAGCGTAACTGTGCCAGCCCGATGCGCGGCAAACAGTAATTTTTAATAGGGTTAGAAAACATTCTTTTTCACTATTTGCAGGGGAGACAAAGAAGGGAAAATATGACTAAACCTTCAAGCGTCAAAATTGTGCTTACCGCTTCGGCAACAGAGATGAGTGACTTCGCCAATAATCCTTTTTTGGCTTTCTCCGCAGGCTTCGGTTTGGGGCCCATTCCACTCGGATTCGCCAGAAAAACTCTTTATCCTCCAGTTCCGCGTTGTTCTGACGGCAGAGCCAAATATGCGCCTTATGGCTTAAGAAAGGTTGAAGCCATGCTTTTAGAAAATGGCTTCTCCGAGTCTGATGTGATTGTAGCGCATCCCTTTGACTTGGATAATTTTGTTGGGCCAAACACCAAAGTTGTCGGAATCTCTTCCATGGATCCCACTGGCATGGGTTACGTTAGCAAGACTTATTCTTCGGTTATCGGCGGCGGCGAATCAATGAACGCCATAGAGTTCCGGAAGTTGGTAAATCATCCAAGCATCAAAAAATTCAAACCGAAAATAATCGTTGGCGGCTTCGGCTCTTGGCAGCTGGAGCGCAAGCAGATGACTGACAAATACGGCGTGGACTGCGTCGTCATCGGGGGAAGACCCGACGTCATAGTTGAAGTTTTTAAGAAAGCAGTTAACGGAGAACCACTGCAGCGGGTGGTTCGTGCTGACGAGAGCAGGGGCAACTGGGATTATGGAACCATGCCTTTAGTTAAGCACGCCGCCATTCACGGTGAAGTTGAAATCTCGAAGGGTTGTGGAAGAAACTGTCAATTCTGCACGCCTACAATGCAAGTTCGAGTGGATGTGCCCTTGGACCGTGTTATGCGCGAGGTTGAGGTGACCACGAGGGAAGGCAGCGACCACATAACTTTGATTACAGAAGACATCTTCCTGTACGGCGCGAAAAGCAACAGCTTCATTCCAAACAAAGAAGCCGTGGTGAAACTGGTAAAAAGCGTAGGGGATCATCCCGGCGTCAAAAGTATCCAAATTTCCCACATGTCTTTAGCGCCTGTCGTTAATAATCCTCAGATGATTAAGGAATTAGCGGAGATTCTAATTGAGCACAGCTGGTATTCACTTGATAAAAAAGCCATAGTCACAGCTGAAACAGGCATAGAGACGGGCAGCACACGGCTTATGAAAAAGTATATGGCTGGTAAAATGCTGCCCTACAAGCCTGAGCAGTGGCAAGAAATTGTTACAAGCGCTTTTGGAATACTAAATGATAATGACTGGTGCCCACTGGCAACCTTGATCATAGGGCTTCCAGACGAGAAAGAAGAAGATGTCTTGGAAACACTTGAACTTATGGACAAGCTGAAGGATTATAAGGCGTTTTATGTGCCTCTCTTTTTTGTCCCTCTCGAAAACTGCATGTTGATGAATAAGAGAGGCGCAGAACTGGACTCGTTGACAAGGGCAAGGTGGGACTTCTTCATTCGCTGCTGGGAATACAACATCAAAATTTGGAAACCAACTTTCCTAGAAAACAGAATCCGCAACCCAATACTCTTTAAGTTCATAAACAACGTGTTCATTCCAAGCTTTGGTAAAATAGCAGGTCTCTATTACGGCTGGACACGCAGCGAACAACTGAAAGAAGCCTTCTGGAGATTAAGCCTACCTGAGGTGGCAGCAACCGCATAGTTGACGAACGCGCGGACTACCCGCTGAAAAAGGGGAGGTTCAAGCTGGTGTCTGCTGCGTCGTCTTAAGGGCTTTGCGTGCATGCGTGATGTAGCCGGTATGCCCAGTCATCATTGTATGCGGTCTGGTTTTACCACGTTCCACTTGCATGCTTCGCATTAAGCACTCCACCGTTTCTATGAAAACAAAGCCGTTTTCTTTTAGCGCTTCAGTGGTTTTGACGACTTGATCAATTGTTGGGCTAAAGGAAACTATTGTTCCCGA